>Ga0209132_1000023_pt1 | contig 161311 bp, 135 predicted proteins | sample UppTromiDAQMD023_FD_185835 | JGI IMG/M metagenome (GOLD analysis project Ga0209132, IMG submission 185835) | Upper troposphere microbial communities from Maryland, USA - DAQMD-023 (SPAdes) (version 2) | ecosystem: Environmental > Air > Outdoor Air > Unclassified | place: USA: Maryland...
GTGCCGGAAAGAGATTCCCGTCAGCGGCCGGCACGACCAGGTCAGAAAATGACGTGGCTCTGTCCGCTGGGTGCGCCCTGTGGGCCAAAGCGACGTTCATGGATCTGCCCATGCCCGTCGGCGTCGATCAGCAGCACGGTGCTGGCGCGGGTGCCGTAGTCGTCGCCGCGGATGAAGGCCGGGCTCAGCCAGCGCTCACGCTCCAGGCCGATGCCGGTGTCGGGCAGGTCGCTGTCGGCGGGGCGGTGCTCGTCAGCCAGGGCATCCCAGAGTGGGGTCAGGTCTGGGGTCAGATCCCTTTCGCTTTGCGAAAGGGATCTGACCCCGTCTTCCTGCAGCCAGTGTTCAAGGGCGGCCATCAACCTGCGGGTCTTCGGCCAAGGCGCGTCAAGCGCGCCATTGGACATGCCATGCACGCCCGGGCCCAGGCGCTGCCGTTCGGCGGGGTGGTTGCCCAGGTATTCCAGGCTGTCGCCATCGGCCAGCAGGAGGTTGAACGGGGCGTAGGCGCTGGCCACGGTCGCCAGTCGGTCGATATGCACGGCGGCGGCATCACGACCACGCAGGAAGTCGGCCACCAGTGCACCACGCGAGGGGCCGGTCTGTGCGGCCAGCGGATCACGCACATTGGTGACCACCGCCATCCGGCCCGAGGCGCCGACCCCAGCCCAGCCACCACCGGAGCGCAGGTCGCGTCCGCCGATGACGGAGGTCTCATCTTGCCAGGGGGCCAGCGCCGCCGTCGGGCGGGCGTGGAACTCATCACGGTTGCCGGTCATCACCAGCCACCAGCGCGGGTGGTGCATCCAGCCAAGAGCGAGCAGGCACATGGCCTCATTGTGCACGGTTTGCGCAGTCTGGCGCCGCTTCCGGCCCGTTTTGGATGAATGCGCGGCCGATGTTTCACGCGCTGTCCACAGCCCTGAACTTCCGTTCAATCTCAAAAATTGAGACGGATCAGCAACTTGTGGATAAGCCTTGAACAATTCTCTAAAGGTTGTTGCAAGCCATTGATGCGGCTGGCGATTTCCCTGCTGAAAAGTTGTTGACAACCTTCGGGCCGCTGCTAAGGTGGGCATCAGAGGGAAATCCGGGTGTTTTGTGGGTTTTCGTGGTTCAATGTTTCACCGGGCGAAGGATAGGTGCACGCGTCGTGTTCCAGGGCGAGACGGCCATCACAGTTGACGACAAAGGGCGCATGGCGGTTCCCACCGCTTACCGCGACCTCGTCGCGCGCGCCAGCAACAACCGTCTCGTGCTGACCTACAACCCGTTCGAAGCCGGCTGCCTGTGGCTGTACGCAGAGTCGGAATGGGAGCGGGTCCGCGACGATGTGATGTCCAAGCCCAACACCCAGCGCGTCGTGCGCCTGTTGCAGCAGAAGCTGGTCGGTTCGGCCGCCCATCTCGAGCTGGACGGCAACGGTCGCATCAGCATCCCCGCCAGCCACCGCGGTGCGGTGGGCATTGAGAAGAAGGCGGTATTGCTCGGTATGGGCGACAAGTTCGAATTGTGGAGCGAGCAGGCGCATCGGGCCCTGATCCAGCAGACGTTGTCTGACGAGGATCTGGGTGATGGGTTGCTCGACCTGAAGTTGTGAGCCGGGGTGCCCGGATGCGCCCAGAAGCGCAGGCCGGTCACCTTCCGGTGTCGCAGTCGCCGGCGGTGCATCTGCCGGTCCTGTACACCCAGGTCCTTGAAGGCCTGAGGGTGATCGAAAACGGACGTTATCTGGATGGCACGTTCGGTCGTGGCGGTCATGCACGTGGCGTGCTCACCCAGCTCGGTCCCGAGGGGCGCCTGCTGGTCATGGACAAGGATCCGGAAGCCATCGCCGTAGCCGAGCGCGATTTCGCGCCGGACCCGCGCGTGTCCATCTTCCGTGGCAGCTTCGCACAGCTGCTGCAGTGGGATGCGACGGCTGAAGGCTTGGACGGCGTGCTGTTCGACCTGGGCGTGTCGTCGCCGCAGCTGGACGTGGCCGAGCGTGGCTTCAGCTTCGGCAAGGACGGCCCGCTGGACATGCGCATGGACCCGGACAGCGGTGAAAGTGCCGCGCAGTGGATCAACCGCGTTGAAGAGCGCGAGATTGCCGACGTGCTCTGGACCTACGGCGAAGAGCGCCAGAGCCGCCGTATCGCGCGCGCCATCGTCGCCCGCCGCGAGAAGCAGCCGTTCTCCCGTACCGCCGAACTGGCCGAGCTGATCGCCTCGGTGATGCCGCGCGGAAAAGACAAGATCCACCCGGCCACGCGCAGCTTCCAGGCCATCCGCATCCACATCAACCGCGAGCTGGCCGACCTGGAAGCCGGGCTTGATGCGGCCGTGGAACGGCTCAAGCCCGGCGGCCGCCTGGCGATCATCAGCTTCCACTCGCTGGAAGACCGCATCGTCAAGCAGTACATGAACCGCCTGGCCAAGGCGCCGCCGGCCAACCGCCGCCTGCCCGAGGCGGAGGTGTTCGTACCGACGCTGGACCTGATCGGCGGTGCCATCAAGGCCACCGACGAAGAACTGGCGACCAACCCGCGCGCCCGCAGCGCCGTGCTGCGCGTGGCCCAGAAGCGGGAGGCCGATGCATGAGCCGGCTGCTGCTGATCATCCTGTTGGCCTCGACCGTGGCCTCGGCGATCGGCGTCGTGTTCGTGCGTCACCGTCACCGGCAGACGTTCATCGAGCTGTCGCGCGCCGAGCGCAAGCGCGATGACATCAATCTGGAATTCGGCCGCCTGCAGCTGGAACAGGCAACGCTGGCAGAAGCCAACCGCGTCGATCGCATCGCCCGCGAGAAGCTCGGCATGAAGTTCCCCGAGGCCGCCGATATCGTGGTGGTACGCCCATGAGCAAGACCGGTCGCAACCGCCCGCGCAACGCCTTCAACCTGCGCCAGCGCCTGCGCTGGGTCGCGCTTGCGCTTGGCCTGTGCTCGGTGTCACTGGTGGGCCGTGCGGCCTACGTGCAGATCATCAACAGCGATTTCTACCAGCGCCAGGGCGAGGCCCGCTACCTGCGCGAGCTGCCGATCAAGACCTCGCGCGGCATGATCACCGACCGCAACGGCGAGCCGTTGGCGGTATCGACCCCGGTCGCCTCGATCTGGGTCAATCCGCAGGACCTGCTGCGTTCGCCCGAGCGCATCCCTGAGCTGGCCCAGGCAGTCGGCATGTCGGTGGACGAGCTGAGCAGCCGCCTGTCGCAGAAGTCGGACAAGGAATTCATGTACCTGCGTCGCCGGATCAATCCGGACGAGGCAGAGAAGGTGGTCGCGCTGAAGATTCCGGGCGTGGCCGCGCAGCGCGAGTTCCGCCGCTTCTACCCGCAGGGTGAGGCGATGGCGCACGTGCTGGGCTTCACCAACATCGACGACCGTGGCCAGGAAGGCCTGGAGCTGGCGTTCGACGAGTGGCTGCGCGGCAAGGCCGGCGCCAAGCGGGTGATCCGCAACCGCAAGGGCGAGACCGTCGAGAGCGATCTGCTGCGCGCCGCCGAACCGGGCAAGGACCTGACCCTCAGCATCGACCGCCGCATCCAGTACCTGGCGTTCAAGGAACTGCGCAACGCGCTGGTGGCCAACAAGGCGGCCGGCGGTTCGATGGTGATCATGGACGTGACCACCGGCGAGATCCTGGCCATGGTCAACCTGCCGACCTACAACCCGAATTCGGTGGGTGGTGCGGCCCCGGATACCCGCCGCAACCGCGCGGTGACCGACCTGGTCGAGCCGGGTTCGACGATGAAGCCGCTGACCATCGCCACCGCGCTGCAGGCCGGTGCGGTGACCAAGGACACCGTCATCGACACCAATCCGGGCTACATGCAGGTGGCCCGCTTCACCATCCGCGACGTGCCGCGCAACAACGGCGTGCTGAACGTGACCGGTGTGATCACCCGCAGTTCCAACATCGGTGCGGCCAAGGTGGCGGCGAAGATGCCGGACCAGGTGTTCTACGACGGCGTGCGCCGCTTCGGCTACGGCTCGGTGCCGCACAGCGGTTTCCCGGGTGAATCCGGTGGTGTGGTGCGACGCCCTGCGAACTGGGACGGTGCCACCAAGACCACCATGTCCTACGGCTATGGCCTGAACGTGACGCCGCTGCAGATCGCCACCGCCTATTCGGCGTTGGCCAACGGCGGCAAGCTGATCGCGCCGACCTTCGTCAAAGGCCAGCGCAACGAGGCGCATCAGATCATCGATGAGAGCGTCGCCAGGCAGGTTGTGGCGATGATGGAAACGGTGGTCACCCAGGGTGGTGCCAAGCAGGCAGCGGTGCTGGGCTACCGCGTGGCCGGCAAGACCGGTACCGCGCGCAAGACCGGTCCTGGCGGTTACGAGCGCGGCCACTACAACGCGCTGTTTGCCGGCGTGGTGCCGGCCACCAACCCGCGTTTTGCCACCGTCATCGTCATCAACGACCCGCAGGCCGGCAAGTTCTACGGTGGCCTGGTATCGGCGCCGGTCTACCACAACGTGATGGAAGGCACCCTGCGCCTGATGGACGTGCCGCTGGACGACCTGCAGTCGTGGCTGGCCGCACAGCAGTCCGGCAAGGTCGGCCATTCGGCCTCGATCCTGCCGGCGCCACCGGCCGAGGCCGCGCTGCCGGTCGATGCCGCCGCCGAATTCGATGCTGCGCTGCCCAGCGCGCATGCCCAGACGCCGCCCGCTACGGGAGGCACGCAATGAGTCCTTCGATGTTGCTTTCGCAGTTGCTTCCGGACGTTGCTCTTGCAGGGCACGACCCCGTTCTGACCGGCCTGGTGCTGGACAGCCGCGCCGTGCGCCCCGGCAATGCCTTCGTCGCCATCGCCGGTTTCGGCGCGCATGGCCTGGGCTTTGTCGAGCAGGCCCGTGCGGCGGGCGCCGGCGCCATCCTGTTCGAACCGCCGGCACCGGCCGAGCTGCCGGCACCGGCTGATGCAATCGCCGTGCCGGGCCTGCGCGCGCGCATGGGTGCGATGGCCGACCAGTTCCATGGCGCACCGTCGCGGGCGATGGCGATGGTCGGCGTGACCGGCACCAACGGCAAGACCTCCACCGTGCAGCTGCTGGCCCAGGCCTGGCACCTGCTCGGAACGCCCAGTGGCAGTATCGGCACGTTGGGCGCCGGACTTTATGGTGCGGTTGAACCGACCGGTTTCACCACGCCGCTGGTGCTGCAGATGCATGCGCTGCTGGCGCAGCTGCGTGACGCCGGCGCGCGCGCGGTGGCGATGGAAGTCAGCTCGCATGCGCTGGACCAGGGCCGCGTGGATGCGGTGCACTACGACGTGGCGGTGTTCACCAACCTCACCCGCGATCACCTGGACTACCACGGCGACATGGCCAGCTACGGCGCGGCCAAGGCGCGGTTGTTCCATCGTCCGGGCCTGAAGGCCGCTGTGATCAATCTTGACGACGCATTCGGTCGCCAGCTGTTCGCCGGCCTGCCGGCGGGCGTGCAGCCGATCGGCCTGAGCTCGCGCGGTGCCACCGATGCCAGCGTGCGCGCCGAGGCGCTGCAACTGGACGGCCGTGGCATTGCCTTCGAACTGGCCATCGACGGCCAGCGCGCGGCGGTGCAGTCGCCTTTGCTGGGCCGCTTCAATGTGGACAACCTGCTGGCCGTGGCCGGTACCCTGCATGCGCAGGGCCAGCCGCTGGCGCGCATTGCCGAGGTGCTGTCGGCGCTGCAGCCGATCCGCGGCCGCATGAACCGCCTCGGTGGCGAGGATGGCCTGCCGACCGTGGTGGTGGATTACGCCCACACCCCGGACGCACTGGAACAGGCGCTGGACAGCCTGCATGGCCACCTGCAGGGCACGCTGTTCTGCGTGTTCGGCTGCGGTGGCGAGCGTGATACCGGCAAGCGCCCGCAGATGGCCGCGATCGCCGAGCGCCTGGCCAACCAGGTCATCGTTACCGACGACAACCCACGTGGCGAAGATGGCGACGTGATCGTGGCCGATATCCTGGCCGGATTTACCGATGCCTCCGCCGTGACCGTGCAGCGCAGCCGCGCGCGTGCGATCGGCCTGGCGGTGAAGCGCGCCAATGCAGGCGACATCATCCTGATTGCCGGCAAGGGCCACGAGCCGTACCAGGAAGTGAATGGCGTGCGCCATGACTTCGATGACACCGAAGTGGCTGCGGCTGCACTGGCGGCCAAGGCCGGTGTGCTGGCGGCCCAGGCCGGGGAGGGCATCGCATGAAGCGCACCCTGCTTTCGCTGATCGCACACTGGGCCGGCGGCGAGATCCACGGCGACGACGTGGCCATCGACGCGATCAGCAACGACACCCGCAGCCTCGGCCCGGGCAGCCTGTACGTGGCGCTGCGTGGCGAGCGTTTCGACGGCCATGACTTCGCCGCCGACGCACTGGCACGCGGTGCCAGCGCGCTGCTGGTCGAGCGCCTGCTGCCGATTGAACTGCCGCAGGTGCTGGTGGCCGACAGCGAGCTGGCGCTGGCGAAGATCGCCACCGGCATGCAGCGCGACCGCGATACCGAGGTGTTCGCGATCACCGGCAGCAACGGCAAGACCAGCGTGAAGAGCCTGCTGCTGGCAATCCTGCAGCAGGTGGCCCGCCACGCGCACAAGGTGGTCTACGCGAACCCGGGCAACCGCAACAATGAGATCGGCCTGCCGCTGGCGGTGATCGATGCACCGGAAGATGCCGACTACGCGGTCTACGAGATGGGTGCGGGCAAGCCGGGCGACATTGCCTACCTGACCGACATCGCGCGTCCGCGTTATGCGCTGGTCAACAACATCGCCCCGGCACACCTGGAGCGGATGGGTAGCCTGCTCGGCGTCGCCGTCACCAAGGGCGCGATCTATGCCGCGCTGCCCGCCGATGGTGTAGCCGTGATCAACGTCGACGATGCCTACGGCCGCTGGTTCGAACAGCATTTCGTCGGCACCCCGGCGCGCTGCCGCGTACTGCGCTATGGCCTGGAGCACACTGCGGACATCACCGCGCGCGACATCCGCGCCGGCGCGCAGGGCAGCCAGTTCACCCTGGTGTCGCCGATGGGCGAAGCCCGCGTGGTGCTGGGTCTGCCGGGCCGCCACAACGTCAGCAACGCGCTGGCCGCGGCCAGCCTGGCACTGGCCGCCGGTATCGAGCTGGCGCTGGTCGCAGCCGGCCTGGCCGATGCGCAGCCGGTGCCGGGCCGTCAGATCGCGCATCAGCTGCACAACGGTGCGGTGCTGGTGGACGACAGCTACAACGCCAACCCGGGTTCGCTGGCTGCGGCCATCGATGCCCTGGCGGCGGCTCCGGAAGAAGGCTGGCTGGTGCTTGGCGACATGCGCGAGCTGGGCCCGGATGCCGAAGCGCTGCATGCGCAGGCCGGCCTGCGCGCCCGCGCGGCTGGCCTGAAGCGCCTGTATGCGCTGGGTCCGCTCAGCGCCGCTGCCGCCACCGCCTTCGGCGAAGGCGGCCGTCATTTCGCCACCCATGACGCGCTGTCGCAGGCGCTGAAGGACGAGCTGCACGCTGGCGTGCGCTGCCTGGTCAAGGGTTCCCGTGGCAGCGCCATGGACACGATTGTCAAAGCGCTGCTGGCGCAAGGAGAGGAATCCCCGCATGTTGTATGAACTGGCTCGATGGTTGCAGCAGTTGGAGAGCCTGTTCGGGCTGTTCAACTACCAGACGTTCCGCGCCATCCTTGCCGCGTTGACGGCCCTGTTCCTGTCGCTGTGGCTTGGCCCGGCGATGATCCGCAAGCTTGCCCAGTTCAAGGGCGGCCAGCCGATCCGCAAGGACGGTCCGCAGACCCATTTCTCCAAGGCCGGTACGCCGACCATGGGCGGTTCGCTGATCCTGCTCACCATCACCCTGTCGGTGCTGATGTGGGCCGACCTGCGTAACCGCTACGTGTGGCTGGTGCTGGCGGTCATGCTGTGCTTCGGCGCCATCGGCTGGTACGACGACTGGATCAAGATCGTCCGCCGCGACCCGAACGGCCTGAAGTCGCGCTGGAAGTACCTGCTGCAGTCGATCTTCGGCCTGGCCGCTGGCCTGTTCCTGTTCTATACGGCCGATGTGCCGGCGGCGCTGACCTTCTATATCCCGATGTTCAAGTCGGTGGCGCTGCCGCTGGCCGGCATCGGCTTTGTGACCATCGCCTACTTCTGGATCGTCGGCTTCTCCAACGCGGTGAACCTGACCGACGGCCTGGACGGCCTGGCGATCATGCCGACGGTGCTGGTGGCCTGCGCGCTGGGCGTGTTCGCCTATGCCTCGGGCAACGTGGTGTTCGCCAACTACCTGCAGATCCCGCAGATCCCGGGCGCCGGTGAGCTGGTCATCATCTGCGCGGCAATCGCTGGCGCAGGCCTGGGCTTCCTGTGGTTCAACACCTACCCGGCCATGGTGTTCATGGGCGACATCGGCGCACTGGCGCTGGGTGCGGTGCTGGGCACGATCGCGGTGATCACCCGCCAGGAGCTGGTGCTGGTGATCATGGGCGGTGTGTTCGTCATCGAAACGCTGTCGGTGATGATCCAGGTCGCCTCGTTCAAGCTGACCGGCAAGCGCGTGTTCCGCATGGCGCCGATCCATCACCACTTCGAACTGAAGGGCTGGCCCGAGCCGCGCGTGATCGTGCGCTTCTGGATCATCTCCGTCGTGCTCGTGCTGATCGGCCTGGCCACGTTGAAGGTGCGCTGAGATGAACGACCTGTCCCGCCAGGCAACACGCCTTGAAGCCATCGAAGGCAGCTACGACAAGTGGCTGCTGGGCGCGATCATTGCGCTCACGGGCATCGGCGTGGTGATGGTGGCGTCCAGCTCGATCGCTCTGATGAGCAGCCCGTTCTACTACCTCAACCGCCACCTGATCTTCCTGGCGGTGGGTATCGTGCTGGCGGTCGTTGCCGCCCGCACTGAACTGAAGTCCATCGAGCAGTACAACCAGATGCTGCTGCTGGGCTGCTTCGTGCTGCTGCTGGCGGTGTTCGCGCCGGGCCTGGGCAGCACCGTCAACGGCGCACGCCGCTGGATCAATCTGGGCATCTCCAAGTTCCAGACGGTGGAAGCGGTGAAGGTGCTCTATATCGTCTGGCTGTCCAGCTACCTGGTGCGCTTCCGCGACGAGGTCAACGCGACCTGGCCGGCGATGCTCAAGCCGCTGGGCGTGGCCGGTGCGCTGGTGCTGTTGCTGCTGCTGCAGCCGGACTTCGGTTCGTCCACCCTGCTGCTGGCGATCACCGCCGGCATGCTGGTGCTGGGCGGGGTGAACATGCCGCGCATGTCGATGCCGGTGATCATCGGCCTGGTCGGCATGAGCGCGCTGGCGATCATCGAGCCGTACCGCATGCGCCGCATCACCTCCTTCCTCGACCCGTGGGCCGACCAGCAGGGCGACGGCTACCAGCTGTCCAACGCGCTGATGGCCGTGGGCCGCGGCGAGTGGACCGGCGTTGGCCTGGGCAACTCGGTGCAGAAGCTGTACTACCTGCCGGAAGCACATACCGACTTCATCTTCTCGGTCACCGCCGAGGAGTTCGGCTTCCTCGGCACCTGCGTGATCGTGGCGCTGTACGCGCTGCTGGTCGGCCGCACCTTCTGGCTGGGCATGCGCTGCGTGGAAATGAAGCGTCACTTCTCCGGCTACATTGCCTTCGGCATCGGCCTGTGGATCAGCATGCAGACCTTCGTCTCGATCGGCGTGAACCTGGGCATCCTGCCGACCAAGGGCCTGACCCTGCCGCTGATCTCCTCCGGCGGTTCGTCGGTGCTGATGACCTGCGTGGCGATGGGCCTGCTGCTGCGCGTGTCCTATGAACTCAAGCGTGCCGAGCGTCGCCAGGCCGTGCGTATCGGTGGTGGCGACGAGGCCGTTGCCGATGCGCCCGTGGACGCGCCGGCCGCACCGGCTGCGGCCAGCGTGCCGATGAGCGCCGAACCGGTGGCCGCCGCTGCCGGGCCGGCCGCCGCACGTGGCACCAGCCGCCTGCAGTCGCGCATCGAACCGACCTTCGGGAGGCTGTCATGAGCGCAGCAACCCATAGCGTGCGCCCGGTGATGATCCTGGCCGGTGGCACCGGCGGTCACATCTTCCCCGGCCTGGCCGTGGCCCGCGTGCTGCGCGAGCGTGGCGTGCCGGTCACCTGGATGGGCGCCGATGGTGCGATGGAAACCCGTCTGGTGCCGCAGCACGACATTCCGATCGACACCCTGGCCATCACCGGCCTGCGCGGCAAGGGCAAGCTGGCCCTGCTCGGCGCACCGTGGCGGTTGATGCGCGCGCTGCGCGCCGCCGGCATGATCATCCGCAAGCGCCAGCCGCGCGCGGTGATTGCCTTCGGTGGCTTTGCCTCCGGTCCGGGCGGCATGGCCACGCGCCTGCACGGGCTGCCGTTGATCGTGCATGAGCAGAACCGTGCGCCGGGCCTGACCAACCGCATCCTGTCGCGTTATGCGCGCCGCCTGTTGACCGGTTTCCCGGGCACCTTCGCCAAGCGCGAGGAGTTCATCGGCAACCCGGTGCGTGCCGAAATCGCCGCCATCGCACCGCCGGAACAGCGCTTCGCCGACCGCCAGGGTCCGCTGCGCGTGCTGGTGGTCGGTGGCAGCCAGGGCGCGCGTGCGCTCAACACCGGCGTGCCGCAGGCGATTGCTGCGCTGGGCACGAGTGTGCCGGTGCAGGTTCGCCACCAGAGCGGCGAGAAGCTGCATGCCGAAGCGGTCGAGGCATATGTCAAGGCCGGCGTGCAGGCTGAAATCACGCCGTTCATCGCCGACATGGCCGAGGCCTTTGCCTGGGCGGACCTGGTGGTGTGTCGCGCGGGCGCCTCGACATTGGCCGAGCTGTGCGCGGTGGGTGTCGGCAGCGTGCTGGTGCCTTTCCCCGCTGCCGTCGACGATCACCAGACCCGCAATGCGGAGTACCTGGTCGAGCGCGGCGCGGCGGTTTTGCTGAAGCAGGACGGAACGCTGGCCGACGGCATTGCCGCACTGCTGCGCGATCTGTCCGAAAATCCCGCCCGCCGCATGCAGATGGCGCAAGCCGCGCGTGCCCTGGCCAAGGTCGATGCCGCCGAGCGCATCGCCGATATCATTCTTGAGGAAGCTGTATGAAGAAGGCATGCCACCGCGCCTGCCCTGCGCGAGGCCGCGCATGATCCGTCGCCTGCACGACACCAACGACCTGGTGCGCGCGTTCCCGCGCGTGCATTTCGTCGGCATCGGCGGCACCGGCATGAGCGGTATCGCTGAAGTGATGCTGACGCTGGGCTATGAAGTGTCCGGCTCGGACAACGCCGACAACGTGGCGACCCGCCGCCTGGCCAGCCTGGGTGCGCGCATCATGCGCGGCCATTCCGCTGCCAACGTGCTGGGCACCGACTGCGTGGTGGTCTCCAGTGCCATCCGCGAAGACAACCCGGAACTGATGGAAGCGCGCAGCCAGCGCATTCCGATCATGCCGCGTGCGGCGATGCTGGCCGAGCTGATGCGCTTCCGCCGCGGCATCGCGGTGGCCGGCACCCATGGCAAGACCACCACCACCAGCCTCACCGCTGCGGTGCTGAGCGAAGGTGGGCTGGACCCGACCTTCGTGATCGGTGGCCAGCTGCTGGCCGCCGGTGCCAACGCCAAGCTGGGTGGTGGCCAGTGGCTGGTGGCCGAGGCCGACGAAAGCGATGGCAGCTTCCTGCGCCTGAATCCGCTGATGTCGATCATCACCAACATTGATGCGGATCATCTGGAAAACTACGGCAACGACTTCGCCCGCGTGCAGGCGGCGTTCGCCGAGTTCCTGCAGCGCCTGCCGTTCTACGGCCTGGCGGTGCTGTGCATCGATGATCCGGAAGTGGCGGCACTGGCCGCCAAGACCCCGCGCCACGTGATGAGCTACGGCATGAGCCCGCAGGCCGACGTACGCGCCGAGAACGTGGTGCAGGAAGGTTCGCGCATGCGCTTCACCCTGCGCCTGCCGCAGGGCACCAGCCAGGAAGTGGTGCTGGCGCTGCCGGGCAAGCACAACGTACTCAACGCGCTGGCCGCCGCTGCGGTGGGCTGGCAGCTGGGCGTGGCGCCGGACGCGATCGCGCGTGCGCTGGAAGGTTTCGCCGGTGTTGGCCGTCGCTTCAACGATCTGGGCGAAGTGACCACCGCCAGCGGTGCCAAGGTCCGCATCATCGACGACTACGGTCATCACCCGAGCGAGCTGGAGGCGGTGTTCGCCGCCGCCCGTGGTGGCTGGGCTGACAAGCGTCTGGTGGTGGCCTTCCAGCCGCACCGCTACAGCCGTACCCGCGACCAGTTCGACAAGTTCGCCGCGGTGCTGTCCAGCGTCGATGCACTGGTGCTGAGCGAGGTCTACCCGGCCGGCGAGGAACCGATTGCCGGTGCCGATTCGCATGCGCTGGCCCGCGCCATCCGCGCGCGCGGCCGCAGCGAACCGGTGGTGGTGGGCAAGGCCGCCGAGCTGGCCAGCGTGCTGCCGGACGTGCTGCAGGACGGTGACCTGCTGCTGATGATGGGCGCCGGCGACATCGGTGCCGTGGCCACCCATATCGCGGTGGAAGGCTTCAAGGGGGAGGGCGAGGCGTGAGCACGCTGACCTTCCCGCCGCTGCGCGTGACCGACCCGGCCGTGTTCGGTCGCGTCGCCGTGCTGCTGGGCGGCAGTTCCAGCGAACGCGAGGTGTCGCTGGATTCTGGCAGCAACGTGCTCGAAGCCCTGCAGTCGCGTGGCGTCGATGCGGTCGCCGTGGACGGCATCCCGGCGCTGGCCAAGGCGCTCGCCGCCGGTGGCATCGACCGTGTGTTCAACATCCTGCACGGCCACAACGGTGGCGGTGAGGACGGCATCGTACAGGGCTTGATGGACGCCTTCGGCGTGCCGTATACCGGCTCGAACGTGCTGGGTTCGGCGCTGAGCATGGACAAGATCCGCACCAAGCAGGTGTGGCTGTCGCTGGGCCTGCCGACCCCGCAGTACCGCAAGGTCACTGCCGAGGACGTGCACGCCAATGCCGCCGCGCTGGGCTTGCCGGTGGTGGTGAAGCCGGCCAACGAAGGCTCCAGCGTGGGCATCAGCCGGGTCACCGATGACGCCGGCCTGGACGAAGCGGTGGCCCTGGCCGCGCGCTACGACGGCCAGCTGCTGATGGAACAGATGGTGGTCGGCGACGAACTGACCGTGGCCATCCTCGGCGATGTCGCGCTGCCGTCGATCCGCATCGTGCCCAAGGGCCAGTGGTACGACTACAACGCCAAGTACATCGCCGAAGACACCCAGTACCTGTGCCCGGGCCTGGACGGGGATGCCGAAGATGAAATCCGCCGCATTGCGCTGGCTGCATTCCGTGCTGCCGGCTGCCGTGGCTGGGGCCGCGTGGACGTGATGCGCGACCGCGACAGCGGCCGCTTCTTCCTGCTGGAAGTGAACACCGCGCCGGGCATGACCAGCCATTCGCTGGTGCCCAAGGCCGCACGCCAGGCCGGCATCGGTTTCGAGGAACTGGTGTGGCGCGTGCTGGAACAGACCCTGGAGGCATCGCACGCATGAACGCGCTGCTGCGCATCTTCGTCTGGCTGTTGGCCTTGTCGGTGGTTGCTCTGCCGGTGGTGGCCGTGGTCAATGGCTGGGTCGGCGCAGAGCGCTGGCCGCTGGCGAAGCTGCGCGTGCACGGTGAGTTCAAGCGGGTGCCGGCCGAGCAGTTGCAGCAGGTGCTGATGCCTTATGCGCGATCTGGTTTCTTCGCAGTCAAGCTGCAGGACGCGCAGGACGCGCTGGAAAAGCTGCCGTGGGTGGAAAGCGCGCGGGTGCGCAAGCAGTGGCCGGATGTGCTGGAAGTGACTCTGGTCGAGCACAAGCCGTTCGCGCGCTGGGGCAACGATCGCCTGGTTTCCGAGCAGGGCAAGCTGTTCCCCACGCCGAAGAAACTGGCCGACCTGGCGCTGCCCGAACTGGACGGCCCGGACAGCCAGACCGAAGAAGTGATGAAGCTGTACAGCGACTCGCGTGCATTGTTCGCACCGGCCGGCGTCGACGTGCGCCGGGTGACGATGGATGCGCGCGGCAGCTGGTCGCTGGTGCTCAGCAATGGCACCGAAGTGGTGGTCGGCCGCGATGACGCGCGCTCGCGCATGCAGCGCTTCGTCAAGGTGCTGCCGCAGCTCAATCGTCAGGACGCGCCGATCGAGCGCGCCGACCTCCGTTACACCAATGGTTTCACGCTGAGCTGGGGTACCCCGGCCACGTCGGCGAAAACGCCGGCGACCCCGGCCAGAAGCACGCAGGAAAGAACATGAATCGCAAGGGTGACAAATCGCTGATCGTTGGCCTGGACATCGGCACCTCCAAGGTGGTGGCGCTGGTGGGTGAGTATTCGCCGGGCAATCCGATCGAAGTGATCGGTATCGGCTCGCATGAATCGCGTGGGCTCAAGCGCGGCGTGGTGGTGGACATCGAATCGACCGTGCAGTCGATCCAGCGCGCGGTGGAAGAAGCCGAGCTGATGGCCGGCTGCGAGATCCGCTCGGTGTATGCCTCGATCTCCGGCAACCACGTGCAGTGCAAGAACTCGCCCGGCATCGTGCCGATCCGCGACGGCGAAGTGACCTGGGGCGACCTGGATCGCGTGCTCGATGCGGCCAAGGCGGTGGCGATCCCGGCCGACCAGAAGATCCTGCACGCGATTCCGCGCGAGTACGTGCTGGACGATTCGCAGGAAGGCATCCGCAACCCGGTCGGCATGACCGGCGTGCGCCTGGAAGTGCATGCACACCTGGTGGTGTGCGCGCAGTCGGCCGCAGCCAACATCAGCAAGTGCGTGCAGCGCTGCGGCCTGCAGGTGGACGACCTGGTGCTGTCCTCGCTGGCCTCCAGCGTGGCGGTGCTGACCGCCGACGAGCGCGAGCTGGGCGTGGTGCTGGTCGACATGGGCGCCGGCACCACCGACATCGCGGTGTTCGTGCAGGGTGCGATCTGCCATACCGCCTCGCTGCCGATCGCCGGCGACCACGTCACCAACGACATCGCGCACATGCTGCGCACGCCGACCCCGGAAGCCGAGCAGATCAAGGTGCGCTACGCCTGCGCCCTGGCCCAGCTGGCCACCGCCGAGGAAAGCATCCAGGTGCCGTCGGTGGGCGATCGTCCGCCGCGCCGCATGCCGCGCCACTCGCTGGCGCAGGCGGTGCAGGGCCGCTACGAGGAAATCTTCGAGATGGTGCAGGCCGAACTGCGCCGCTCCGGCTTCGAGGAACTGGTGCGCGCCGGCATGGTGCTGACCGGTGGTGCTTCGAAGATGGAAGGCGTGGTGGAGCTGGCCGAGGAAATGCTGCAGATGCCGGTGCGCGTGGGCATCCCGCAGCACGTCACCGGCCTCGGCGAAGTGGTCGGCAACCCGGTGCACGCCACCGGCGTGGGCCTGCTGCTGATGGGCAGCCAGATCGAGCACCCGCGCCGGCCGTCGCTGCCGACCGGGCGTGCGGGAAGCATGTTCAAGAAACTCAAGACGTGGTTCCGCGGCGAGTTCTGACGCGGAACCGGTAAACCCCGGCATCGCCCGGGCGCAACACCTGCAGTACCCGCAACACAACGCAGCACCGGCAACACACAACCCACACAGCCGCAACGCCGGCATGCAGCAGGAAGGCAGGACGCCCGAATGCCCATGCCAGCCGAAGCGGATACAACGAGGACACGGACATGGCGCATTTTGAACTGATCGAAAAGATGGCACCCAATGCGGTGATCAAGGTGGTTGGCGTGGGCGGCGGCGGCGGCAATGCCGTGGCGCACATGGTCAACTCGGCGGTGGATGGCGTGGAATTCATCACCGCCAACACCGACTCGCAGGCCATCAAGAATTGCGGTGCCAAGCTGCAGCTGCAGCTGGGTACCAACGTGACCAAGGGCCTGGGCGCAGGCGCGAACCCGGAAGTCGGCCGCCAGGCTGCGCTGGAAGATCGTGAGCGCATCATGGACGCGCTGCAGGGTGCGGACATGGTGTTCATCACCGCCGGCATGGGCGGCGGCACCGGCACCGGTGCGGCGCCGGTGGTGGCACAGCTGGCCAAGGAAATGGGCATCCTGACCGTGGCCGTGGTCACCAAGCCGTTCCCGTTCGAAGGCCGTCGCCGCATGCAGGTCGCGCTGAAGGGCATCGAAGAACTGAGCCAGCACTGCGACTCGCTGATCACCATCCCGAACGAGAAGCTGATCACCGTGCTGGGTCGCAACGCGACCATGATCCAGGCCTTCCGTGCCGCCAACGACGTGCTGCAGGGCGCCGTGCAGGGCATCGCCGACCTGATCGTGCGTCCGGGCCTGATCAACGTCGACTTTGCCGACGTGCGCACCGTCATGTCCGAAATGGGCCTGGCAATGATGGGTACCGGTACCGCCCGCGGCGATGACCGCGCGCAGGCCGCTGCCGAATCGGCGATCCAGAACCCGCTGCTGGACGACGTGAACCTGGCCGGTGCCAACGGCATCCTGGTCAACATCACCGCCGGCGCCGACTTCACCATGGCCGAGTTCGACGAGATCGGCCGCACCATCGACGGCTTCGCTTCCGAAGACGCCACCGTGGTGGTCGGTACCGTGCTCGACCCGGACATGCAGGATGAAGTGCGCGTGACCGTGGTCGCCACCGGCCTGAACCGCGTCTCGGCCAGCAAGTCCCAGCGTCCGGGCGAACGTGCGCCGATCAAGCTGGTCCGCAACGCCACCACCGGCCAGCCGGAGTTCGGCGAGTTCGACAATGGCGGCGACGCCGTGTCGAAGGCGGTGGGTGGCATGGGCCTGGGCCTGCGTCGAGCCAGCAGCGATACCGCGGCAGCCTCCGCTCCGTCGGCCCCGGCCGCTTCGGCCCCGGCTGCGGCGGAACTGCCGAACGATTACCTGGACATCCCGGCCTTCCTGCGCCGCCAGGCGGACTAAGCGGGGCGGCCCGGGGCTTGTCCTCCCCGGGTTGCGCCACCATGTCCTGAAAACGCGGGCGCCGGGCCAGGATGGGCCCGGTCGCCCTGCTTCACGCGCGTCCTACCGGCGCGCCGGTGTGTCCTGCCGGCGTTTCAGTCGGGGTAGGGGACCCTGCGTGTTAATCTAATGTGTCACTTCCGGTCCACCCCCCATGATCCAGCAACGCACCCTCAAGAACACGATCCGCGCCACCGGCGTTGGCCTGCACAGCGGTGACAAGGTCTACATGACCCTGCGCCCGGCACCGGTCAACCATGGAATCGTGTTCCGCCGCGTGGACCTGGACCCGGTGGTGGAAGTGCCGGCCAAGGCCGAACTGGTCACCGAAGTGACCCTGTGCACCGGCCTGACCTGCAACGACGCCAAGATCCAGACCGTCGAACACCTGATGTCGGCGTTGGCCGGCCTGGGTGTGGACAACATCATCGTCGAACTGTCCTCGGCCGAGCTGCCGATCATGGACGGTTCGGCCGGTCCCTTCGTGTTCCTGCTGCAGTCGGCAGGCATCGTGGAACAGGATGCGCCCAAGCGCTTCATCCGCGTGCTGAAGACCGTGGAAGTGACCGAAGGCGACAAGGTGGCCCGCTTCACCCCGTACGAGGGCTACAAGCTGGGCTTCACCATCCAGTTCGACCACCCGATGATCCCGGCCAAGCAGTCGCGCCAGGAAATCGAGTTCTCGACGCTGGCCTACACCAAGGAAATCTCCCGCGCGCGCACCTTCGGCTTCATGCGCGACCTGGAGTACATGCGCGAGCGCAATCTGGGCCTGGGCGGTTCGATGGACAACGCCATCGTGCTGGATGAGTTCCGCGTGCTCAACGAAGACGGCCTGCGCTATGCCGACGAATTCGTGCGCCACAAGATCCTCGATGCGATCGGCGACCTCTATCTGGCCGGTGGCCAGGTGCTGGGCGCCTACGAGGGCTTCAAGTCCGGCCACGCGCTCAACAACAAGCTGGTGCGGGCGCTGATGGCCGACGCCACCGCCTGGGAATGGGTCAGCTTCGACTCGCCGGCCACCCCGGACCCGGTCGAGTATGCGACGCCGGCTTACGCCTGATCCGCATAGGTTGTTGAATTCAAAGACAAAAACGCCGCCTTCAAGGGCGGCGTTGTCGTTTCAGACGCATGCCGCGCATTCAGCGCGCTTGAGGCGCGTCAAGGCCGGTTCGAGGTCACGGTTTTGTGAACCTGTTGGATCGGAAGCCTGAATTTAACGCAGTTTTAACAACAATCTAACGACAGGGCCCCGGATGGCAGCTAGGATGCGACCCGGCCCCCGAAATGTTTCACGCCGTGGTGACACGCGCGACGGGGAGTGGAGCCGGATGCTCCGCTGTCATCAGGACCGCTTCTTCGGCTTCGAAGGAACGTCCTGCAGGCAAGCCAAGGCGTCGCGTAGCCCTTTGTGCGTGGCGGCTGAAACTGCGTGGGGTCCATTCCGGTTGTCGAGCGCTGGGGAGCGCGTGGGAGTGGAGGACGCAGTCTTGATGGTCACCTTGGTGGCCTTCAGCCCGATGGACCGGGCCGCGTCGAGCAACTGGGCTTCGGCAAGCCGCAACTTGGCATGCCAGACCGGGGATTCGACGAGAAAAACGAGGTGTTCCCCGTCCACATTGGCCAGCCGGCAACGGCTGCGCAGAGGTGGCGGCAACTGGGGGCGCAACTGACGGTCCAGCGCGTCGAGCCACAAGGCACGCCGCAGCGGGTTCCCGCTTTTGTCAGCCATCACCGCATCCAGCGCCGGTTTCGGCTTGGAGGCGGGGCGAACGCTGGATTTCGGCTCAGACATGAAAACTCACTGATGGCATTCAAAAAGATCGTAATCAAAACGCGTGAAGGACAGGCCAAATCGTCGCCCATCGCGCGTTTGCGGTTCTATTTCGAGGACCGCCCCCGTGCCCTGCTGGGCAGCGTGCTCGGGGTAGGCTGCATTATCGGCCTTGCTGGCGGCATTGGCGCCAGCGCGCTGAATGATTCCCGGCTGCAGGCCAAGGTCGAGCGCCAGGACGCGGAGCTGGCCAAGGTCCGGCGCGACGCGCAGACCCAGGTCAACGCGCTGGCAGCCCGCCTCGGCGAGCTGCAGGCCCAGGCCACCCGCCTCAACGCCCTCGGCGAACGGCTGACCCAGATGGGCAAGCTGGAAGACGGCGAGTTCGACTTCAACGAGACCCCCGGCCTCGGTGACGGCGATGCCGGTGGCCCGACCACCGACATCCCGGTCAAGGACGTCAACGCCGACTTACAGGTGCTGGAGCAGCGCTTCGCTGCTTCAGGCCGCCAGCTGTCGGTGATGGAATCGCTGATGTTCGACCACCAGCTGCAGCAGAACGCCGTGCCGTCGCGCATGCCGATCCGCAACAGCTACGTGACCTCCGGCTTCGGCACCCGTGCCGACCCGTTCGGCCGCGGTGCCGCCACCCACAAGGGCATGGACTTCCACGCCAGGGTCGGTGACCCGGTGATGGCCGTGGCCGAAGGCGTGGTCAGCTTCTCCGGCGTGAAGGGCGGCTACGGCAACGTCGTCGACGTCGACCACGGCAATGGCTATGTCACCCGCTACGCGCACAATTCGCGCCTGGTGGTGAAGGTCGGCGACCTGGTCCGTGCCGGCCAGGAAGTGGCCAAGGCCGGTTCCACCGGCCGTTCGACCGGTGCCCACGTGCACTTTGAAGTGTGGGAGAACGGCAACGTGGTCAACCCGCGCAAGTTCCTCGGCGACGGCGGCAACACGCCGGTCGGCCGCATCAGCCGCGGCTGATGCCCGGGTCGGATCCCTTCCGCGCCGCGGGAGGGCTCTGACCCGATGTGGTTGATCTGGTAGTGCCGGCCGCTGGCCGGCAATTCCTTGAGGTGGCCGAGCGAGGCTGCCGGCCAGCGGCCGGCACTACCGGGAACGTTCGGATGCCATTGCCGCCAAAGGGTTGAAACCCCTTGCGGCCGTCCCAAGCTACAATGGGTGTTGCCATCGACAGGGCGCCAGGCGCCCTGTTTCGTTTGCGACGGACGGATCCCAAGGGGGAGGCCGGGCGTCGTGTCCATCCAACCCGGTTCCTTCAATGATCAACAGCCTGCTTACCCGCGTATTTGGCAGTCGTAACGAACGACAGCTGCGCCAGCTCAACCGCATAGTCGCCAAGATCAATGCGCTGGAGCCGGAGATCGAGAAGCTTTCCGACGAGCAGCTTCAGGCCAAGACGCCGGAGTTCAAGCAGCGCATCGCCGACGGTGAAGCCCTGGACAAGGTGCTGCCGGAAGCGTTCGCGGTCTGCCGCGAAGCCGGTCGCCGCGTGCTGGGCATGCGCCACTACGACGTGCAGCTGATCGGCGGCATGGTGCTTCACCTGGGCAAGATCGCAGAAATGCGCACCGGTGAAGGCAAGACCCTGGTGGCGACCCTGCCGGTGTACCTCAACGCGCTGGAAGGCAAGGGCGTGCACGTGGTCACCGTGAACGACTACCTGGCCCGCCGCGACGCCGCGCAGATGGGCAAGCTGTACAACTGGCTGGGCCTGAGCGTGGGCGTGGTGTACCCGGGCATGCCGCACAGCGACAAGCGCGAAGCCTACGCCTCGGACATCACCTACGGCACCAACAACGAATTCGGTTTCGACTACCTGCGCGACAACATGGCGCTGTCCAAGGCCGACCGCTACCAGCGCGGCCTGCACTACGCCATCGTCGACGAAGTCGACTCCATCCTGATCGACGAAGCGCGTACCCCGCTGATCATCTCCGGCCCGGCCGACGACTCCCCGGAGCTGTACATCCGGGTCAACCGCGTCGTGCCGAACCTGGTCAAGCAGGAAGCGGAAGACGGCGAAGGCGACTTCTGGGTCGACGAGAAGGGCAAGCAGGTGCACCTGTCCGAAGCGGGCATGGAGCACGCCGAGCAGCTGCTGGTCGAGGCCGGCATCCTCGACGGCGAGACCGAGGGCCTGTACGCGCCGCAGAACCTGACGGTGGTCCACCACCTCAACGCCGCGCTGCGCGCGCACGCGATCTACCAGCGTGACGTGGACTACATCGTGCGCGATGGCGAAGTGGTCATCGTCGATGAGTTCACCGGCCGCACCCTGTCCGGCCGTCGCTGGTCCGATGGCCTGCACCAGGCGGTGGAAGCGAAGGAGGGCGTGCCGGTCCAGCGCGAGAACCAGACGCTGGCCAGCATCACCTTCCAGAACCTGTTCCGCATGTACAAGAAGCTGTCCGGCATGACCGGTACGGCCGATACCGAAGCCTTCGAATTCCAGAGCATCTACGGCCTGGAAGTGGTGGTGATCCCGACCAACCGCCCGACCATCCGCAAGGACAGCCCGGACCAGGTGTTCCTCAACCGCAAGGGCAAGTTCAACGCGGTGCTGGCCGACATCGAAGAGTGCGCCAAGCGCGGCCAGCCGGTGCTGGTGGGTACCACCTCGATCGAAACCTCGGAAATGCTGTCCGAGCATCTGGCCAAGGCCGGCGTGAAGCACGAAGTGCTGAACGCCAAGCAGCATGACCGCGAAGCGACCATCGTCGCCAATGCCGGCCGTCCGGCCGCGGTCACCATCGCTACCAACATGGCCGGCCGTGGTACCGACATCGTGCTGGGCGGTTCACTGGAAGCGGAAATCCACGAACTGGGCGAGGATGCAACCGACGCGCAGAAGGCGGCGGTCAAGGCCGAATGGCAGCAGCGCCATGACGCAGTGAAGGCTGCCGGCGGCCTGCACATCGTCGGCACCGAGCGCCACGAATCGCGCCGTATCGACAACCAGCTGCGTGGCCGTTCGGGCCGCCAGGGTGACCCGGGTTCGTCCCGCTTCTACCTGTCGCTGGAAGACAACCTGATGCGCATCTTCGCCTCCGACTGGGTGCAGAAGGCCATGCGCATGATGGGCATGAAGGAAGATGACGTCATCGAGGACCGCCTGGTCAGCCGCCAGATCGAGAAGGCGCAGCGCAAGGTCGAGGCCCACAACTTCGACATCCGCAAGAACCTGCTGGACTTCGACGACGTCAACAACGACCAGCGCAAGGTGATCTACGCCCAGCGCGACGAGCTGCTGGACGCCGAGTCGGTGAAGGACAACGTCGATGGCATCCGCGACGACGTGATCTTCGACATCGTCGCCCGCTTCGTGCCGCCGAACTCCATCGACGAGCAGTGGGACCTGCGTGGCCTGGAAGCGACCCTGGAGTCGGACTTCGGCCTGCAGATGTCGCTGACCGGTCTGGTCAAGGAACACGAGGAGCTGGACGCCGAGGCCATCGCCACCAAGGTGCAGGAGCGCGTCAACCAGCACTTCGCCGAGAAGGAAGCCGGTGTTGGCGAAGAGACCATGCGCGCGCTGGAGAAGCACGTGATGCTGACCGTGCTGGACCAGAGCTGGAAGGAGCACCTGGCCCGCATGGATTACCTGCGCCAGGGCATCTACCTGCGTGGTTATGCGCAGAAGCAGCCGAAGCAGGAGTACAAGAAAGAAGCCTTCGAGCTGTTCTCGGACATGCTGGAGAACGTCAAGCGCGAAGTGGTGACCCTGCTGTCGCGCGTGCGCATCCGCAGCGACGAGGAAGTGCAGGCCCTGGAAGCGGCCGAGCGCCAGCAGGTCGAAGCCCGCCTGAGCCAGTCGCAGTTCCAGCACCAGGACGTTGGCAGCTACAGCGCCGACGAGGAAGCCGCGCAGGTGCAGGCCGCCCAGCAGGGCATCGCACAGGTGCAGCGTGACGAGCCGAAGATCGGCCGCAACGATCCGTGCCCCTGCGGCAGTGGCAAGAAGTACAAGCACTGCCACGGCCAGCTGAGCTGACCCGAAGAGCCCCGCGAAAGCGGGGCTTTTCTTTCATGGCGGCTGTTTCGCGCGGCTGATCCGGCCGGATCCGAGATTGCGCGGCCCGCCCTGTTCTGGGCATGCTTCCCCCATGCCTTCCCCCACCCGATCGATCCACGTCGTGGCCGCCGTCATCACCGACGCCCGTGGCCGCGTGCTGCTCAACCGCCGTACCGAGAACCGCGACATGGCCGGCCTGTGGGAATTCCCCGGCGGCAAGCGCGAATCCGGCGAAACCTCCGAACAGGCGCTGGTGCGCGAGCTGCGCGAGGAACTGGGTATCGAGGCGGATGTCGGCGAGTGGCTGATGGACGTGCCACAGCGCTACCCGGACAAGCACCTGACCCTGGAAGTGCGCCATGTGCGCAGCTGGAAGGGTACCCCGCGCGGACGCGAGGGCCAGGCCATCACCTGGGTGGCGCCGGACAAGCTGGGCCGCTACTCGATGCCGCCGGCCGACCTGCCGGTGGTGGCCGCCCTGCGCCAGCCCGACAGTTACCTGATCACACCAGCGCCGGCCGACGATGACAGCGGCGTGCAGCACTGGCATGAGCAGCTGCAGCGCGCGGTAGGCGCGGGCCAGCAGCGCATCCAGCTGCGCCTGCCACCGGCGCATCCACAGCGGCAGGCGATGCTGGAACAGGCCCTGCGCACGCATCGGCGCAGCGGCGTGCAGTGGCTGCTCAACCGCGATATCGAACTGGCGCGCGCACTGGGCGTGGGCGTGCACCTGGGCAGCGAGCAGCTGCTGGAACTGGAGAAGCGCCCGCTGCCAGAGGGACAGCTGGTTGCCGCGTCCTGCCATGACCTGCGGCAGCTGCAGGCTGCGCAGCGGCTGGGCTGTGACTTCGCCGTGCTGGGCCCGGTGCAGGCCACGGCCAGCCATCCCGATGCCGCGCCGATGGGCTGGGATGCCTTCGCCGCATTGCGTGCGCAGGTATCGCTGCCGATCTATGCACTGGGTGGCATGGGCAGCGGCCACATCGCCGAGGCGCGCCGCCATGGCGGGCAGGGCATCGCCGCCATCCGTGCGTTGTGGCCGGCGTGATGCAAACAGGGTCGGATCCCCGCAACGCGGGGCTCTGACCCCATCGCTGGAATCCGGGGTCAGAGCCCTTTCCGCAGGAAAGGGATCCGACCCCTAGCGATCACAGCGTGATCCAGAAGCACCCGTACTGTCGCCGCAACCCCAGCACCGTCGAAGCGCGCGACGCGCTGCCGGGCAGCGTCTGCTCCAGGCGCAGACCGATCGGATGCCGCGCGACAGGAGGCTCAGGGTCGGATCCCTGCGCAGCAGGGCTCTGACCCTCCTCCTGCGAGGACGCCAGCGCCTGTGACGGATACACCGGCACCACGTCGACCAACGGCCGCCGCGCCAACGATTCCAACTGGCCGAGGATGCGCTGTGCGCCTGCGTCGGAGACTGCGCTCCACAGGTACAGCGAGGACAGCCGGTTCACATCATTGCTGACGATGCCGGTGCGCAGCGCTTCCACCAGCTCACTCAACCGTCGCGGACAGCGCGCGCCGAGGGTGTCGCGCGGCATCGTGTTGCCGGTGGGCGCAGGCGGTGGCAACCGCGACCTCGCACCCAGGCTGTCGCAGGGCCGGTCGGTGTAGACACTCTGGCCCTGCGCATCGGTGCAGCGGTTCAGGCGCGTGGACTGCGCATGGGCGACGCTCGATGCCGCGCATATCGACAACAGCAGCAACAGGAAGAAGAGCCGGTTCATCGACGCAGGGTAGCGCCGATCATGCGCGCGTGGCGTGCTTTCAGCCCTGCAGCAGCTTCAGCACCGAGGTGGTCGGCTTGGCCAGATTCAGGGTGTAGAAGTGCAGGCCGGGTGCACCACCTTCGATCAGGCGTTGGCACAGCCGGGCCACCACTTCGGTGCCGAATGCACGCACCGATTCGGCGTCATCGCCATAGGCCTGCATCTTGCGGCTGATCCAGCGCGGAATCTCCGCACCGCACTGTTCGGAGAAGCGGCGCAGCTGGCTGAAGTTGGCGATCGGCATGATGCCGGGGGTGATCGGCACCTGCACGCCCAGCCGCCGCACTTCATCGACGAAATGGAAGTAGGCGTCAGGGTTGAAGAAGTACTGGGTGATCGCCGCATCGGCACCGGCGTCGATCTTGGCCTTGAAGTGCTTCAGGTCGGCCAGTGCGTCGGAAGCCTGCGGGTGCGTTTCCGGATAGGCGCCCACTTCGATGTGGAACGCATCGCCGTGCTCGGCACGGATGAAGTCGATCAGTTCGGCGGCATAGCGCATGTCGCCGGGGAAACCCATGCCCGAGGGCAGGTCGCCGCGCAGCGCGACCAGACGCCGGCAACCGATCGCGCGGTACAGCTTGAGCAGCTCGCGGATTTCCTGACGGGTGCCGCCGACGCAGGACAGGTGCGGTGCGGCATCGAAGCCATGGTGCTGGTTGAGGTGGCGCACGGTCTCGGAGGTATAGCTCAGGGTCGAGCCACCGGCACCGAAGGTGCACGACACGTACTCAGGGCCGTAGTCCTTCAGCTTGGCGGCGGCGCGGTCCAGCTGGCTGCGCTGTTCGTCAGTCTTGGGCGGATAGAACTCGAAGCTGATGGCGGTCATGGCACGGGCGGCAGCGGCGGGTGCGGATCAGTATATCGCTTCATCAAGATGGATGTGCATTAGATGTGTGAGGGCAGGCCGTCCGTCACTGGCGACCGTTCGCCCCGGCGCCCGGCCGTTGCTCCGGAATCGCAACCGGGGTGCCGCCGCTGCGGCCACGCTGACCTCAGACCCGGCAATACCCACCCGATGAAGGAGCAGACGATGAAGATCTTCCTGGCACTCTGGTACGCGATGAAGGCACTGGCCCGGCTGGCGATGATCGGCATGGCGATGGCCGTGCTGGGTTCCGGTCCGGCCCATGCGGCCACTGCCATCACAGCCGGCAAGGTGCAGGTCGAAGTGGTTGGCAACGGCCGCCCCCTGCTGATGATCCCCGGCCTGAACAGCAGCGCTGAGGTCTGGCGCGAGACCTGCCTGGCCCTGAAGGATGTGCAGTGCCACCTGGTGCAGCTGCCCGGCTTTGCCGGCGCCGCACCGGCCGATCCGCGCCCGGCCGAATTCCTGCCGGCGATGCGTGGGCAGCTGCTGGCCTACCTGCATGACCAACAGCTGGGCCCGGTGGTGGTGATCGGCCACAGCCTCGGTGGCCTGCTGGGCCTGCAGATGGCGCAGGCCGAGCCGACGGTGGTCAGCGCACTGGTGGTGGTCGATGCGTTGCCGTTCCTGCCGGCCGCGCGTGACCCGAACGCCACCGCTGACAGCGTGCGGCCGATGGCCGACCAGCTGCGCAAGGGCATGCTGGCTGCTGACGCCGCGCAATGGCAGGCGCAGTTGAAGGCAGGTCTGCCGGGGATGACCCGCGACCCGCAGCGCCAGGCGGAGCTGGGCCGCTGGGGCGAAGGCAGCGACCGCCAGACCACGGCTGATGCCATGCATGCGGTGATGACCACCGACCTGCGCGACAGCATCGCCTCGATCAGCGCGCCGACACTGGTGCTGGGCAGCTGGGCCGGCTACCAGCCGATGGGCGCTACCGAGGACAGCACCCGGGCGGTGTTCCAGGCCCAGTACGCGAAGCTGCACGGCGTGCAGATCGCGATGAGTGCGCGGGGCTTCCACTTCCTGATGTGGGATGATCCGCGCTGGTTGCAGGAGCAGGTGCAGCGTTTCCTCGCCGCACATCCCTGACCGTTGTCCGCCCTCCTGCCACCGCCGAGAGCCCGCTTGGACGCCACCACCTCATCCCGTCGTTTCTGGACACTCAACGCATTGGCGTGGGCCGGCTACGCGATGTACAGCCTGTGGGTCGGAATGCGGATCGGGGGCGGCGTACTGTTCAGCGGCGTGGCCTTGATCAGCGTCAGCATCGCGGTCACGCTCTGGCTGTGCAGCGGTGCATTGCGTTCGGTCGCGCTGCGCCAGCGCTGGTGGGACGGCGGGCTGGGCCTGCTGGTGTTGAAGCTGGCTGCCGGCGTGATGATCGGCGCCAGCGTTGCACAGGCGGTGACGGCTGCACTTCTGCTGCCGTCGCTGGCACTGGACTGGGCGCGGTTGCCTGGAGGGCACGCCGACTACCAATGGTCCTCGCTGCTGGTGTACTGGATGAACACCGCGCTGTTCCTGCTGATGTGGACCGGCCTGTGGGCCGGCCTGCATGGACTGCGCCGTGCACGCCACAGTGAGCTGGCCCGCCTGCGCGCCGAAGCCGAGCGCAGTGCGCTGGAACGCGATGCCCTGCGCGCACGGCTCAATCCGCACTTCATGTTCAACGCGTTGAACAACCTGCGTGCATTGATCCTGGAAGATCCCGAGCGCGCACGCGACATGGTCACCCGCTTGTCGCGCACGCTGCGCCAGGCGCTGGCGCACAACCGCAGCGAGCAGGTGACTCTGGCCGAGGAACTGGCAGTGGTCGATGACTATCTCGCCATCGAGGCGATCCACTTCGAACAGCGCCTGCAGGTGCAGCAGCACATCGATGCCGATGCCACCCAGGCGCAGTTGCCGGCAATGGCGTTGCAGCTGCTGGTGGAGAACGCGATCAAGCACGGCATCGCCAGTCGTCCGGGCGGCGGTGACGTGCAGATCCGTGCCACGCTGGACAATGATGTGCTGCGCCTGCAGGTGGACAACCCACTGGGCAGCGTCAGCGAGCCCACGCATGGCCACGGCGTCGGCCTGGCCTATCTGCGTGCCCAGCTCGGCACGCGCGGTCGTTTCATCCTGCAGCCGGTCGGCGGCCGCATGCAGGCACTGCTGGAGATCCCGCAATGAGTGGCGTGCTGCGCGTGTTGATCGTTGATGACGCGCGGCTGGCGCGGCAGGAGCTGCGTACGCTGTTGTCGGCGCTGCCGTGGGTGCAGTGCGTGGGCGAGGCCGACGATGTGCCTGCCGCACGCGAGGCGATCGCCACGCTGGCACCGGACCTGGTGCTGCTGGACGTGCAGATGCCCTCCGGCAGTGGTTTCGATGTGCTGGATGGTCTGGAGACGGTGCCCGCCGTGGTGTTCGTCACCGCCTACGACACCTACGCAGTGCGCGCGTTCCAGGCCAATGCGCTGGACTACCTGGTGAAGCCGGTGGAAGCGCCGCGGCTGCTGGAGGCGCTGCAGCGGACGCGTGAGCGAGAGGTCGTGGCGGCAGAAGTGCCGGAATCGCGCGGCACGCTGGGCGCGCAGGACCAGGTGTTCGTGCGCGAGGGCGAGCGCTGCTGGTTTGTGGCGGTGTCCGAAATCCGCCGGCTGGTGGTGGATGGCAACTACACGCGGCTGTGGTTCCGCGACCAGAACGCCCTGCTGACCCGCAGCCTGAGTGCGCTGGAAGCACGCCTGCCGCAGGACCTGTTCTTTCGTGCCAACCGCAACACGCTGGTCAACCTGCGGCGCATCCGTGGTGTGACGCCCAGCATCGCTGATGGCTACGACCTGGCACTGGATGACGGCAGCGAGGTGGAGGTGTCGAGGCGGCAGGCGCGTGAACTGCGCGAGCGGATGGCGCTGTAGCTGCCGCTACAGCTCGGCACTGACGGGGCTGGTGATGAAGCCCCACAACAAGCGCGCCATCACGGCGGGCGAACGTGCCTGCTTGCGCGCATAGGCCAGCAGCGCATCCAGCCGCGGGCGGTCAAAGAGATGGCCGGCCAGCAGCACCGCATGCACACGGCGGGTATTGGCGGTGTCGTGCAGCGGATTGCCATCGAGCAGCACCAGATCGGCCACCTTGCCGACCTCGACACTGCCATGCGATGCCTGCAGCTCCAGATGACGCGCCGCGTGCAGCGTTGCCGCGCGCAGCACGTCGGCCTGGCTCAGGCCTGCCTGCCGCAGCCACTGCAGTTCATCGTGATAGCGGAAGCCGCCCAGCCCGGTATCGGTGCCGACCAGCACGCTGACGCCGGCACGGTGCGCGGCACCGGTCAGGGCCAGCCCATGCTCGAAGTAGGCCTTCAGTGCGTCTTCGCCGCGCAGGCCGGGGTAACGCGCCACGGTAGCCTGCAGGTCATCACGCCACGCCCAGCGTGAAAGCGGATCGAGATAGGCCAGGCGTGGATCGTTGATGAAGGCGGGGTCGCGCGCACGCGCATCCTCTTCGCGGGTGACATGGGTTGGTACGAACGCGGTACCGCTGGCCTGCATCACACCGAACGCCTCGTTGCAGAGCGCGGGCTGGTAGCCGCCGACCATGCGTTCGGCCAGCGCGGTTGGATCCTCGCTGTCGAGCGTGCCATCGCGCCACGCCGCCGCGTTGTCGAAGCAGTGGCGTACGAACAGATGGGCATGCTCGAAGCTGCGCTGGCCCGCCTGCACCGCGGCGTCCAGAGGCACGGCCTTGGGCAGGTGGCCGATCAACGGACGGCGCAGCTGCTGCGCCTCGGTGGCCAGCCGCTGGTAGGTATCCGCATGCAGCCGGTTGTAGACCTTCAACGCGTCGACACCGCGCGCGCTGTACGTGCGTGCACGCTCGGCGGCGGCCTCCGGCGCAAGTGACGGATCTTCAAAGTAGAAGCTTGCGACCTGCACGAAGCGCGGTGCCACCTGCTGCCCGGCAATGGCCTGCGCGGTCCAGCGGCGCTTGTCGGCCACGCAGGCGATCAGCGGATCGGTAGCCTGCGGGCAGTCCATCATGTCGCGGGTGCCGGTGATGCCGTTGGCCAGCATCAGCGGGAACTGCAGTTGCGGCGACAGCTGCAGGGCGTGGGTGTGCATGTCCCAGAAGCCGGGCAGCAGCCAGCGGCCACCGGCGTCGAAGACTGGCAACGCTGTATCGGCAATGCCTTCGCCGACGGAGGTGATCCTGCCGTTGCGGATGGTGACCGTGGTGGGTTCACTGGCTTGGCCGCGCACGACGTCCACCACCCGCGCGTTGATGATCATCCGGTTGTCGCCGGCCTCGGGCAGTGGCGGCGCACGCAGCGGCCAGAGCAGGGCGACGGTGAACAGCAATGGCGGTGCCAGCAGGACGATGGCCAGCACCTTCAGCCATCGGCGGCGGACGGGATGGGACAATGCGCGTGCTGCTTCCATGAGCCGGCGATCCTTGCGGTGGGTCGCCCGCAGAGTGCGGCAAGAGGGTGGGGGATGCCAGTGACCATCGGCATGCCGCCCTCCCTGGCACCGGGGCGGTTACCCTGTGCAGCGGATTCCCTGACCACGCTGCGCCATGTCCATCGTCCTCACCGATTTCGCCCGTCCCCGCCTGTTCCCGCGCGTGCCGCGCAGCAACACCATCCAGGATTGCAGCGCCGAGCAGTTCGAGGCACACCTCAATGCGCACGCGCCGCTGAAGGTGCTCGACGGCTACGCACCGTTCTGCAAACTCTTCGTCTACGAGAACTGGACCAGCACGCGCTGCCTGACGGTGCCGGTCACCGACGCCAACCGCCACCAGCTGCGCAGCGGCTACGAGGCGCGCAACCGCGAGGAACTGCCGGTACTGGTGCGCTGGTTCGAGGGCGTGGAGTCGCCGCGCGCGAACTATCTGGTAGTGATCCTGTACAGCGCCGGGCAGCTGGCGAAGGAGGGTTCACCGATCGAGGCCGACTGGGGCATCGTCGGCTGCATCTACACCGCCGAACCCGAAGAGGTACCGATGGCGCCGATCACCATGATGCGCAATGCACTGGGCGTGGAGGAGGGCGGTTCCGGTGTGCCGCTGGATCGCGAGGCTTACCAGCGCTCCGTCGCGTTCTGGGAGAACAACGCCAACTGGCGGCCGTGAGCCCAGGCTGCGGCCGGACAGTCGGCATGTGAACAGGGAAGATTGCAGCGGGGCGCTACCATGGCGGTGGATCAACGCAGGGAGCACAGGGATGGATGTTCGCAGTTGGATGCCGTTCGCATGGGGCGCCGCAGGCCTGCTGGCCGCGTGTGAGGGCTCTGCGGCAAAATACGATGCAGGCGCTGCCTGTGGTGCTTTGTCCGACGTGACGCCGATCCGCGATGCCGGCGTGGGTTCACTGCAGGCGCAGGCAACGTCGGGGCGCTGCACGTTCCATGTGGAAGCGGATGACGCTGCAGCGCTTTCGCGTCAGCAGTCGTTGCTGCAGAGCGTGTCGGCGATCGCCTGTAGTGCGCCAGCCACCACCCGGCCTTCGCAAGGGGCTGCAGGCTTCGACCTGCAGATGCCTGCACGTTGCCCACTCTCTTCCAGCACGCCCTTGATTGCCCGGGAAGGAGGCTGGCACCAGCGGCGACTTTCGTCGGTCCCGACGTATCCTGCGGCCGCCATGCGCGAGGCCCAGCAGGGAGGTGTCGAGCTGATGCTGCTGCTGGATGCGCAGGGCAAGACCCAGGCGATCATCCTGTCCCGATCCAGCGGCTACCCGCTGCTCGATGCGGCGGCGCTCAAGCACGCGCGTGATTGGCGTTACGAGCGTGAAGCGGCAGGCAAGGCACCAAGCATGAGCCTGATACGCGGCACGGTCACGTTCAAGCTCAACTAAGGCGTCTGCAGGGCGGGCTCGGGCTTCCACTCCCACCAGCGATAGTGGTACTCGCGCTCGGTCGCGCTCCATTGCTGCGCGCAGCAGGTGCACGTCAGCCGGTAGCATTCGCCCCAGCCGTCCTCCGCTTCGCCCCGTGCACGCAGCTGCACGTGACCTTGTTCCAGCAGCGGCTCGGGGCTGAAGAACACATAGGATGGGTAGAGCGCGCACAGGCAGCCTTCGCGTGCCTGCCAGTAGCGCAGCCGTTGCAGGGCCGCCTTGAGGTGCGCCTGGTTGCTGATCAGCATGCCGCCAAGGGCGATGTCCTGGCAGCTGCGTTCGATCGTATCCACATGCGCGACCAGCGCGTCCAACGATGAGGCGCTGAACAGCCGAGCGACCGTACGCGCGGCATCGGTGATGCGCGTTGCATCGCGCGACAACAGGCCCTGGAGCAGCACATCGACCTGTGCATCGTCGAGCCGGGGCAGTGGTGCGGCAGACCACGGCCAGCGCATCAGCGCGCCTTGCCGATGGCAGCGAAGTGGCCGGCGGTCAGCCGCAGCAGGTCGGCCGGCGCCAGTTCCACTTCCAGGCCGCGGCGACCGGCGCTGACATGCAGCGCTGGCAATGCCTGCGCGCTGGCGTCCAGGAAGGTGCGCAGGCGCTTCTTCTGCCCGAGTGGGCTGATGCCACCGACCAGGTAGCCCGTCGCGCGCTGCGCGGCGTCGGCGGCGGCCATTTCGCATTTCTTGCAGCCGGCCGCTTCGGCCAGCGCCTTCAGGTCCAGCTGGCCGGCCACCGGCACGATCGCCACCAGCAGTTCGTGGGTTTCAGTGCTGGCCAGCAGGGTCTTGAACACCTGGGCCGGGTCGAGGCCGAGCTTGTCGACGGCTTCGCCCCCATACGATTCGGCGTGGGCATCGTGCACGTAGCTGCGCACGGTATGGGCGATCTTCTCGCGCTTGAGCAGGTTGATGGCCGGAGTCATGGGGGAATCGTAGCGTGGCGTGGAGGCGTTGCCTTGACCGAGGCTATTGCCGCCATCCCGTAGCGCCGGGCCATGCCCGGCGGCGTGGAGATCAAATTGCCGGCACGCTCGCCGGGCATGGCCCGGCGCTACCGGCATATCCAACGCAGAACGGGCGCCCGAAGGCGCCCGTCCAGTATGCATCCGGAGCTGAGGTCAGAGCCCTTTCCTTTGGAAAGGGATCCGACCCCGGCACGATCAGTAGCGGTAGTGGTCCGGCTTGAACGGGCCTTCCACCGGCACGCCGATGTAGTCGGCCTGTTCCTGGCTCAGGGTGGTCAGCTTCACGCCGATCTTTTCCAGGTGCAGGCGCGCCACTTCCTCGTCCAGCTTCTTCGGCAGCAGGTACACCTTGTTCTCGTAGCTGTCCTTGTTGGCCCACAGGTCGATCTGGGCCAGGGTCTGGTTGGCGAACGAGTTGGACATGACGAAGCTCGGGTGGCCGGTGGCGCAACCCAGGTTGACCAGGCGGCCTTCGGCCAGCAGGAAGATCGCGTTACCGTTGGGGAAGATGTACTTGTCCACCTGCGGCTTGATGTTGACGTGTTGCACGCCCTTGAAGCCCACCAGCGCATCGACCTGGATCTCGTTGTCGAAGTGGCCGATGTTGCAGACGATGGCCTGGTCCTTCATCGCGCTCAGGTGCTCGATGCGGATGATGTCCTTGTTGCCGGTGGTGGTGACGTACAGGTCGGCACGGCCCAGGGTCGATTCGATGGTGTTGACTTCATAGCCTTCCATCGCCGCCTGCAGGGCGCAGATCGGGTCAATCTCGGTGACGATCACGCGCGCACCGTAGGCACGCAGCGATGCGGCGCAGCCCTTGCCGACGTCACCGTAGCCGCAGACCACGGCCACCTTGCCGGCCAGCATCACGTCCATCGCGCGCTTCAGGCCATCGGCCAGCGACTCGCGGCAGCCGTACAGGTTGTCGAACTTGCTCTTGGTGACCGAGTCGTTGACGTTGATCGCCGGGATCAGCAGGGTGCCGGCCTGGGCCAGCTGGTACAGGCGGTGCACACCGGTGGTGGTCTCTTCGGAGACGCCCTTCCAGTCCTTGACCACGCGGCCCCAGTAACCCGGGCGCTCGGTGGCGACGCGCTTGAGCAGGTTCTTGATGACCTGCTCTTCGTGCGATGCCGCCGGCTCGTTGACCCAGGTGCTGCCGTTTTCGAGCTCGAAGCCCTTGTGGATCAGCAGGGTGACGTCACCGCCGTCGTCGACCACCAGCTCCGGGCCGGTCAGGGTGCCGTCGGCCAGGGTGAAGGTCAGCGCGTCCAGGGTGCAGTCCCAGTACTCTTCCAGCGACTCGCCCTTCCAGGCGAACACCGGGGTGCCGGTGGCAGCGATGGCGGCAGCAGCGTGGTCCTGGGTGGAGAAGATGTTGCACGAGGCCCAGCGCACGTCGGCGCCGATGTCCTTCAGGGTCTCGATCAGCACCGCGGTCTGGATGGTCATGTGCAGCGAACCGGTCACGCGCACGCCCTTCAGCGGCAGGCTGGCGGCGTGCTTGCGGCGGATCGACATCAGGCCCGGCATCTCGTGCTCGGCGATGTCCAGTTCCTTGCGGCCCCAGTCGGCCAAGGTGATGTCGCGGATCTTGTAATCGCCTTCGGTGGAGAAGGTCTTGGCAACAGCATTCATGCAATAGCTCCGGTTGTGGACGAGCGGATGCTCGCTTCTGGCCGGGCGCCGTTGTTGCAGTACCACCTGGCCGAGCCTGGCCGGCCTCAAGGGATCCGGTCGCAGCGCCCCTCGGCAGGGGAGGACGGCCATTATATCGCGCCTCCGGTGTGACACGCCGATGACCCAACCATCGGCAGGTGGGCCGGCAGGCATGGCCTGTTAAGGTCGTTGTTTTCACGCATCACACAGGTGGAACGATGAGCATGCACCCGCGCCGCAACCGGCGCTTGACCGGCCTGGTCCTGTCGATGGCACTGCTGGCGGTGGCTCCGCTGGCGCTGGCCGCTGCGCCGAAGGCCGCTCAGGGCCAGACGCAGGCCCAGGGCGCCACCGGCTACGAGCTGCCCTCGGCGGCGCTGCAGGCGGTGGTGGACGCGCCGCGCGCGCCCTCGCTGTACCTGTCGCCACGCCGCGATGTCGCCGCGATGATGCAGATGCCGTCGCTGCCGTCGATCCAGGTGGTGGCGCAGCCGGAACTGAAGCTGGCCGGCCTGCGCATCAACCCGCGCACCTTCTCCGACAGCCGCTTCAGCTTCGGCGAGAAGCTGTGGCTGATGAACGTGGCCGACGGCAAGGAACGGCAAATCAGCGGCCTGCCGGCCAAGCTGTCGATCGCCAGCGTGATGTGGTCGCCGGACCAGAAGTGGCTGGCCTTCAACCAGGTCGACGCCGCCAGCGGCGCCAATGAGCTGTGGCTGGTGGACGTGGTCGGCGGCAGCGCCCGTCGTCTGGTCGCCGGCCTGAACACGGTGATCGGCAGTGGCTACCAGTGGCTGCCGGACAGCCGCGGCCTGGTGGTGTTCACGCGTCCGGCCAACCTTGGTGCGGCCCCGGCCGCCGATGGCATTCCGACCGGCCCGGCCGTGCAGCAGACCAGTCAGGGCGGCGGCGTGGTGTCGATCCGTACCTACCAGGACCTGCTGAAGAACGAGGCCGACGCGCGCCAGTTCGATTACTACGCCACCACCCAGCCGATGGAAGTCAGCCTGGATGGCAACACCCGCGCGATCGGCGCAGCCGGCATCTTCATGGGCTTCGCGGTGTCGCCGGATGGCCGCTTCGTGCTGCGCCAGCCGGTGCAGCGGCCGTACTCGTACGTGGTGCCGGTAAGCAGCTTCCCGCGGCGCATTGAAGTGATCGACCGTGCCAGCGGCAAGCTGGTGCACACCGTGGCCGTGCGTCCGCTGGTGGAAGGCCTGCCGACCGGCAACGATGCCGAAGTGACCGGCGTACGCGATATCAGCTGGCGCGGTGATGCCGATGCCACCTTGGTCTGGGCCGAGGCGCAGGACGGCGGCGACCCGAACAGGGACGCCAAGGTGCGTGACGCGGTGCTGATGCAGGCCGCGCCGTTCGACACGCCGCCGGTCACGTTGGCCCAGCTCGGCAGCCGCCTGGCCGGCATCAGTTGGGGCCGTGGCGACCTGGCCCTGCTGACCGAGTCGTGGTGGAAGACGCGCAAGACCAAGACCTGGCTGATCGCCCCGGACAACGCTGGCGCCGAGCCGCGCATGCTGTGGGATCGAGACGGGCAGGACCGCTATTCCGATCCGGGCCGGCCGCTGTTGTCCAGCGACGACCGCGGCCGCTCGCTGCTGCAGACCAGCGCCGATGGCCGCAGCCTGTATCTGGCCGGTGCCGGTGCATCGCCGGAAGGCGATCGTCCGTTCGTGGACCGCTTCGACATCGCCACGGGCAAGGCCACCCGCCTGTTCCACTCGCAGGCGCCGAGCTACGCGCTGCCGGTGGCGCTGCTGGACAACCAGGCCAGCTCGCTGCTGCTGAGCCGCGAGAGCCCCGACGAGCCGGCCAACTTCTACGTGCAGTCGCTGGCCGATGCTGGCGCTGCGCCGCGTGCGTTGACCCACTTCGCACATCCGCTGCCGCAGTTGAAGGGCGTGCAGAAGGAACAGATCCGCTACAAGCGCAAGGACGGCGTGGATCTGACCGCGACCTTGCTGCTGCCGCCGGGCTACGACCCCAAGCGCGACGGCCCGCGGCCGCTGCTGATGTGGGCCTACCCGGGCGAGTTCAAGAGTGCGGCTGCGGCCAGCCAGGTGACCGATTCGCCGTACCGCTTCAATGCGGTCAGCTACTGGGGCCCGCAGGCGTTCCTGGCCAAGGGCTATGTGGTGCTGGCCAGCCCGTCGATGCCGATTATCGGCGAGGGCGACAAGGAGCCGAACGACACCTACATCGAACAGTTGGTGGCCAACGCCCAGGCCGCCGTGGATGAAGTGGTGCGCCGTGGCGTGACCGATCGCGATCACATCGCCATTGGTGGCCACTCCTACGGCGCGTTCATGACCGCCAACCTGCTCGCGCACACGCGCCTGTTCAAGGCCGGCATCGCCCGCAGCGGTGCCTACAACCGCACGCTCACCCCGTTCGGCTTCCAGGCCGAGGAGCGCAACTACTGGCAGGCGCAGGACGTCTACCAGAAGATGGCGCCGTTCAACTACGCCGACAGGATCAAGGATCCGATCCTCTTCATCCACGGCGTGGACGACAACAACTCCGGCACGTTCCCGATGCAGAGCGAGCGCATGTTCGCTGCGGTGAAAGGCCTGGGCGGCACCGCGCGGCTGGTGATGCTGCCGAACGAATCGCATGCCTACCGCGCACGCGAATCGATCATGACCATGCTGGCCGAAAGCGAGCGTTGGCTGGAGCAGACCATCGGCCCGGCCGAGCAGGGCAAGGCGAAGAAGAAGCGCTGACGTGACCCGGGAGTGCCGGTCGCTGGCCGGCAACCTCATGGACTCACGCGGCCTGAGGTTGCCGGCCAGCGGCCGGCACTACCAGATGAAACCATTTTTGCATCGCAGCACGATGCCCGTTCTGGTTTAGGCTTGGGGTCTGGATCCGTTGACCGAGGCCTGTGCGTCGCCGATGAACGAGTACCGCAGCAGCATCGAGTTTGCTTCCCCCGATCTACCGCTTCGCGATGACGTGCGCCGGCTCGGCGCGCTGGTTGGCGACCTGCTGGTTGAACAGGTCTCCGCCGCCTTCCTCGACGATGTGGAAGACGTGCGCACCCGCGCCATCGCCCGCCGCGAGAACCAGGCGCCGTTGTCGGAGCTGGCCGATGGCCTGGCCGGGCGCACGCCGCAGCAGGCCGAGACCATGGTGCGGGCCTTCAGCACCTACTTCCAGGTGGTCAACATCGCCGAGCGCGTGCATCGCATCCGCCGTCGCCGTGACTACCAGCGCGCCGGTACAGCAGGTGCGCAGCCCGATGGCCTGCAGGATGCCCTGCAGCATCTGAAGGCGCAGGGCGTGGGCCTGGACGAGCTGGCGCAGTGGTTGCCACGCATCGACATCGAACCGGTGTTCACCGCACACCCGACCGAAGCGGTACGCCGCGCGCTGCTTGAAAAAGAGCAGCTGATGGTGGCCAGCCTGGTCGACAACCTCGACGGCCAGCGCACGCCGGGCGAAGCCGCTGCCGATGCTGCGCGCTTCCGCATGGCATTGACCGCTTCGTGGCAGACCACCGATTCCTCGCCGGTGCGGCCCACCGTCGATGACGAACGCGAGCACGTCGGCTTCTATCTGGTGCAGGTGCTGTACCGGGTGATTCCGGTGCTGTACGAATCGCTGCAGCAGGCGTTGCGCGATACCTATGGCGAAGAACTGCCATTGCCGCGACTGCTGCGCTTCGGCACCTGGGTGGGCGGCGACATGGATGGCAATCCGAACGTGGATGCCACCACCATCCGCAACACGCTGGATGCGCAGCGGCAGGCGGTACTGGGGCGTTACCAGAAGGAACTGTTGCAGCTGGCCAGCCTGCTCAGCCAGTCCACCGAGCGGGTGGGCGTGAGCAATGCGCTGCAGGCGCGCGTAGCGCATTACCAGCAGCTGCTGCCGCAGGTGCAGTCGCGACCGCGTCATGCCGACATGCCGTACCGGTTGCTCAACGACCGCATGCGCGCACGCCTGCAGGCGACGCTGGACGATGACGAGGGTGCCTACGCCGGTCCCGATGAGCTGATCGATGACCTGCAGCTGATCCTCGACAGCCTGCGTGCGAACCGCGGCGAACATGCTGGTGGTTTCGCGGTGCAGCGACTGCTGTGGCGGGTGAAAACGTTCGGCTTCCATCTTGCGCGGTTGGACGTGCGTCAGGAATCGAGCGTGCATGCACGCGCGTTGGCCGCGGTGCTGGGCGGCGACGCTGCGTGGGAGGGCCTGGATGTGTTGGGTCGCGCGCGCCTGCTGGCGCCGCATGCCGGTGGCGAGGTGCCTTTGCCGAAGGGCGAGGACGAAGGCAACCAGCGTTTGGATGCGGTGTTCGCGGCGTTGGCCGATGCGCGTGCGCGCCATGGTGGTGATGCACTGGGCAGCTACATCATCTCGATGGCACACGACCGCAGCGACGTGCTGGCGGTGCTGGCACTGGCGCGCCGTGGTGGTCTGGTGGATGACAACGACGCGGTACCGCTGGATATCGCGCCCTTGTTCGAGACGGTCGATGACCTCAAGCGTGGCACCGCGACCCTGCGCGACCTGCTGGCCGACCCGGTGTACCGTGCGCATCTGCGTGCACGCGACGACGTGCAGATGGTGATGCTCGGTTATTCGGACAGCAGCAAGGACGGCGGCATCGCTGCATCGCGCTGGGGCCTGCAGCGTGCGCAGGTGGAACTGCTGGAGGTGGCCGCCGAGGCTGGCATCCGCCTGACCTTCTTCCATGGCCGTGGTGGTTCGATCAGCCGCGGTGGCGGCAAGACCACGCATGCGGTCGATGCCTCGCCGCGCGGGAGCATCGATGGCCGCCTGCGGGTGACCGAGCAGGGCGAGGTGATCCACCGCAAGTACGGCATCCGTGCATTGGCCCTGCGCTCGCTGGAACAGGCCACGGGTGCCGTGCTGCGCGCCAGCCTGCGCCCGCGTGCAGCGGAGCCGCGCGAGGATGACTGGCGACCGGTGATGGATGTGGTTGCTGGCTCCAGCAGCGAGGTGTACCGCGCCTTCGTCGGCCAGTCTGGTTTCATGGACTACTTCCGCACGGCGACCCCGATCGATGTGATCGAGCGGATGACGCTGGGTTCGCGGCCGTCGCGCCGGCTCGGTCAGGACGCAGCACTGGGCAATCTGCGCGCGATTCCGTGGGTATTCGCCTGGAGCCAGGCGCGTGCCGTCATTCCCGGGTGGTACGGGGTGGGCAGCGGCCTGCAGGCGGCGGTGGATGCTGGCCACGAACAGACGCTGCGCGAGATGGCGCGTGACTGGCCGTTCTTCCGTACCTTCCTCGATGACATCGCGATGGTGCTGTCCAAGGGCGATATCACCATTGCCGAGCAGTTCTCGCTGTTGTCGGGCGACCTGCACGGGCGTTTCTTCCCGCAGGTGAAGCGCGAACTGGAACTGACCCGCCACTGGCTGCTGGCGCTGATGGGCCAGCAGACGTTGCTCGACCACGATGCGCGGCTGTCGCTTTCGATCCGCCTGCGCAATCCCTACGTTGATCCGATCAGCGTGCTGCAGGTGGACCTGCTGCAGCGCTGGCGGGCCAGCGGGCGCGAGGATGACGACCTGCTGCGCGCGCTGGTGGCCTGCGTGAACGGTGTTTCGCAGGGCGTGCAGAACACCGGCTGATCCGCATCCGCCGGGCATGGCCCGGCGAATTCGAAATGGTAGTGCCGGCCGCTGGCCGGCAACCTCATGATGTCTGGCAGCACGCGCGAGGTTGCCGGCCAGCGGCCGGCACTACCTCACTCTTCCGGCGACGGCGGGTTCGACGCCAGCAGTTCCAGATGGCGCTGCTCCATTTCCTGGCGCAGCTGGCGGCGGATCAATGCGGCTGCCTGGCGGCGCTTCTCGTCCGACGTGACCGGCTGCAATGACGGCACCGGTGTCGGCCGGCCTTCCTCATCCACCGCCACCATGGTGAAGAAACAGCTGTTGGCATGGCGCACGCTGCGCTTGAGGATGTCCTCGGCCACCACCTTGACGCCGATCTCCATCGACGAGGTGCCGGTGTGGTTCACCGAGGCCAGGAAGGTGACCAGCTCGCCCACCGCGATCGGCTGGCGGAACATCACCTGGTCCACCGACAGGGTGACCACGTAGCGGCCGGCGTAGCGGCTGGCGCAGGCGTAGGCGACCTGGTCGAGCAGGCGCAGGATGGCGCCGCCGTGGACCTTGCCGGAGAAATTGGCCATCTCCGGCGACATCAGCACGGTCATGGACAGCTGGTGGGTTTTCAGTTCGGTCGACATGGCCAGATTGTATCGGCAACCGGGTAGTGCCGGCCGCTGGCCGGCAACCACGCGATTGTTTCCGAAGGCCATGAAAAAGCCGGCCAGCGGCCGGCTCTACCAGAAAAGAGAAGGGCCGCTTGCGCGGCCCTTCTTCAGGGACAGCCGACTAACAGTCGGCTCTACCCGTCGGCTCTATCAGCCGACTTTACTTCAGCTTCGCATCGGCGCGCAGGGCGGCGGCGCGGTCGGTCTTCTCCCAGGAGAAGGCCGTGGCGTTGACGGTCTCGCCTTCGCCGTTGAGGTAGCTGAACTCCTTCGGCTTGCGGCCGAAGTGGCCGTAGGCCGCGGTCTGCTGGTACATCGGGTGCACCAGGTCCAGCATCTTGATGATGCCGTACGGGCGCAGGTCGAAGTGCTTGCGGATCAGCTTCTCGATCTTGTCGTCGCTGATCTTGCCGGTGCCGAAGGTGGTGACCGAGATCGAGGTCGGCTCAGCCACGCCGATGGCGTAGGAGACCTGCACTTCGCAACGGTCGGCCAGGCCGGCGGCAACCACGTTCTTGGCCACGTAGCGGGCCGCGTAGGCCGCCGAACGGTCGACCTTGGACGGGTCCTTGCCGGAGAACGCGCCACCACCGTGACGGGCCCAGCCGCCGTAGGTGTCGACGATGATCTTGCGGCCGGTCAGGCCGCAGTCGCCCACCGGGCCGCCGATCTCGAACTTGCCGGTCGGGTTGATGTGGAACTTGGTGCCCTTGTGCAGCCACTTGGCCGGCAGCACCGGCTTGATGATCTCTTCGCGGACAGCCTCGATGAGGTCCTTCTGCTTGATGCCCGGGGCGTGCTGGGTCGACAGGACCACCGCGTCGATGGCCGAGACCACGCCGTTTTCATAGCGCAGGGTGACCTGGCTCTTGGCGTCCGGGCGCAGCCACGACAGCGGCGAGTTCTTCTTCTTGCGGATCTTGGCCTGCTGCTCGACCAGACGGTGCGACAGGTGGATCGCGGCCGGCATGTAGCTGTCGGTCTCGTTGGTGGCGTAGCCGAACATCAGGCCCTGGTCGCCAGCGCCCATTTCTTCGGGCTTCTTGCGGTCCACGCCCTGGGCGATGTGCGGCGACTGCTTGCCGATCAGGTTCAGCACGCCGCAGGTAGCGCCGTCGAAGCCGACGTCGGAGCTGTCATAGCCGATGTCCACGATGACCTTGCGGGTCAGCGCTTCCAGGTCGATCCAGGCGCTGGTGGTGATTTCACCGGCCACGATGGCAACGCCGGTCTTGACCATGGTCTCGCAGGCCACGCGGGCGCGCTGGTCCTGGGTCAGGATCGCGTCCAGCACCGCATCGGAGATCTGGTCGGCAACCTTGTCCGGATGGCCTTCAGAGACCGACTCGGAGGTGAAGAGGTAGCTGGACATCAGGCTTAATATCCTTTGATTCGGATGGAAAGATGGGCGCGAATGATACACGGGGTGCGCCGCCTGTGCATTGTGAACCTGTACCGGTGGCCGGTGGTTAAGCCCATGTAGGCCCGCCGGGCCCGCTGCAGCGGGATTGAGGCCCAGCCTCGACGCCCAGTGTTCCACCAGCGTGACAACGGCGCGGGTCCTGCCTGGCCCCGGCCGCGCAGTCCGCGACCCCGCCCCGGGGCACCCGGCCGTCATCGTTCTGCCCCGAAACCGCCATCTGGCTGCCGCCTGCCGGGCGCAGGCTGTCGGCCAATCCGGCCGCCGGGCACGAGCGAACACGCCATGCAGGAACTCGAACAGCGTCTCCAGCAACGCTTCCCCGATTGGTTCCATGGCCGTCGTGGCCAACTGGCCCGGCCCTTGCTGCGCAGCGTCGGCCGCTGGTCGCGCCTGGACCAGATCGAAGCCTTCCTGCAGCGCAGTGCAGGATTGCGCGGATTCGGCTTCGTCGCCGCCGGCCTGGAGTTCATCGATGGCCAGTACCAGGTCGATCCAGCCGCGCTGGCGAAGATTCCCGCCACCGGCCGCCTGCTGATCGTCGCCAATCACCCCTCCGGGGCGCTGGACGCGCTGGCCCTGCTGGACGCGGTCGGCCGCATCCGCCGCGACGTGCGGATCGTGGCCAACGACCTGTTGGGGGCGATCGCGCCACTGCAGGACCTGCTGCTGCCGGTGCGCATCCTCGGTGGCAAGGCCCAGCGCGGCAGTCTGCATGCGGTCGAAGAGGCGCTGGCCGCCGAGCAATGCGTCATCGTGTTCCCGGCCGGTGAGGTCTCGCGGTTGTCGCTGCGCGGCATCCGTGATGGCCGCTGGCAGCGCGGTTTCGTCCGCTTCGCCCGTGCCGCCGGTGCGCCGGTGCTGCCGGTGCGGGTGGAAGCGCGCAACTCGGCGCTGTTCTACGGCGCCTCGACCCTGTTCAAGCCGGCCGGCACCGCACTGTTGGCGCGCGAGATGTTCACCCGTCGTGGGCGCCCGCTGCGCCTGTGCATCGGCGAGCCGATGCAGCTGGGCAAGGGCGGTGACCCCGGCGCACAGCTGCTCGCGGTGCGTCGCGCGCTGTACGCGCTGGGCCGCAATGGCACGACCGCCGATGCCGCGGCTCATGGCGGCCCCGAGCCGCTGGCCGCGCCGGTCCCGCCCTCGCAGGTCGCCGCGGGTATCGCGGCCGCCACCCAGCTGGGCCAGACCGCCGACGGCAAGCAGATCCTGCTGGCCACCTGCACGGCCGATTCGCCGCTGCTGCTGGAACTGGGCCGTCTGCGCGAGCTGACCTTCCGCCAGGTAGGCGAGGGCACCGGCCGCAGCCGCGACCTGGACGCCTTCGATCCGCAGTACGAGCACATCGTGATCTGGGACGCGGCCGCGCAGCGCATCGCCGGCGCCTACCGCATCATGCGCGGTGCCCATGCGCTGGCCCGGCACGGCCTGTCCGGGCTCTACAGCGCATCGCTTTTCCGCTATTCCGACGACGCCATTACCCACATCGCCGAGGGCCTGGAACTGGGCCGCAGCTTCGTGGTGCCCGATTACTGGGGCAGCCGCAGCCTGGACTACCTGTGGCAGGGCATCGGTGCCTACCTGCAATGCCGGCCGGGTATCCGCTACCTGTTCGGCGCAGTGTCGATCAGCGCAGCACTGCCGCGTGATGCGCGCGAGCAGCTGGTGGCGTACTACCAGCGCTATTACAGCGGTAGCGCCGGCCTGGTCGAATCGAACCGGCCGTTCCAGTACTTCGCGGCCCCACCGAGTTTCGGCGAGCTGGATGCCGGCGCCGCATTCGACGTGCTGAAGGCCAACCTGGCCGCACTCGGCACCGGCGTACCGACGCTGTACCGCCAGTACACCGACCTGTGCGAACCCGGCGGCGCCCGCTTCCTTGCCTTCGGGGTCGATCCGGATTTCAGCGATTCGATCGATGGCCTGATCGAAGTGGACCTGTGTGCGATACGGCCCAACAAGCGCAAACGCTACCTGCGCGATGCGGGGATGCCGGCATGAGCTCGCTGGCGAACCTGTCGCCGCACCGGCGCGCAGTGTTCGTCTCCGACGTGCACCTGGGCTCGCGCCACTGCCACGCCGCCGAGCTGGCGCGGTTCCTCTCGCAGTTGCGCTGCGAACGGCTGTACCTGGTCGGTGACATCATCGACCTGTGGTGGATGGCGCACCGCCGCGCCAACTGGCGGCAGTCGCACAGTGAAGTCATCCAGGCCCTGCATGCGCTGCGCCGTGCCGGCACCGAGATCATCTACATTCCCGGCAATCACGACGCCTCGCTGCGCCAGGTGTGCGGGCTGATGCTGCCGGCGATGCAGGTGCGCCGCCGTGCGATCCATACCACCGCTGATGGCCGCCGGCTGCTGGTCGTGCATGGCGACGACTATGACGGCGTGACCCACTTCGGGGGGCTGCAGGAGAAGTTCGGCGATTGGCTGTACTACCGGATCCTCACCGGCAACCAGGCGTTGAATGCGGTGCGGCGCCTGCTGGGCATGCGCTACTGGTCGCTGTCTGAATTCCTGAAGAAGCGCAGCGGTGCAGCCGAACGCTACATCGAGCGCTTCGTGCAGGCCGGGCTGGACGACGTGCGCCGGCGCGGCCTGGATGGCATCGTCTGCGGTCACATCCACCGCGCCGCGTTGATCGAGCGCGATGGCCTGGTCTATGCCAACGACGGCGACTGGGTGGAGAGCCTGACCGCGCTGGCCGAAGACCACGATGGCGCGCTGCGCCTGCTCGACCACAACGGGCAGACCCTGGTGGAGCTGCCAGGCGCCCGGTTGTCGCAGGCGGCGTAACGCGCGTCTGTCCTCCTGTAGAGCCGAGCCCATGCTCGGCTGACGTGGCGCGACGGGGGGCGAACCGAAAAACAGTCGAGCATGGCTCGACTCCACAAGGGCGCGAGCGGGGCGGATGCTTCCCCGCGCATTGCGATGCGCCCTACGGACTGGCGCCCTTGATCAATGGTGGCGCGGCTCGGCTCTACATACACCGCACGCAAGCCGCTAGCATCGGTCCATGGATTCCCTTACCCAGATCGTGCTCGGTGGCGCCGTCGCCGCTGTCATCGCTCCGCCCGGCCATCGCCGCGCGGCCCTGCTGGCTGGTGCCGCGCTCGGCACCCTGCCGGATCTCGATGCCCTGTGGCTGGGCTTCACTGCTGCCGATCCGGTGGCGAACATGATCGAACACCGCAGCTTCAGCCATTCGCTGCTGGTGCTGCCCTGGGTGGCTGCACTGATCTGGTGGTTGTTCAAACGCTTCGGCAATGGCCGCGTCGCGCAGTCACCGGTGCGCTGGTTCTGGGCGATCCAGCTGGCACTGGTCACCCATCCGGTGCTGGATGCGTTCACTGTCTACGGCACCCAACTGTGGTGGCCGTTGCGGCCACACCCGACCATGGGTTCCAGCGTCTTCATCATCGATCCCGGCTACACGATGTGGCTGCTGCTGGGCTGCGTGCTGGCCTGGTTTGGCGGCGCCCGACCCTGGGCGGGCAAGGTGCTGGGCGTGGCACTGCTGCTCAGCAGCGGCTACCTGGGCTGGGGCCTGATCGCCAAGGCGCAGGTCGACCGTGCCGCGCAGCAGAGCCTGGCTGCGATGGGGCTGGGCGATGCGCCGCGGTTCTCGGTGCCGATGCCGTTCAACACGCTGCTGTGGCGGGTGGTGGCGATGACCCCGAATGGCTACGTGGTGGGCGACCGTTCGCTGGTGGCCGACCATGGACCGATGCAGTTCGAAGGCCATCCCTCCAACGTGCAGGCATTGCGCGAAGCGGAGGGCATTCCGGCCGTTCAGCAGCTGCAGTGGTTCAACCGCGGTTTCATGCGTGCGCAGGTGGTCGACGGCCGGCTGGTGCTGAGTGATCTACGCATGGGCCTGGAGCCGGACTACACCTTCAACTTCGCCGTGGCCGAGCAGGTGGATGGGCAGTGGCGGGCGATCACGCCCGAGCAGCCGCGGGTGGACTACAGCAGCCCGGCCGCGCGTGCCGATGCCGGGCGCCGGCTGGCGGCGATGTGGCAGCGCATCTGGCATGCGCCCGCAGTACCTTCAGCCGGTGCCGCCGAGTAGAGCCACGCCACGCGTGGAAGGTGGGGTATTGGCGGCGGCAGCCACGCATGGCGTGGCTTTACTGCGGTGCGCGGTTGAGTTTGATCGAACGGTTCAGCACCTGGCGCGGCACGTTGGCGATATCGAAGCCGACGAATGCCAGCAGGAACTGCAGGCCCGAGATCAACGCGACCATGGTGATCATGATCGTGCCAACCGGTGTGGCGACATCGGCCTGCGCTGACCGTATCCAGTGATACAGGCCGAACAGCCCGCCGAAGGCGAGCAGGCTGCTGCCGGCGATCAGCTCCAGCGACGCGATGCTGAGATCGCGCAGGAAATAGTTGTAGGCAATGCGCTTGAGCGTGTTGCGCATGTGCTTGAAGGTGAATTCGCCGAGGATGCGGCCAATGCGGAGATTGCTGGTCTCGTCGCCGTAGTGGGCATCCATGGCCACGTCCTGGACAACCGCGCGTACGGTGTTCAGGCGGAACAGCATGTCCGTCTCGAAGAAGTAGCGGTCGCTGACAGCATCGAGCTTGAGGTGGCTGGCGACCCTGGCATGGATGGCGGTGTAGCCATTGGTCGGATCGAATACCTGCCAGTATCCGGACGATGCCTTGGTCATGAAGGACAGCAGCAGGTTGCCCAGGCGTCGCACGGGCGGCATGCGACGGATGTGGGTCAGATTCCAGAAACGATTGCCCTTGGTGTAGTCCGCGTGGCCTTCCGCGATGGGGGTGACGAAATCCATGAGTAGTGCCGGATCCATCTGTCCGTCGCCATCGACCTTGACCAGGATGTCCATGCCATCGGCAATGGCCGCGCGGTAGCCGGTCTTGATGGCGCCGCCGACGCCGCGATTGTGCTCATGGAACAGCACGGTGACGCGCGGGTCGCTGGCTTCGGCCTGGATCAGCCGGCCGCTGCCATCAGGGCAGGCATCATCCACGCAGTAGATTGCCGTCACCGTTGGGTCGATTGCGGCCAGCACCGCCAGCACGTGGCGGGTCACCCTGTAGCAGGGGATCACCACGGCGATCCGCGGGGCTGGCGTAGCAGGTTGCGCTGTACCCATCGTCGGACTCACGGTTGCGCCCCTGCGCGGCAATCCCGGGTTCCGGGCGTGGCGCAGGCCGGGGCCGCAAGCAGGATGTTGGCCGGCACTTCCACCAGATCACCCTGCAGCACGCGCGGCATATCGCTGTCGGCGGCCACGGTGATGTGGTGGTAGCGGTTGAAGGTGAAATTGAACGCTTCGTCCTGCATCGCCGGGAAGTAACGGCCGAAGTAATCCAGCTGTGGCAGGTACAGCACGTGGTTCACGGCTGCGATCCCGGCGCCGGGCAGAAGCGCCCCGAAGCCCCCCGGGGCGACCAGTACGCCTTCGGTGTTGTTTCGCGCGCCTCGCGCCTGCAGCGATTGCAGGACGGCAGTGCGGTCCATCGCGAAGATCGGACCGGCGGGTTGCACCGGATTGAACAGGCCGTTGCCCAGCAGGTTGGCCAGTGCGGCAGTGGCCAGCACCAGGCTGGCTGCATGCACCGAAAGCCTCGGGCGCTTTGCCGCAATGGCGAGCGCGGCCAGGCACAGGTACGGCAGTGCATCGGCGGTGCTGTGCAGGCGGCTGAGCTGACCCTCGCCGAACAGGAACTTGGCCAGGCTGCCTGCCACCAGCAGCGCGGCCAGCAGCAGCAGGCGCCAGCGCTCGAGGCGAACCCCGCATCGCACCAGGATCATGGCGCAGCCGATGTTGAGCAACAGGCCGAAGGCGAGCAGTGCGCGGGCGGGCGGCACCATCGACAGGCCCGTCAGCTTGCCGACCACGGCGGGAATGGGCAGGAAGATCCAGCAGGCGATCAACAGCAGGCCTGCTGCCAGGATCAACAGCGTGCTGCGATGGCTTCCCGCCCATGCGCGGAGCCGCGCACCATCGGCCAGTACCACGGTGAACAATGGCAGCAGGCTGCCCAGGACCGCGATTTCGCAATCGTTGGATGCCTTGAACAGTGGCAACGGCGCGAACCGGTAGGTCATCAGGTTCGGAAAGAGATGCGCCAGCAGGGTCGTCAGTCCGACACCACCACCGGCACTTTGCCGCTGGCCCGGATACACCGTGTTGCGCACGATCGGGATGATGTCGTGGAAGTAGCCGACGAATACGGCCAACGCGATCGCACCGGCAACTGCGGCGTCGAACAGCCGCCGCAGCGTGATGGCGTCGCGGCGGAAGGCCAGCACCAGAACCGCCATGGCCAGCAGCGAGGAAATGATGAACGGCGGGTAGGACACCGCAACCAGCCATGCCGCCAGTGCATAGGCACTGGCCGCGATACGCAAGCCACGATGGCCGATGCGCAGCCACGCCACCGCAGCCCAGGGCGCCAGCGCAAAGGCACCGGCGTTGCTGGTCCACCAGACCTGTACGAAAGGAGCGAAGAACAGCGTGACTGACACCAGCATCGCGGCCAGTGCCGGCAACCGCAATTGGCGCAGGAACAAGGCCCATCCGCACAGGAAGGCCATGGCCATGAACATGAAAAAGAACGAATAGGCGTTCGCGGCAGGCAGCAGGAAGAATGCCCAATGGTAGGGCTTGAACAGCAGGCCCCAGTCCAGAAGTGGCAGCGCCTGGAAGGTGCGCAGCGACTCGTGGTACGCCGAGTGCGCGTTGACCTGGCCGAAATCGTTGCCGACGGCGATCTGGATGTAAGGCGTGAACACCATCCATTCGTCGGTGCGGATGTAGCGCGCAGTGCCGAGCAGCGGTTGCTGCGGCGCCAGGCCCAGATACTCGTAGGCCAGCGCATAGGAAGATGGTGTCAGTGCGAACGCGACATAGAGGATGCACAACAGCGCGACGATCCCGGCGAACAGGCGTGCCTGGCTGGACCGAAGCCCACCCAGCAGGCTTGCGTCATGGGCAGGCAAAGGCGTTGGGGCGCTGTCACTCATCTCGTTCTCGAAGGTCGGGTCCATCCATGCGCGATGTGCCCGCGCACCGATGCCCGAGGGCAGCAGAGGGGGATCCTGGCACGCGCCTTTCTCGGCCGGGATTGGCGGATTCTAACGGGTTGCCGCCGCAGCTGCTGGTGGGACGAGGCCCGCTTCAGTACACCGCTGGCGCGGCCTTGCACGAGTGCGGCTTCGCATCAGAAGGTCCCCGCCATGCGTGGATGGCGGGGACATCGGCGGCTGCAGCCACGCAAGGCGTGGCACTACTGCATCAATCGGCCGTGCAGCGTCGGTTCAATACACCGTCGCGCGGCCCTGCACGAACGAGTAGAAGAACACCGCGTTCGGGTCGTTCTGCACCAGGCGGAACTCGCGGCGCATGCCCTCCACTGTCTCCTCGTCTACGCTGCCGGCCTGCAGCAGCGGGTCGGCCGCCGACAACAACAGCTGCTCCCAGAACGCAATCATGGTCTTGCGGCGTGCCGGCTCGCGATTGTCCAGGTGGATGGTCTTGATCTCGGTATGCACATCGCGGAAGCCGCCGGCCAGCAGCAGGTTGCCCAGCTTGGCGCCGACGAACGGGTCGCCGCCGTGGTCGTACTGGAAGTCGTTGAAGGCCATCCAGTAGCGCCAGATGTGCGGCGAGTAAGGGTCGAGCAGGAACGAGGCATTCATCACCTCGGTGATGTACACCGGCGAACCCGGGGCCAGCACCCGTCGCACTTCGCTCAGCACGCGCGCCGGTGACGGCACGTGTTCCAGCACCCAGCACAGGAACGCCGAATCAAAGCTGCGCGCCTCGAACGGCAGTTCGCCGGCGTCGGCCTGCTGCAGGGTGTAGCGGTCGCTGCACCACGGCGTGCGCGCCAGGTTCTCGCGTGCGGTGGCCAGCTGCGTTTCGCTCAGGTCCACACCGGTCACGTGCAGCTCGGGGAAGCGGCGCAGCAGGATTTCGGTCTGTGCACCGACACCGCTGCCGACTTCCAGCAGCCGGCGGGCGCCGCTGTAGTCGATCTGGCCGAAGATGCTCGATTCCAGCAGCCGGGCCTGGGTCATCAGGCGCTGCTGCTCGGTGCCGGAGAATCCGTGCAGGTAGGTCGGGGAAGAGATCGGCGGGGTCATGATGGGCTCTTGTAGCGTCGAGCTTGCTCGACTGCTCTGGAAATTCAGTCGAGCAAGCTCGACTCTACGGTTTGAGGAATCAAGCAAGCTCGACCCTACGGTGTAGCGGTTCGCTCAGGCAGCAGAAGACAACGCCGGTTCCCCGGCGATCAGGCTGTCGAAGTAATCGGTGGTCAGTGCGATCTGGCTGGCCGGATCCTCGGCACGGTTGACCACCGCACGGAACGCCGCGTTTTCCGGCCGGTCCTTGGCGTACCAACCCAGGTGCTTGCGCGCGATGCGCACGCCCTGCGGTTCACCGTAGAACGCGTGTAGCGCGTGCAGATGGCCGAGCAGGATGTCGCGTACTTCGGCCAGCGACGGCGGCGGCAGTTCCTCGCCGGTGGCCAGGTAATGCGCCACCTCGCGGAAGATCCACGGCCGGCCCTGCGCCGAGCGGCCGATCATCACTGCATCTACGCCGGTCTGCTTCAACACGAAGGCAGCCTTCTGCGGCGAATCGATATCGCCATTGGCGATGACCGGGATGCGCAGCGCCGCCTTGATCTCGCCAATGGTGGCGTACTCGGCCTGGCCGGTGTAGTGCTGGTCGCGAGTGCGCCCGTGCACGGCCAGCGCAGCAATGCCGCTGTCCTCGGCAATGCGCGCGATCAGCGGGCCGTTGCGATGGTCGCAGTCCCAGCCGGTGCGGATCTTCAGGGTGACCGGTACGTCCACCGCGTTGACCACGGCTTCGAGGATGCGCGCCACCAGCTGCTCGTCGCGCATCAGCGCCGACCCCGCCCAGGCATTGCACACCTTCTTGGCCGGGCAGCCCATGTTGATGTCGATGATCTGCGCGCCGTGGTCGACGTTGTAGCGTGCCGCCTCGGCCAGCTGCTGCGGCTCGGTGCCGGCGATCTGCACGCTGATCGGGGCCGGTTCGCCGTCGTGGTCCATGCGGTGGATCGACTTGCGCGTGTTCCAGAAGCGCGGGTCGCTGATGGTCATTTCCGAGGCGGCCAGGCCCGCACCCAGCCGTTTGCACAGCAGGCGGAAGGGCTTGTCGGTGACGCCGGCCATGGGCGCCAGCACGACGTTGGGAGCAATGGAGTACGGGCCGATCTGCATGCGCCCATTGTAGGGCGCAGGCACCCACGCGAACGTGCCCGGCACGGCCGGGTTCAGGCCGATCCGGACCGTTCTCATGCCGCACGGGCATCAGCAGATGCTTGACGGTTGCTTCCGCCGCCCCCAGGGGCCGGCGATGGTAGGCGGCTGGGCGGGGCCTAGCCCAAGGCCTGCCAGGCCTGGCGGGTGCCCAGCGCGAAGGCCAGGCCCAGTCCCAGGCAGGCCAGTGAGCTGGTCACCCAGAATCGCGCGCCGTTGTAACCCGGCCGGATCAGTGCCAGCCCGAAGCCCATCCCCGCGCGCAGCAGCAACAGCAGGGCGATGCCCGACAGGATCTGGCGGCTGCCCGGCAGCGGCGAATGCCAGCCGGCGGCTGCCAGCGCGTACAGCGTCCAGATCACCAGCACGGCAGTGATGCCTGCGGTCATCAGCGGCGGCCACCAATGCCCGGCCTGGGCCAGCCGCACCACGCGCGAGCCAGCACCGAAACGCTGGTACCAGGCCGCGCCGAAGGCGATGCAGCCGATGTGCAGCAGCGCTGCGATGGCACTGCCAGCGGCTGCGACCAGCAGCCAGGGGAATCCGTCCATGTCCTGCCCGTGCAAGGAAGCTGCGCGGATGGTGGGCGAGGGCCGCGGTGCCGGCAATGCGACGGGCGGTCGCAGCAGGGATCAGTGCGGAGGGTCGATCCGCAATCCGGCGCCGAGACGGTCCAATGCCACATCCACGCGCGGCAGCCGTTGCCGGCCCTGCGGCCACAACAGCCGCAACGGCAGGCCACGGCAGTCCAGCGCCGGCAGGATCGACACCAGGCTGCCGCGCGCCAGCGCGTCATCGACCAGCCAGGTGGCCAGCTGGGCAATGCCGAAGCCCGCCTCGACGGCCGCCACCTGTGCTTCGGCACTGCCGACCACCAGCCGTGCGCGGGCCTGCAGCGGTGCACTGCGCTGCCCGCCATCGGCCACCTGCCACGGGCCGATACTGCCGTCGGCACGGCCGAACAGCACGCCATCGTGGTCGGCCAGCTCCGCTCCGGAGGTCGGCAGGCCGTGCCGCTGCAGGTAGGCCGGCGATGCACAGAAGCGCAGGCATTCGTGGCCGAGCAGGCGGCTGCCGAGGGTGGCCGGCAACGGCTCCGGGCCACCGATGCGCACGGCCAGATCGACGCCGTCCTCGGCCAGATCGATGAAGCGGTCGCTGAAGGTCACTTGTGGTCGCAGCCGGGGAAACTCGGCGGCCAGCTGCAGCAGCAGCGGCCACACTTTCAATCGCCCGAAGGTGGCCGGAGCGTCCACCCGCAGGCGGCCCACCGGGGCATCGGCATGCGCGGCCAGCACCGATTCGGCATCGGCCAGTTCGCCAAGCACGCGCACGCACGTGCGGTAAAAGCCTTCACCGGCCTCGGTCAGGCGCAGGCGGCGGGTGCTGCGTTCGAACAACCGTGCCCCCAGGCGCGCTTCCAGTCGGGCAACGGTCTTGCCGACTGCCGAACTGGTCAGGTGCAGGCGCTCGGCGGCGGCGGTGAAGCTGCCGGCTTCGGCGGTGGCGACGAAGGCCTCGATGCCGCGCAGCCGCTCGTTGGGAAGCATGGGCGAAGTTCTGTCCGGAATGGATGGAAAACATAGCAGCAATCGGAACAATGGGAGGAAATAGGCTGGGAGGCCCTTGTCCTTGGCGGTCCTGCATGTCTTCCCTCGATTGTTCAGTTGCCACCGGTCACCGTGCTGCCCGTGCCCGCCTGTCCGTTGCACTGTTGGCGGTCTCCGCGTTCGTCATCGTCACCACTGAGTTCCTGATCGTCGGCCTGCTGCCGGCGCTGGCGCGCGATCTCGGCCTGGGTATCGCGCGCGCCGGGCAGCTGGTCACCCTGTTCGCGTTCACCGTGATGCTGGCCGGACCACCGCTGACCGCACTGCTGGCGCATCTCGACCGGCGTCGCCTGTTCGTGGCCATCCTGCTGCTGTTTGCGGCCTCCAACGCGCTCGCGGCGGTGGCCACGCTGCCGTGGTTGCTGGCCCTGGCGCGGGTGTTGCCCGCGTTGGCGCTACCGGTGTTCTGGGGCACGGCCAGCGAGACTGCTGCGCAGCTGGCGCCGGCGGAGCAGGGTGGGCGTGCGGTGGCACGGGTCTATCTGGGCATTACCGCCGCGATGCTGTTCGGCATCCCGCTGGGTACGCTGGCCGCCGAGGCCATCGGTTGGCGCGGCAGCTTCTGGCTGCTGTCGGCGCTGTCACTGCTGATGGCGGGCGCACTCGCACTGTGGATGCCGGGCACCGCTGCAGAGCCACGGCGCGCGCTGGGCGAACAGGCGCGTGTGCTGCGGCAGCCGTGGCTGCTGGGCAACGTGCTGCTGTCGGTGCTCGTGTTCACTGCCATGTTCGCCGCCTACACCTATCTGGCCGACGTGCTCGAACGCCTGTTGCAGGTTCCCGTCGCGCAGGTGGGCTGGTGGCTGATGGGTTTCGGTGCGGTCGGGTTGCTTGGCAATGCACTGGGCGGGCGTTGGGTGGATCGTGCACCGCTGGGCGCGACGCTGGCGTTCTGCACGGTGCTGGCGCTCGGCGTGCTGGCCAGCGTCTGGCTGGCCGGGCAGGGAGGGTTGGTGGTCATCGCACTGGCGTTGTGGGGTGTTGCGCATACCGCGCTGTTCCCGCTGTGTCAGGTGCGGGTGATGCGCGCGGCGCCGCAGGCGCAGGCGCTGGCCGGCACCTTGAATGTGTCGGCGGCCAATGCTGGTATCGGCCTGGGCGCGCTGCTCGGTGGTGGTGCCATCGAACGTTGGGGCCTGGACTCGCTGGGCGTGGTGGCCGCTGCGGTGGCGCTGCTGGCAATCGCAGCCGGGCTGCTGCTGCGACGTGCGGAGGAACCATGAAAAAGCCCGGGCATCTGCATGCCCGGGCTCGTTCATCCACGCATGGCGTGGATCTACTTTGCTTCGGAATCAGCCGGGGTGAAGCGCGGCATCGCCGCAGCAGCGCCTTCCTTCTCGGTCGAGCGACCGGCGAACTGGTTGGCGAAGCGCACGTGGCGGGCGAACGGTGCGTCGGCCACCTGCGCCAGCGACGCGGCCAGCGCGCCGTTGAAGGCGTCACCGGCACCGGTGGTGTCGATCGCCTGCACCTGTTCGGCACCCACGCGGTAGTACGGCTGGGTATCGCCGCGCAGGTTCTCGTCGGCATGCGACACGAACACGCCCACCGAACCCAGGGTCACCACCACCGTACCGTTGCCGACCAGCTTGCGGCACAGCGCATGCAGGCTGGCGCCATCCAGCGCGGCGACGTCGTTGGCATCCACGCGCTCACCGACATGGCGGCCGAGCAGGGCGGCGAACTCGGTCTCGTTCGGGGTGATCACATCGGCCAGCTTGAGCAGGCCGATGGTCGAGGGAGCGTCGGCCGGTGCGGTGTTGAGCACCGTGGTGACGCCGGCCTCGCGGGCCGTGGCCAACGCTGCTTCGATGGTCTGCACCGGCGATTCCAGCTGCACCAGCACCACCTTGGCGCCGGCCAGCAGCGCGTGCTGCTGTTGCAGGAAGTCGGTGCTCAGTGCGGCGTTGGCACCCGGGCCGATCACGATGGTGTTGCGGCCACGGGCATCCACGTAGATACCAGCGGTGCCGGTCGGTTCGCTGCTGGCTTCGGCGATCAGCCCGAAGCCATCCTGTGCGGCCAGCTCGCGGGCGGTGGCGCCACCGGCGTCATCGCCCAACGCGCACACGAAGTGCGTGTCGGCACCGGCGCGGCAGGCCGCCACGGCCTGGTTGAAGCCCTTGCCACCGGGGCCGGTGCTGTAGCGGCCGGCAATGGTCGCACCCGGTGCAGGCAGCGACTCGCACCGCCACACGTGATCGACATTGAAGGAACCGACGACAACGACACTGCTGCTCATAGGGAATCTTTTCTCAACCAAGGGTTCAACTGAAGTGCGTCAGCACGCCGGCGATGGTCGCCGTCATGAAGGTGGCAATGGTACCGCCCAGCACCGCGCGCAGGCCGAACTTGGCCAGATCGTGGCGACGTTCCGGGGCCAGGCCGCCGATGCCGCCGATCTGGATCGCGATCGAGCTGAAGTTGGCGAAGCCGCACAGCGCGTAGGTGGCGATCAGGCGACCTTCGTCAGACAGGCTCACGCCCGCCACCTGGCCGTTCACGATCTGCGACAGCTCGGTATAGGCCACGAATTCGTTGATCACGACCTTCTGGCCGATCAGCGAACCGACGGTGGTGGCATCGGCCCACGGCGTGCCGATCACCCAGGCGATCGGGGCCAGCACGTAGCCGAAGATGGTCGACAGGTTGGTCGGCTTGCCGATCTGCGCGGCCAGCCCGGTCACTTCACCGATCCAGGTCAGCGGGGCGTTCAGCAGCGCGATCAGCGCGATGAAGGCCAGCAGCATCGCGCCGATGTTCAGCGCCAGCTTCAGGCCGTCACCGGCGCCAGCGGCTGCGGCATCGATGATGTTGCTGGAGGTCTTCTCCACTTCCATCTTCACCGTGCCGCGGGTGAGCGGGGTACCGGTTTCCGGAATCAGCAGCTTGGCCACGACCAGCGTGGCCGGCGCGGCCATGATGCTCGCCGCCAGCAGGTGCTTGGCGTAGAAAGCCTGCTGTACCGGGTCGCCGCCGCCGAGCATGCCCACGTAGGCCGCCAGCACGCCGCCGGCGATGTGGGCCATGCCGCCGATCATCATGGTCAGCAGCTCGGACTGGGTCATCTTGGCAATGTACGGGCGCACCGTCAGCGGCGCCTCGGTCTGGCCGATGAAGACGCTGGCGCAGACGCTGGTGGTTTCCGCACCGGACACGCGCATCACCTTGGTGATCGACCAGGCCATCACGCGCACGATGCCCTGCATGACGTTGAGGTGGTACATGACCCCCATCAGCGCCGAGAAGAAGATGATGGTCGGCAGCACCTGGAAGGCGAAGATGAAGCCGTAGTTCTTGACGTCCATCAACGAGCCGAAGATGAACTTCGAACCTTCGTTGACGAAACTCAGCACCTTCACGAAGCCGTGGCCCAGCGCATCGAACACGTCGCGGCCGCCCGGCACCAGGATCACCAGCGCCGCGAACGCGATCTGCAGGGTGATACCGGTGGCAACCAGCTTCCAGTCAACCGCGCGCTTGTTGTTGGAAAACAACCAGGTGATGCCGATCAGCACCGCCAACCCGAACAGGCCGAAGCCGATCCTGCCCAAACCTTCGACCATGTGAGTGACTCCCCTGGGGCGTCGCGAAAAACGGGAAGCCTAGTGCAGGGCAGGGGCCGGGGCAAGGAAAAGCAGCTTGCGCGCGGCCATCGGTACCGATCAGGCCAGCAACGGCAAGGGGTTGCAGCCAGCAGGGGCAGGTAGAATGGCGGTTCGATCCCGGCCCGGATGCGGGCCCGCAGCAGGAGATTCGCATGCAATACCGTCGCCTGGGCTCCACCGGCCTGCCGATTTCCGCCCTGTCCTTCGGTGCCTGGGGGACCTTCGGCGACCAGATCCCGCGCGACGAGGCCCGCAACCTGGTGGCCGCCGCCTGGGATCATGGCGTCAACTTCTTCGATAATGCGGAGGGCTACGCCAACGGCCGCGCCGAACAGGTGATGGGCGATGTGATCACCGACCTGCGCCTGCCGCGCGATGGCTTCTGCGTGTCCAGCAAGGTGTTTTTCGGCAGCGCCAAAGACCCTCGGCCGACCCAGCGTGGGTTGTCACGCAAGCACGTGACCGACGCCTGCCACGCCGCGCTCAAGCGCCTGCGGGTGGATTACCTCGACCTTTATTACTGCCACCGCCCGGATCCGGACGCACCGATCGCCGAGACCGTGCACGCCATGGACACCCTGGTGCGGCAAGGCAAGATCCTCTACTGGGGTACCTCGGAGTGGTCGGCGGCGCAGATCCAGCAGGCGCTGGACATCGCCGAAGCGCACAACCTGCAGGGCCCGTCGATGGAGCAGCCGCAGTACAACCTGCTGCACCGCGAGCGGGTCGAGGTCGAGTACGCGCCGCTGTATGCCGGCGCCGGCCTGGGCACCACCATCTTCTCGCCGTTGGCGTCAGGCCTGTTGAGCGGCAAGTACGACCAGGGCATCCCGGCCGATGCACGGTTGGGCCGCGAGGGCATGGAATGGCTGCAGGACCTGGTGCTGGGTGCAGACGCCGAGGCACGGCTGGCCCAGGTGCGCCGTTTCAGCGAGGTCGCGCGCTCGCTCGGTCACGCCCCGGCGACGCTGGCGATTGCCTGGTGCCTGCGCAACCCGAACGTCTCCAGCGTGATCCTCGGCGCCAGCCGGGTCAGCCAGCTGCTGCAGAACCTGCAGGCACTGGACGTGCTGGAGCAGGTCGATGCCACCGGCTGGGCCCAGCTCGAAGCCGTCTTCGCCTGACCGGCAGCAGCGCCATGTAGAGTCGAGCCACGCTCGACTCCGCGCGCAGCGCGGGTTTCACCTGGCTGGGCTCGAAGAGCAGTCGAGCACGGCTCGACTCTACAAAAGCCGCCCGCTCCATCCTTCAATTGAGAGTGTCTATCGAATTTCCGAATTCGATCATTAATCTCATCAATGAAATTGAGAATGGTTGTTGATTGTCAACTGAGAATCATTATCATTTAACTCGTCCCTCGCACGAGTCCAGATGCTCATGAATGCTCAACCTGTACTGCTGCGCCCCGAAACGCTGACCCTCCGCGATCGTCCGGTCCGCGTCGTTCCGCCGGAAGAGGTCATCGACAGCGAAGCCCTGCTCAAGGGCCGTCGTGAAATCCTGATCCAGCACGGCGACCGCTTCTATCGCCTGCGTCACACCAGCAACGACAAGCTGATCCTGACCAAGTAATCGCGGCCTGGTCGCCCGCCTCCCTCCCTCCTGCCGGCAGGGTGGGCGACCCGTCCGCTCCCGCTCTCTCCCCCTCGGTCTACCGCGTGCACCTTCCGGGTGTGCCGGTAACCGGGGGTTCCCTTGCCTGACCGAATGAACCCGATGACCCGCCATACCGCCCTGTGTCTCGCCGTCTGGATGGCCTTGCCGCTGTCCGCCCACGCTGCTGCCGCCGCGCCCGATGCGCGCGAATTCGACCGGGTGCAGGTCACCGCCACCCGCACCGAACGGGCCGTGAGCGACGTCGCGGCCACCGTCGACGTCATTGACCGCGAGCAGATGGACCGGCACCTGGTACAGGACATCAAGGATCTGGTGCGCTACGAGCCGGGCCTGTCGGTCACCCGCAGCGCCACCCGCTTCGGCCTGGATGGTTTCCGCATCCGTGGCCTGGATGGCAACCGCGTGCGCATCCAGACCGACGGTATCGTCATGCCGACCCGGTTCGATATCGGTTCGTTCGCCAGTTCCAACCGCAACTTCACCGATCTCGATACGCTCAAGCGCGTGGAGATCGTGCGCGGCCCGGCCAGTTCGCTGTACGGCTCCGACGCATTGGGCGGCGTGGTCGCGTTCGTCACCAAGGACCCGGCCGACTACCTCAAGGACGGCAAGGACAGCTACTTCGGCCTGAAGTTCGGCTACGACGGCGAGTGGAAGGGCCTGCTTGGCGGTGCCACCGCTGCTTTCGGTGGCGAGCACTGGAGCGGTCTGGTCAACGTCAACCACCACCAGGGCCAGGAAACGGACAACAAGGGCACGGTACGCAGCGACAACGACACCCGTACGGCGTCCAATCCGCAGGACCGCGACGGCCGCAGCCTGCTCAGCAAGCTGGTCTACGCACCGAGCGAAGACCAGCGCTTCCGCCTGACCGTGGAAGGCAACGAAGACACCACCGATACCAATGTGTTGTCGGCGATTGCCAGCGTTGCACCGCGCCCCGGCGCGATGGCTGCGGCCACTGGCATGAAGTCCCACGACACGCAGAAGCGTACCCGCGTGTCCTTTGCCCACGAAATGGATGCGCTGGACCAGCCGTTCGCCGACAGCCTGCATTGGCAGGTGTATGCGCAGAACAGCGAAACCCGGCAGCAGACCGACGAGACCCGCACCGACGGCAGTCGTCGCCACCGCGTGTTTTCCTTCGACCAGCATGCCTATGGCCTGCAGGCGCAGTTCAACAAGGCCTTCAGCACCGGTGCGGTCGAACATGCGTTGACCTACGGCTTCGAGGGCACGCGCACCGAGATCCGCCAGAAGCGCGACGGCTATCAGGTCAACCGTGCCGGTGTGGTCAGCAACACCGTTACCCCCGACACCTTCCCGGTGCGTGACTTCCCGATCAGCAAGACCACCGAGTTGGGCCTGTACGCGCAGGATGAAATGCGCCTGGCCGACGGCAAGCTGTCGCTGGTGCCGGGCGTACGCGTGGACCGTTACGAGCTGAAGCCGGAAGTGGACAGCATCTTCGCCGAAGACAATCCGACTACCGCCGTAGCGCAGCTGAAGAAGACCAGCGTGTCGCCGAAGCTGGGCATGGTCTGGCGCTTCACCGACGAATGGTCGCTGTTCGCCGGCTATGCTCGCGGCTTCCGGTCGCCGCCGTACAACGACGTCAACATCGGCCTGACCAACGTCGCCTTCGGATACACCGCCATCGCCAACCCGGACCTGAAGCCGGAAACCAGTGACGGCTACGAGCTGGGCCTGCGCTTCATCGCACCGGCCGCGTACGTCAGCGTCAGCGGCTATTACAACGACTACAAGGACTTCATCGAGTCCAACGTCAACACCGGCCGCAACGCACAGGGCCTGATGGTGTTCCAGTCGCAGAACATCGCCGACGCGCGCATCTATGGTGCGGAAATGAAGGCCGGCATCGAATTCGGTGAACTCAGCCCGGCGCTGAAGGGTTGGGCGCTGCGCAGCGCACTGGCGTGGTCGCGTGGTGACAACCGGACCGATGACGAACCGCTGGCCTCGGTCGATCCGCTGCGTGGCACGCTGGGCCTGATGTACGACACCGATACCTGGGGCGTCGAACTGGCCGGCACCTTCGTGCAGCGCAAGAAGCGCCTGCCGCCGCCTGCTGCGCAGACCAATCCGAACGCACCGGCGCCGTTCGTCTACCAGCCGGCCGGCTACGGCGTGCTGGACCTGATGGCGCACTGGAACTTCGCACCGGGTGCCACCTTCAATGTCGGCGTGTTCAACCTGGCCGACAAGCGCTACATCGAATGGTCGTCGATCACCCCGAGCCTGATCACCAATCGCGCATTGAGCGATCGCTTCAGCAGCCCGGGCCGCACCTTCTCCGCCAGCCTTGCCGTTTCCTGGTGACCTCATGAGCCGAGCACTGTCCGCCCGCAGGAATGACTCCATCGCCGTGCCGAACAGCACGGCCTGGCCGACCCCGGCACAGCTGGCCACGCTCGGCACCGTGCTGTGCCTGTACCACGCCGGCGGTAATGAGCTGGGTGGCTGGCGCCAGGCGGTGCGTGTACATGCCTGCCAGGGCGTGGACAGCGAGGGCCTGCGCGAAAGCCTGTGCTTCCTCGATGGCCGGGGCCGCTGCGTGTGGCGCCTGTACCTGCTGCCGGACAGTGACTTCCTGGCCTGGGACCGGCTGGTCGCCGCGCTGCCGCCGGGCCCGGAACACGACAGCGATGCCAGCGTCGGCGAACGCCTGTGGCGGCGCCTGGCCGGCCATCTGGGGGGGCAGCGCTGGCGCCTGTGCGCGCTGCGCCTGCATGCCGCCGACGATGGCCGCACCCTGGCCGCCAGCCTGTCGACCCTGTCTTCGCTGGGTGCTGCCACCGCGCGTCGCATCGCGCGCCTGGAGAGCGCCGAGGGTGAGCTGGCGATCGACGACTGCTGCTGTGCCGATGCTGCACGGCGCCCGACCCCGCGGGTTCCCGGCGACCTGCCGCTGATCCGCCTGTGACCCATTGCTGATGGAACGCCTGTCGGCCACGGACGGCCTCTCAACGAATCTGCAACCCCGAAGGAAGACCCGATGAAACTCCAGACAGCCAGCGTCATGCTGCTGCTCGCCGCCAGCGGCGTGGCCAGCGCGCAGCCCTCCGACATCGCCCGCGACCACGACAGCATCCTTGCCATGCAGGGTGAGTACACCGTGGACTTCGCCTTTGACGAGACCGTGCTGCTGAAGCCGGGCTACGAGCGCGCACCGGCGATGCGCAGTGGCGGCAACGAAGTGGTCATCGTGGTCGAAGACACCCCGAAGCGCATCGTGCTGCAGCACCTGCTGCTGGACGAGAAGAGCGGCCACATCACCAAACACTGGCGCCAGGACTGGGTCTACGAAGCGCCGAACCGTTTCGAGTTCAGTGCCGACCAGACCTGGAAGGTGCGCAGCATTCCGGCGGCGGTGAACCAGGGCGCCTGGACCCAGTGCGTGTACGAAGTGAGCGACGCACCGCGCTACTGCGGCACCGGCACGTGGACCTACACCAACAACGTGCCGAGCTGGACCAGCGACCTGAGCTGGCGTCCGCTGCCGCGCCGTGAGTACACCAAGCGCAGCGACTACAACGCACTGGCCGTGATCAACCGCCACACGCTGACCCCGAACGGCTGGACCCACGAGCAGTTCAACACCAAGGTGCAGCGCAACGCCGACGGCAGCCAGGTGGAGATCGCACGCGAGTTCGGCTTCAATGACTACGTGAAGACCACCGAGGTCGATTTCACCCCGGCGCGCAACTACTGGAAGGCCACTGCCGGTTACTGGGCCAAGGTGCGCCAGCGCTGGGACGGCTTCCTCGGCCAGGCGCCGGGCGTGCACCTGAAGACCAAGATCGACGGCATGGCGATGATCATCCCGATGTTCACCCAGGCCGAAGAGATCCAGGCCGGCAAGAAGGTGAAGGACAAGCAGATCGACGACGTGTTCGCCAAGTACGTGGAAAAGGCCCAGTAAGTCGAGCCATGCTCGACTCATGGCGCGGATCCTCTGGTCAGGTGCCGTGCCGCATATCCGCTTCTGGTAGGTGCCGAGCCTGCTCGGCACGCTCTTCGCCGGTGATCGCACACCGCATCCACGCCATGCGTGGATGCGATGCACTCAAGACGCCTTCTCACCCAACGTGGTCAGGTCCAGCCCGGCGTCCTGGAAGGCACGCAGGGTGGCCTGCAGGCTGGCCTCGTCATCGCGGGTGCGGACGCCCATGACAGCTTGGTGGCAACGCACTCGATCCGTGCTGCAGGCGCTCCGGTCCGGCAGCAGCAGCGCGGTCTGTGCGACGAGGATCGCCATGTGCGCCACTTCCTTTCTCGGTTTCGGTTGGCCCCGGTAGAACCGGTCGAACTCAGTACGCAGGTCGGCCACCACGTCGGCATCGCTGCGCGTGCGTGACACGCTGGCCGGAACCAGATAGGTCGGGTGGCCCTCGTGGAAGGCTTGTGCTTCATCGGCCAGCACCGTTTCCAGCACGAAAGCCTGCACCGCGTCAGGAACATAGCCCTCCGCCGCGCGGGCGCCTGCGGGTAGCACCGCGGTGAGCAGCGGGGAACTGGCGAGAAGGATGCGCAGACAGACGCCGTATTTCATCTTCATTCCTTGAACATCGGGAGCGCGGTGAACGAGGTTCCGCTTCCGGACGATCTGATCGGGTGGGGCGCGCAGCATAGCGCCCCACCCGAGCGTGTCACGATCGCGTCAGGCTTCGCGCAGGGCCAGTGCCGGTGGCGTATGCAGGATCGCGCGCGTGCCCCACCAGCCTGCCAGCAGGCTCAAGCCGATGCCGACCACGCCGCCGATCAGCAGGCCCGGCCACGGCGGCAGCAACGGCAGCTCGAACACCTTCTGCGAGACCGCCACACCGATCGCAGCGGCCGCGCCCACCGCCAGCAACGCGGCCAGCGTGCCCAGCGCACCGAATTCCACCAGTACCGCGCCACGCAGCTGGCGCCGGGTCGCGCCCAGCGTGCGCAGCACTGCGCTGTCGTAGCGCCGCTCGCCCGCCGTGGCCTGCAGTGCGGCCAGCAGCACCAGCACGCCGGCGAGCAGGCTGAACACCATCACCAGCTGCACCGCCTGCGCCACCCGTTCCATCACATCGCGCACCTGCGAGATCACCGCGTCCACGTCCAGCAGCGACAGGTTCGGCTGCGCGCGTACCAGCTCGCCCAGTCCGGCGGCCTTGCCGGCCGGTAGATGGAATGCCGACAGCAGGTTGTGTGGCGTATCGCCCACCGCGTTCGGGTTCAGCAGCACGAAGAAGTTCGGACGGAAGGTGTTCCAGTCCGCCTTGCGCACGCTGGTGACAGTGAACTCGCGCTCCTGCTCGCCCACCGCAATGGTGATGCGGTCGCCCGGATACACGCCGTAGCGCTTGGCCCAGCCGATTTCGACCGAGGCTTCGGCGGCGGTGCTGTCTGCCTTCCAGAACGTACCGTTGACCAGCGTGTTGGCTGGCGGGAAGCTGCTGCGCCAGCTGAAGTTCAACGGCCGGTTTTCGTCATCGTCATCGCGCTGGCCTTCGCCGGACGCCGGCTGCCCGCTCTGTTCCGGCGAGCGGTCCACGCGCAGCGGCGGCTTGCCGTTGATCGCGATCAGGCGGCCGGTGGCCATCGGTTCGATGCTGGCGTCGTTGGCGCCCAGTCCACGCAGCGCGGCCAGCACGTTGTCGCGCTGCTCGGGCTGGATGTTGATCAGGAAGTAGTTCGGCGTATCCGCGGGCAGTCGCTCGCGCCACTGCTGCAGCAGGCCGGGACCGGTCACCGCCAGCAGCAACAGCGCGCACAGCGACAGCGACAGCCCCACCAGCTGCATCACCGCCAGCATCCGGCGCCGGGTCAGCGCCGCCAGGCCCAGTCGCCAGTTGCCATGCAGACGGTGCTGCAGGCCGCGCAGCAGCTGCAGCAGCACGAAGCCGACCACGCCGGCCGCCACCGCCAGCGCGGCCAACCCGCCCAGCACCCACAGCGCCAGCTTGAGATCACCGGTGACCTGCACCGCCAGCAGCAGACTGGCCGCCAAGGCAGCCACGTAGGCCAGCAGCGAGGCCGGCGGCAGGGCGGCGAAGGATCGGTTGAGCACGCGCATCGGCGGCACTCCGCGCAGGCGCAGCAGCGGCGGCAGGCCGAAGCCGAACAACAGCAACAGGCCGATGCCTGCACCGGTCAGCGCGGGCATCGCTTCCGGCAACGGCAGGCGCTGCGGCACCAGGCTGCCCAGCACCTGCACCAGGCCTTCCTGCGCAGCCATGCCGAGGGCAATGCCGAGTGCACAGGCCGGCACCGCCAGCATCAGCAGCTGCAGTGCCAGACCGGACAGGATGTCGCGCTGGCGCGCACCCAGGCAGCGCAGGATCGCCACCTGGTCGATGCGGCGAAGGGCAAAACGGTTGGCCGCCAGTGCCGTGGCCACGCCGGCCAGCAGCACCGCCAGCAGCGCGCTCAGGCCGAGGAAGCGCCCGGCCAGGTCGAAGGCCTGGCGTACGCCACGCTGGGTGTCGTCCACGCTCAGCAGGCGCAGGCCCTTGATCTGCGGCAGCAGCCACTGGCGCAGCGCAGCAACCTGGTCGGCCGGCCCGGCGAACATCAGCCGGTAGTTGATGCGGCTGCCCGGACCGAGCAGGCCGGTGCCTTCCACATCGGCGCGGTTGACCAGCAGGGTGGGGGAAAGCGTAAGCAGGTCGCCGCCGGTATCCGGCTCGGCCTCGATGATGCCGGCGATGCGCAGCGTGCCAGCGCCGAATTCAAGGTCGTCACCGGCTTTCAGTCCCAGCCCCTGCAGCAGGCGCGGGTCGGCATAGGCCTGGCCCTTGGCCGGCATGCCGGCGTCGGCGATCAGGGCGCCACCGGGCGTGGCCCGCACCCGCAGCGTGCCGCGCAGGGGATAGCCGGCTGCCACGGCCTTGATGCTGGCCATCTGGCTGGCCTCGCCATGGAACAGCACGCTGCCGAAGCTGGCGATACGGGTGTAGGACAGTCCGCGCCGCTGCGCCTCGTCGGCGAACGCCTGCGGCGGGTCATCGCGCCCGGCGATGCCGAGGTCGCCGCCAAGCATTTCCGCTGCGCTGCCGGTCAGTGCCAGGTTGACCCGGTTCACCAGCGTGCCGACCGCGGTCATCACCGCCACGCCCAGCACCAGCGCGGCGAACACTGTCAGCAGGTCGCCGGCCAGCGCCTCGCGGCGCAGCGCGCGCCACGCGTGCCGCAGCAGGTTCATGCCTGCGCCCCACGCTCGACCGGCAGCAGGCGGCCGTTGTCGATGCGCTGGATGTATTGGCAGCGCTGCGCAAGGCGCAGGTCGTGGGTGACCAGCACAAGCGTCGTGCCGCTGCCGGCGTTGAGTTCGAACAGCAGGTCGCTGATGTGCTGGCCGGTAGCCTGGTCCAGCGAACCGGTGGGTTCATCGGCGAACAGGATGCGCGGGCGGGTGACGAAAGCCCGGGCCAGCGCCACGCGTTGCTGCTCGCCACCGGACAACTGGCGCGGGTAGTGGCGTGCGCGATGGCCCAGGCCGACCTGCGCCAGTACCTCCTCGACGCGTGCGCGGTCCTCGCGCCCGGCCAGCTCCAGCGGCAGCGCGACGTTCTCGGCGGCGGTCAGCGCCGGCAGCAGGTGGAAGCTCTGGAACACGAAGCCGACCTCGCGTGCGCGCAGCTGGGCGCGGGCTTCCTCGTCCAGCGCCGCCAAGTTCTGGCCGGCCAGCGCGATGCTGCCGCGGCTGGGCAGGTCAAGCCCGGCCAGCAGGCCGAGCAGGGTGGTCTTGCCGGAACCGGACGCGCCGACGATGGCCACGCTGGTGCCTTCATGGACGGTCAGGGTGATGTTGTCCAGTATGTGGACTTCACCCTCCGGGCCCTGCACGGATTTGCCGACCTGGTCGACGGCGATGGCGACGGGCGCGCTGCGGGGGGACAGGCTGTCGATGAGGAGACTCCAATGCGCAAGACGGGATGGAGCCGGCGAGCCGGCGCGATGATGGTGCTGTTGCTGGGGTTCCTGCTGCTGCCCGGGCTGGCCTCTGCCAAAGGTCCGGCCGGCACGGTGCTGGTGCTCGGCGACAGCCTCAGTGCTGCCCACAATATCCCCGCCGACGCCGGCTGGGTCAGCCTGCTGCAGCAGCGGGTCAGGCAGCAGTCGAAAACACCGGCGCGCATCGTCAATGCCAGCATGAGCGGTGAGACCACCGCCGGCGCGCTGACCCGCCTGCCGGGCCTGCTGGCCAAGGAGAAACCGACCGTGGTGGTGATTGCCCTCGGCGGCAATGACGCACTGCGCGGGCTGACCCCGGCGCAGGTGCAGGGCAACCTGGAAAAGATGGTGCAGGCCAGCCAGAAGGCTGGTGCCAAGGTGCTGCTGCTGGGCATCGATGTACCACCCAACTATGGGGCGGGTTATCGACAGCGGCTGGCGGCGGCCTACAAGGCACTGGCCACGCAGTACAAGGTGCCGCTGCTGCCGTTCCTGCTGGAAGGTGTGGCACTGCAGCCCGGGCTGATGCAGGCTGATGGCCTGCACCCGACCGCGCAGGCGCAGCCGAAGGTGCTGGACAACGTCTGGCCATTGCTGCGGCCCCTGCTCTGAACGATTTACATCCCTCTTGACGGAACTTCACATCGCGTCCACCGTCGATCCGGCATGTTTCACAAAGCTGAAGTTAGAGGGAATCACATGCGTCAGACGAAGGAGACCTCCGGCTTGGTGCTGGTGGTCGAAGACAACCGCAACATCTCCGAGATGATCGGGGAATACCTGGAAGGTCGCGGCTTCGAAGTCGACTATGCACAGGACGGCCTGGATGGCTACCGCCTTGCGGCGGAGAACAGCTATGACGTCGTGGTGCTCGACTTGATGTTGCCGCGCCTGGATGGCATCGAAGTGTGCCGTCGCCTGCGCAACGATGCGCGCAAGTCCACCCCGGTGCTGATGCTCACGGCACGCGACACGCTGGACGACAAGCTCACCGGCCTCGGTTTCGGCGCCGATGACTACCTGACCAAGCCGTTTGCGATCCAGGAGCTGGAAGCACGCCTGCGCGCGCTGATCCGCCGCGAACGCCGCCAGGTCGGTTCGGAAGTGCTGAAGGTCGCCGACCTGGTGCTCGATCCGGTCAGCATGCGCGCCACCCGTGCCGGCACCGAGCTGCAGCTGTCGCCGATCGGCCTGCGCCTGCTGACCATCCTGATGCGCGAATCGCCGCGCGTGGTCACCCGCCAGGAGATCGAGCGCGAGATCTGGGGCAACGGGCTGCCGGATTCGGACACCCTGCGCAGCCATCTGTACAACCTGCGCAAGATCATCGACAAGCCGTTCGACCGCCCGCTGCTGCACACCGTACAGAGCGCCGGTTACCGCATTGCCGATATCGCCCAGCCGATGGCCTGAGCAGGGCCATCGCCGGTGCAGCAGCAAGCCCGGCCGGGCAACGGCCACGCACCAGGGCAGGGCATGACCGGCAGGCGGTACCGCCGGTCAGCGCCCATGCACGACTACGGCGCGGTGCGCTGCCTATAATCGCAGCGCTCCGACCGGGACCCCGCAATGCCGCACGGCCTGCCGCGCAAGATCCGTATCGCTTTCATCCTGCAGGCAGTGCTGGCCAGCCTGGGCATCCTGCTCGGTGCGTGGCTGGTTTCGCTGGTGATCAAGCACAGCCTGGTCGGCGCGGCGCGGCGCTGCGCGAGGAAGCGGCGTACTTCTGGACCCTGCACGAGGCCTCGCCGGTGCAGCCGCCGCCCAACACCCAGAACATCCGTGGCTACCTGCTGGAAAGCGGGCAGTCGGCGTTGTCGTTGCCGGCCAACCTGCGCAATCTGGAGCCGGGCTTCCACGAACTGCGCAAGGACGACCAGCTGGTACTGGTCGATGTGCGCCCGGCCGGCCGCCTGTACCTGGTGTTCCTGCGTTCGCGCGCGGAAATGCTGGCGTTCTGGTTCGGCATCGTGCCGGTGCTGCTGACCCTGCTGGCGGTGTATGGCGCCAGCTGGGTGACCTATCGCGCCTCCAAGCGGCTGGTGTCGCCAGTGAACTGGCTGGCGCGCCGTGTCTCGCGCTGGGACCCGGGCCATCCCGAGGCGGCCGACCTGGAGCCGAACAAGCTGCCGGCGGACATGCAGGGCGAGACCCGGCAGCTGGCCGCCGCACTGCATTCACTGGCCAACCGGGTCAGCGCGCACGTGGCCCGTGAGCGCAACTTCACCCGCGATGCCAGCCATGAGCTGCGCACACCGCTGACCGTGATCCGCGTGGCCAGCGACATGGCGCTGGGCGATGACAGCCTGCAGCCGCGCCTGCGCCGCAGCCTCCAGCGTATCCAGCGCGCCGGGCGTGACATGGAGGCAGTGATCGATGCGTTCCTGATCCTGGCCCGCGAGGCCGATGTCGAGCCGCAGATCGAGCTGTTCGACGTCAACGACATCGTCCGCTACGAGGTGGACAACGCCAACGAGCTGCTGGGTACGCGTCCGGTATCGGTGCACCTGCACAGCGATGGTCCGGTGCAGCTGCATGCGCCGCCACGGGTGCTGCAGGTGGTGGTCAGCAATCTGGTGCGCAACGCCTGCAGCTATACCGACGAAGGGCGCATCGACGTGCACGTGCACAACGACCGGGTGGTGGTGCGCGACACCGGCATCGGCATGTCCGCCGAGGCGCTGTCGCGCGCGTTCGAGCCGTTCTACCGCGCCGAGCCGAGCCGCCCGCAGGGTACCGGCCTGGGCCTGTCGATCGTGCGTCGGCTGTGTGATCGCTTCGGCTGGAAGGTCAGCCTGGCCAGTGAGCCGGGCAAGGGCACCGAAGCCACGGTGATTTTCCGCTGACGCCACGCCGGGCATGGCCCGGCGCTACCCCGGTGCTTGGCCGGGGTCGGATCCCGTTGCCACGCAACGGGCTCTGACCCCACGCCCGATCCCGGTAGATCCACGCCATGCGTGGATGGGCGACGGTAGCGCCGGGCCATGCCCGGCGTCGGCAATGGCTCAGTTGCAGTTGACCTTCGGCGCCAGCGCCCTGGTCCAGATCGCATAGCCGGCCGGGGTCATGTGCAGCATGTCCTCGCGGAACAGCGACGCATCCGGCTGGCCGTCGGTGCCGAGCATCGGCGTGTAGACGTCGGTGAAGCCGGTGTTGGGCAGCTTGGCCAGGGCCGCCTTGATCAGCGTGTTGGCCTCGTTGATCGCCGGCAGCAGGTGCGCGCGCGACGGGCTTGGCTTGATCGACAGGTACTCCACCTTCGTCTTCGGCAGGTCGCGATGCACGCGCTGCACGAAGGCAACCACATCGTCGCGCACCTGCACGGCGCTGCGGCCGCTGTTGAGGTCGTTGTCACCGGCGTAGAAGAACACCTTGCACGGTGCATACGGCACCACGATCTGGCCGGCATACCAGGTGCTGTCGCGCACTTCCGAACCGCCGAAACCACGGTTGAACACCGGCTGGCCGGGGAAGTCGGCTGCCAGGCCTTCCCACATGCGGATCGAGGAGCTGCCGATGAACTCGATGCCGCCCCGTGGCGGTGGGCTGGTCTGGTCGGTGCTGGTGAAGTGGGCCATGTCGCCGGCCCAGGCGACGTTGGAGACCTGTTCGGGCACCTGCGGCGGCCTGGGCGGGCTCAGGGCCTGTGCCAGCGGTGCGGCGGTCAGCAGGCCCAGCATCAGCAGGCAGGTACGGCGACGGGACATCAGGCGCTCCGGCAGGGAAGGGGGCATCCATCATAGGAGCTGGGGCGGGCCCGGGCTTGCCCCTGGCAGGCCATTGGCCAGGGCCGCCCGGCGTACGGCTGGCGGCCTTGTGGCAAAATGGCGGACATCTGCCTATCCCTGTGCACCCATGATTCCCTGCCGTGCGTCTGAGCGGTCGCTGCGCCGCGCCCCTGTTGCTGGATGTTCCACCCGTGGCTGATCAGTTCGGCCATCTGCCCCGCGGCCCGCGCCGCATCTTCCAGGCCGCCCGCTGGTCCTGGCAGGGCCTGCGCGCCGCCTGGCTGCATGAGTCCTCGTTCCGGCTGGAGGTCTACCTGCTGATCCTGCTGACCCCGGTCGCGGTCTGGCTGGGCCAGACCCCGGTCGAGCGCGCGCTGCTGATCGGCTCGATGCTGCTGGTGCTGGCGATGGAACTGGCCAATTCGGCCATCGAGGCGGTGATCGAGCGCTACGGCAGCGAGATCCATGAGCTGGCCGGCCGCGCCAAGGACATGGGCTCGGCGGCGGTGTTCATGCTGATGATGAACGTGCTGCTGTGCTGGGGCCTGGTACTGGTGCCGCGCCTGTTCCCGGCCAGCGCCGGCTGATCCTTCTTCCTCCCCCTTGTTGAAGACTTCCCATGTCCCTTGAGTTTCTCGCCGATCCGAACGTCTGGTTGACCCTGTTCACCCTTAGCGCGCTGGAAATCGTGCTCGGCATCGACAACCTGGTGTTCATTTCCATCGCGGTCAGCAAGCTGCCCGAGAACCGCCGCCCGTTCGCACGCCGGCTCGGCATCGCCGTGGCCTGCATCACCCGTATCGGCCTGCTGGTGTCCCTGGCATACCTGGCGCACATGCAGGCGAACCTGTTCACCGTGGCCGGCATGGGCATTTCCATCCGCGACCTGGTGCTGATCGTCGGTGGCCTGTTCCTGATCATCAAGGGCTGGATGGAGATCAAGGAAATGATCACCGGTGGCGAGGATGAGGACCCGAGCACGACCAAGACCTCGGCTGTGTTCGGCTACGTGATCGCGCAGATCGCGATCATCGACATCGTGTTCTCGCTGGACTCGGTGATCACTGCCGTCGGCATCGCCGACCACGTGCCGGTGATGGTCGCCGCGATCCTGCTGTCGGTGGCGGTGATGCTGCTGGCCGCCAACCCGCTGGGCCGCTTCATCGATGCCAACCCGACCGTGAAGATGCTGGCCCTGGCCTTCATCCTGCTGATCGGTGCGGTGCTGATCCTGGATGGCCTGGACGTGCACGTGCCCAAGCCCTACATCTACGCCGCGATGGGCTTCTCGGTGCTGGTGGAGTGGCTGAACCTGCTGATGCGCCGCCGCGCACGCGAACACCACGTGCCGGGCGCCGGCGACTGGTAAGCGGCTCACAGGCAAGCGTGTCACCCCGAACCCCCGGCCCTGCCGGGGGTTCTTCGTTTCGGGGCCGCTGCGCCCGCCGGGCATGGCCCGGCGCTACCGTTCGTGGCGTGGTCTGGTAGCGCCGCGCCATGCCCGGCGGGGAGGTTCCCGCCAGCTGTGAATTGAGATCAACAGTGTTTTCCCGGGGCGGGGCTTAATCCGGGCCGGCAAAGCGCGCAGGCTACGCGCTCTTTCCCAGGACCTGCCCCCACGCAGGATGACCCCATGAACTCCAGAGCCGCCTTGTTGGCCCTCGCTGTTGGCGCTTTCGCCATCGGCACTACCGAATTCGCGCCGATGGGCCTGCTGCCGGTCATTGCCGACGGCGTAGGCGTGAACATCCCCACCGCCGGCATGTTGATCACGGCCTACGCCGTGGGGGTCATGCTGGGTGCACCTGTGATGACCCTGTTGATGGGACGCTTCGGCAAGCGCACTTCGCTGATGCTGCTGATGTCGATCTTCGTGGTCGGCAACCTGCTGTCGGCACTGGCCCCGAACTACGGCCTGTTGCTGTTGTCGCGCCTGGTCACCAGCCTCAATCACGGTGCCTTCTTCGGCATCGGTGCGGTGGTCGCCGCCAGCCTGGTACCGAAGGAAAAGCAGGCGGCCGCCGTGGCGACCATGTTCATGGGCCTCACCATCGCCAACATCGGCGGTGTGCCGCTGGCGACCTGGGTGGGGCAGCAGCTGGGCTGGCGCCTGTCCTTCGCCGGCACGGCGGTGCTGGGCCTGGTCGCGATCACCGCGCTGGGCCTGGCCCTGCCGGCATCCGCGCCCGATGCGCGTCCGGACGTGCGCCGCGAACTGAAGGCGATCCTGCAGCCGCAGGTGCTGCTGGCCATGGCCACCACAGTGCTCGGCGCCGGCGCGATGTTCACCCTCTACACCTACGTGGCGCCGGTGCTGACCGAGCTGACCGGTGCCTCCAACGCCTTCATCGCGATGTCGCTGGCCCTGATCGGCATCGGCTTCACCTTCGGCAATGGCATCGGCGGGCGCATGGCCGACTGGTCGCTGGATGGCGCCACCCGGATCCTGCTGGCGGTACTTGCCGTGCTGATGTTCGTGCTGCCGCTGGCCTTCATGAGCCACGCGACTGCGGCGCTGGGTGTACTGCTGTTCGGTGCCGCGACTTTCGCGATCGTGCCGCCATTGCAGATCCGGGTGATGCAGGCGGCCAGCGAGGCGCCAGGCCTGGCGTCGTCGATCAACGTCGGTGCGTTCAATCTCGGCAATGCGCTCGGTGCAGCACTGGGTGGTGCGGTGATCAGCTCGGGCCTGGGATATGCAGCGATTCCGGTGGCCGGTGGCCTGCTGGCGGCGTCGGGCCTGCTGTTGGCGTGGCTGGGTCGTCCTCGTACTGCGGTGGCCGAGGCTTGCTGAGTGATGTGGGGTTCCGGCAGGGCTTGCAGCCCTGCACCCGCTGCAATCAACGTCAACGGCAAAAGCCGGCGCTGGTTTTCTGAGGGTTGGGCGGGGTGGTGTGGGTTGGCAGGACACGCCCTGAACCCAGCCATGGGGGCTCGATGGCGCCATCCATGGCGCCAACGGTCCTGCCAACCCACACCGCCCCACCTCCGACAGATTGCCGCGATCGGTCGGAACGGCGTTCTGCTTTGGTAGGTGTCGACCTTGGTCGACACGAATGCCTGAAGAACCGGCTTTTGCTTTTATTTTTTTCTTTTGATCTTCCCGCGGTGCGCAGGAAACCGTATGAGGCCGGGCGGGTGGGCGTGGCGGGGGTGTCCGCGGCATGGATGCCGCGGCCAAGCCTCCAGGGACGGATTCACGGCGTCCCCCGCCATGCCCACCCGCCCGGACTACTCAGGCGATCCATGAGCATGGCCACCGCGGAGGGGGCGGCGCCCGATGGCCGGTCTTTCACCCGAACCATGGCATGCTCGGCGCCAAGCCCACCCGGAACCTTCGCCATGCGCCTGTTCACCCGCGTCCTGCCCTTGATGCTGCTGGCTTCACTGCTCTCCGGCTGTGGCTACAACGCCATCCAGCAGAAGGATGAAGCGGTCAAGGCCAGCTGGTCCGAAGTGCTCAACCAGTACAAGCGCCGTGCCGACCTGGTACCCAACCTGGTGCAGACCGTGAAAGGCTTTGCCAGCCAGGAAGAGCGCGTGCTGACCGAAGTCACCAACGCCCGCTCGCGGGTCGGCCAGATCAACGTCAACGCCGACGACGAAGCCTCGCTCAAGCAGTTCCAGCAGGCCCAGGGCGAACTCGGCAGTGCGTTGTCGCGGCTGCTGGTGGTCACCGAGAATTATCCGGTGCTCAAGTCCGACCAGAACTTCCGCGATCTGCAGGCGCAGCTGGAAGGTACCGAGAACCGCATCACCGTCGCCCGCGGTCGCTACATCCAGCAGGTGCAGGACTACAACACCTACATCCGCTCGTTCCCGCAGGTGATCACCGCCAAGATCTTCGGCTACAAGACCAAGCCGAACTTCAGCGTGGACAACGAAGCGCAGATCTCCAACGCGCCGGCGGTGGATTTCGGCAGCGCGCCGCAGCAGCAGCCGGCTCCGCAGCCGGGCCATTGACCCATGCGCCTGGCCACTGCGCTGCTGGCCCTGCTGCTGTGGCTGCCGTTGGCGTCGCAGGCCCAGCAGCTGGCGCCGATTCCGGCGCTGGACTCGCCGGTCGTCGATACCACCGGAACGCTGGATGCCGCGCAGAAGCAGGCGCTGGTGCAGCAGGCACTGGACCTGCAGCAGCGCAAGGGTAGCCAGCTGCAGGTGCTGGTGGTGCCCAGCACCCAGCCTGAGGACATCGCGCAGTACACCACGCGGGTCTTCGACCAATGGCAGATCGGCCGCAAGGGCGTGGATGACGGTGTGCTGCTGGTGGTGGCGAAGGACGACCGGCGCGTACGCATCGAACCGGGCTACGGCCTGGAGGGCGCCATTCCCGATGCCATTGCCAACCGGGTCATCCAGGAATATCTGGTGCCGCGCTTCCGAGCCGGCGACTACGCCGGTGGCATCACCGATGCCACCGCGGTACTGGTGAAGATCGTCGATGGCGAGGCACTGCCGGCGCCGGTCAGCGGCCAGCGGGGCCGCGAGCCCGACGGTGGCGGCGATACCTGGTTCCTGGCCCTGTTCATCGGTGTATTCGCCGGCAGCATCCTGCGCGGCGTGTTCTCGCGCGTGCCGCGACCGTTGCGTGGCCTGCTCGGCGGTGCCGGTGCCGCACTGGCGGCGTTCCTGTTCACCTCCACCCTGCTGGCCAGTGGCCTGGCGGGCATCGTCGGCCTGATCGTCGCCATGCTGTCCGGCCATCCCGGGCGCTTTGCCGGTGGTGGAGGATGGGGCGGTGGCAGCTGGGGCGGCGGAGGCGGCTTCGGCGGGGGCGGTGGATTTGGTGGTGGCGGCGGCTGGGGCGGCGGCGGTGGCCGTTCCGGCGGCGGCGGTGCTTCGGGAGGCTGGTGATGATCCAACGTCTGTGTCGCCATGTATTTTCGCCGTCGGTGCGGCGTGCGTTCCCGCCGGCCACGCTGCAGGCGATCACCGAGGCCATCGCGGCCGGTGAGCAACGCCACGGTGGCCAGGTGATGTTCGCGGTCGAAGCCGACCTGCCGTGGGCCGCGTTGTGGCACAAAGTGACCCCGCGCCAGGCCGCCGAACACGCCTTCGCCCGCCTGCGTACCTGGGACACGGCCCACAACAACGGCGTGCTGATCTACCTGCTGCTGGCCGATCACGCGATCGAGATCGTCGCCGACCGCGGCCTGCACGGCCGGGTCAGCCCGGCGCAGTGGCAGCGGGTCTGCACCCACCTGCGCGAGGGCCTGCGTGGTTCCAATCCGGTGGAAGCGCTGCAGGATGCCATCGACGAGGTCTCCAGCCTGATCGAAGGGCACTTTCCAGCCTCGACGCGGTCGAACGATGACGCGTTGCCGAACTCGCCCCAGCTCCTTGGTTGAGCCGGGGCGGCACTGGCCCGAGAATAGGCGTTCAACCGCAAGGCACCTTCCATGATCTATTTCCACGACATCGACCCCATCGCCCTCTCGCTGGGGCCGATCAAGGTGCACTGGTACGGCATCATGTACCTGCTCGGCTTCACCGCAGCCTGGCTGCTGGGCCGCAAGCGCATCGCCGATGGGCGCCTGCCGGGCGTCGATGCCAACGGCTTCTCCGACCTGCTGTTCTACGCCATGCTCGGCGTGGTGCTGGGCGGGCGCATCGGCTACATGCTGTTCTACGCGCTGGGCGATTTCCTGCACAACCCGCTGCTGCTGTTCAAGGTGTGGGATGGCGGCATGAGTTTCCACGGCGGCCTGTTGGGCGTGATTGCCGCCTGCTGGTGGTGGTCGCGCAAGCACAAGCTGCATTTCTTCGACACCATGGATTTCATGGCGCCGCTGGTGCCGCTGGGCCTGGGCTTCGGCCGTATCGGCAATTTCATTGGTGCCGAGCTGTGGGGCAAGTACACCGACGGCAGCTGGGGCGTGGTGTTCCCGTCCGGCCTGCCGGCACCGCTGAACCAGCTTGACCACGCGACGCTGCAGGCGCAGTTCGCCACCGGTGCGTTGAACCAGTTCGCACGCCATCCCTCGCAGCTGTATGAAGCGTTGCTGGAAGGCCTGGTGATGTTCGTGGTGCTGTGGGCGGTGTCGGCCAAGCCACGCCACCGCTACCTGGTGGGTGGCCTGTTCGCGCTGATGTACGGCCTGTTCCGCTTCGCGGTGGAGTTCGTGCGCATGCCCGACAACGGCGTCTACGTGGCTTTCGACTGGCTGACCCGTGGCCAGATCCTCAGCCTGCCGCTGATCGCCTTCGGCCTGGTGCTGCTGGTGATGTCGCGCCGCGCGCCGGTACTGCAGCCGCAGCTGCCGGTGGCTGCCGAGGGCAAGGCATGAAGGCTTACCTGGACCTGCTCTCGCACGTGCTGGAACACGGTGCCGAGAAGAGCGACCGCACCGGTACCGGCACCCGCAGCGTGTTCGGCTGGCAGATGCGTTTCAACCTGGCCGACGGCTTCCCGCTGGTCACCACCAAGAAGCTGCACCTGCGCTCGATCATCCACGAGCTGTTGTGGTTCCTGAAGGGCGACACCAACATCGGCTACCTGAAGGACAACCAGGTGAGGATCTGGGACGAGTGGGCCGACGACAACGGCGACCTCGGCCCGGTCTACGGCAAGCAGTGGCGCAGCTGGGCCACTGCCGATGGCGGTGAGATCGACCAGATGCAGTGGCTGGTGGACGAGATCAAGCGCAATCCCGATTCGCGGCGGCTGGTGGTCAGCGCCTGGAACGTGGGCGAGCTCTCGCAGATGGCGCTGATGCCGTGCCACAACCTGTTCCAGTTCTATGTGGTGGACGGCAAGCTCAGCTGCCAGCTGTACCAGCGCAGCGGCGACATTTTCCTCGGTGTGCCGTTCAACATCGCCAGCTACGCGCTGCTGACCCACATGGTGGCGCAGGCCACCGGCCTGGGCGTGGGTGATTTCGTGCATACGCTGGGCGATGCGCACCTGTATTCGAACCACTTCGAGCAGGCCCGCGAGCAGCTGTCGCGTGAGCCGCGCGTGCTGCCGAAGCTGTGGTTGAACCCGGAGGTGACCGACCTGTTCGGCTTCCAGTTCGACGACATCCGCATCGACGGCTACGATCCGCATCCGGCGATCAAGGCGCCGGTGGCGGTATGAGCGCGCGCATGCTTTCCCGCTGCCTGTTGGCGCTGTGTGCCGCGCTGCCTCCGGGCATGGCCCAGGCCGCACCGTCGGATACGCTGTCGCTGGCCAGGCAGGTCAATGAGCAGATCGTGCACAAGCACATGCGCGAGGAAGTGCAGGCGTTCGCCGGGGCATTCAACGGCAGCACGATGATGCCCCAGGATGTACCGGAAGGCTGCCGGGCACAGATGCGCGAGGCGGTGACCGGCATGTACACGGCGATGACCGAGCACCTGAAGGCGGGCGTCGAGAACCCGGCGTATCAGCGTGAGCTTGAACAGGGTCTGGCCACCGTCTATTCCAACGACCAGCTGAAGGCGTTCCTGGCGCGCGGTGCCAGTGACGATATCGCTGCGCTGTCGGCAGAGATCCTGTCGGGACCGGGCCTGAAGAAGATCGAAGAGGCGCAGAAGCAGAAGATCCTCGCTGGCCTGGATGAGCAGACCACGTCCAGCCCTGCGCTGGCTGCGGCATTGCAGGCCGCCAGTGCCGCGAACGCTGCCTGCGAACGCCTGCAGATAGATGCCAGCTGAGGAGGTGGTAGCAGTGAAGCTGTCGATGATCGTGGCGCTGGACCGCAATCGTGGCATCGGCCAGGGCAATGCCATGCCCTGGCACCTGCCGGATGATTTCAAGCATTTCAAGGCGCTCACCCTGGGCAAGCCGATCCTGATGGGGCGCAAGACCGCCGAGTCGATCGGCCGCGTGCTGCCGGGGCGGACCAACCTGGTGCTGACCCGCAGCGGCCAGGTGCCATTCGAGGGCATGCGCGCGGTGGCGTCACTGGACGAGGCGAAGGCGATTGCCGAAGGCGAGGGCGCCAGCGAACTGTGCATCATCGGCGGCGGCGAGATCTTCCACCAGCTGCTGGACCAGGCCAGCGACCTGTACCTGACCTGGGTCGATGCAGAAGTCCCCGCCGACACGCATTTCCCCGAGGTGGACGCGGATGACTGGCAGGAAGTGAGCAGCGAGCCGCATGCGGCCGACGAACATCACGCCTACGCATTCCGCTTCGTGCACTACGTGCGCCGCTGAGAGCGGAAATACCAACGAAAACACTGACGGGGATATCGACGGGGTAGAGTCGACTGTTTGTCGACTGCTCTCGGCGGTCCCCCGAAACCCCCGCGCTGCTCGCGATAGTCGACTGACAGTCGACTCTACCGGCACTGTCGCTACGGCATCCGGTAATGCCCGATGATCGTGTGCTGGAACAACAGGTTCTCTTCCCGCGTGCCGCGCGCGATGTTGTGCAGCACCAGCGGCGTGCCATCGGCCAAGCGCCGGTCGGAGACGATGCCCACATGCAGCAGGCCGTTGCCGTTGAGCTTCCAGGCGACGATGTCGCCGGCTGCGTAGTCGGCGGCGGCGGTGCTGATCGGCTGCTGCCAGCGCTGTCGCTCGAACCAGCGCATCAGGTTCGGGACGCGACGATGATCGATGTTGCGGTCCGGCCGTGACAGGCCCCAGATCGACGGGTAGGCATTGAAGTTGCCGCGCATGTCTTCGTGCACGCGGGCCTGCAGGTCCAGGCCCTGGCTGCGCAGAGCGCGCACCACCACGTCAGTGCATACGCCGCGATCCAGTGGCACGTCGCCGCCGGGATAGGCCAGCACCTGGTAAGCGGGGTCGTAGCGGGTGGTGACGCCGATCTGCGCGCGTGCCGCAGCCACCAGCGGCGGTGAGGCGGCCTGCGCTTGCGTCGGTGCGCGTTCAGCGCTGTCCGCAGCCGTAGGAGCAGGCGGCGAGCCGGGCTGGCAGCCGCTGGCCAGAGCCAGCGTCAGCAACAGCACCGTCCATGGTGCCCAGCCCTGTCGTGTCATGCCTGCGGTGGTGCGCCGTTGTTGTTGCCACCACCACCGTTGCCGCCAGCGCCACCACGACGGCGGCGACGACGCGGGCCACGGTTGCCCGGGTTGGCAGCGGGCGTAGTGCCGCCGCCGTGTTCCTTGCCTTGTTCCTTGCCCGGCGCTGCGGCGGCAGGCCGCTCGTGCGCCGGTCGCGCTGGCGGTCGTGCGTGCGGCACCGGTGCCGGCACATCGCGGCCCGGTACCTGCACCACGCGCAGTTCTTCGGTATCGAGCTGGATCGCGGTGAGCTTGCCGCCCCACACCGCACCGGTGTCGATGGCGTGCACGCCCTGGGTGATGGTCAGGCCCAGCGCCGACCAGTGGCCACAGACGACCTTGAGGTCACGCTCGACCCGGCCCGGCACTTCGAACCAGGGGTACAGCCCCTGTTCCTGCGTGCCCGGCGTGCCCTTGTCCTCGATGCCGATGCGCCCACGCGGGGTGCAGTAGCGCATGCGGGTGAGCACGTTGATGATCGCGCGCGAACGGTCGTAGCCGGACAGGTTCGGTGCCCAGCTCGGCTTGTCGCCGTACATGTTGCGGAACAGCTTGCGGTAGCCGGCGCCGTGCAGCTGCACCTCGACTTCAGCGGCATGCCGCTCGGCCATCTGCGTGGTCCACTTCGGTGCCAGGCCGGCATGAACCATCATCCAGCCCAGCTCGCGGTCCACGTGCACCAGCTTCTGCAGGCGCAGCCAGTCCAGCAGTTCGTCGCGATCCTCGGCCTGCACGATGCGCAGCAGGTCCGGATTGACCTTGCGCTGTTCCTCTTCGGTGCGCGCACCCACGGCCAGCAGCGAAAGGTCGTGGTTGCCCAGCACCACCACGCTGTGCTCGCGCAGCGAGTGCACCAGCCGCAGCGTTTCCAGCGACTGGCCGCCGCGGTTGACCAGGTCGCCACAGAACCACAGGGTGTCCTGCGCGGGGTCGAAGCGGATCTTCTCCAGCAATCGCTGGGTGACGTCATAGCAGCCCTGCAGGTCGCCGATCGCCCACACACTCATCGTTCGGCCTCCGTGTCAGTGCAGGGTGCGCGGGATGGCCAGCACGAAAGGTGCGACCGCCGCAGCGAATTCGGTGCCATCGTCGGCAACCATGTCGTAGTGCCCCTGCATGGTCCCGTGATCGGTCCCCAGCATGACACCGGAGGTGTAACGGAAGTCTTCACCGGGGCGCAGGCGTGGCTGCTCGCCGATCACGCCATCGCCATCGACGAGCTCGACACGGCCGTTGGCATCGGTGATGCGCCAATGGCGTGCGATCAGGCGCGCGGCGACCTGCCCCTGGTTGTGGATGCGGATCGTATAGGCGAACGCATAGCGGCCGTCTTCCGGCGCGGATTGATCGTCGAGGAAGCGCGGGGCGACTTCGACGGAGATGGCATAAACGTCAGCGTCTTCCATACCGGCAGTGTAATCAGGAGGCATTGGCCAAAGCGATGAATTCGGCCACGTCCAGCTGTTCGGCACGGGCATCGGGACGCACGCCGGCGGCAGCGAACTGCTCGGCGGACACCACGTTGTTCAGGGCATTGCGCAGCGTCTTGCGGCGCTGGCCGAAAGCGGCCTTGACCACTTCGGCAAAGCGCTTGTGATCGCGGATGTTGATCGTGGCCGGGTCGCGCGGTACCAGTCGCACCACGGCCGAATCGACCTTCGGCGGCGGCCGGAACGCGCCCGGCGGCACCACGAACAGCGAGGTCACCTCGCAGTACGCCTGCAGCATCACGCTGAGACGGCCGAACACTTTGCTGCCGGGGCCGGCGGCCATGCGGTCGACCACTTCCTTCTGCAGCATGAAGTGCATGTCGCGGATCACCGCGGCATGTTCCAGCGCATGGAACAGGATGGGCGAGGAGATGTTGTAGGGCAGGTTGCCGACCAGGCGGATCGGCTGGCCGTCGGCCAGTTCGGTGAAGTCCACGCGCAGCACATCGCGGTGGACGATGGTCAGCTCGCCCAACGGTTCGGCGGCCGCGGTCAGCGGCGCGATCAGGTCGCGGTCGAACTCGATCACCGTCAGCTTCGGGTGCACGCGCAGCAGCGGCAGGGTGATCGCACCCTGGCCCGGGCCGATCTCGACCAGGCGGTCACCGTCTTTCGGGTTGACTGCCATCACGATCTTGTCGATGTAGTGGCGGTCGGCCAGGAAATGCTGGCCAAGCTGCTTCTTGGCCGGTGCGGTGAACACCGGGCCGGAGGGGGAATGCGGGGAATTCATGCGCTCAGTGTACGTTGCCGCGCAAGCTGCGCACACAGCGTCGTTGCCGCCTGCAGGCTGGAGGGATCGGCGATGCCGCGGCCGGCAAGATCCAGCGCGGTGCCATGGTCCACGGCCACGCGCGGATAGGGCAGGCCCAGGGTCAGGTTCACCGCCTGCTCGAAGCCTGAGTACTTCAGCACCGGCAGGCCCTGGTCGTGGTACATCGCCAGCACGGTGTCGAAGCCGGCCAGCTTGGCGGGCAGGAAGGCGGTGTCGGCCGGAAGCGGCCCGACCAGATCCATGCCCTCTGCGCGCAGGCGCTGCAGCAGGGGGATGACCAGGTCCAGCTCCTCGCGGCCCAGATGGCCGTCTTCGCCGGCATGCGGGTTCAGGCCGAGCACGGCGATGCGAGGCGCAGCCAGGCCGAACTCGCGGCGTAGCGCGGCATTCACGGTACGCAGGGTGTGCTCCAGGCCGGGAGCGGTTATCGCATCGGCGACGTCGCGCAGCGGCAGGTGGGTGGTGGCCAACGCCACGCGCACGATGTGGTTGGCCAGCATCATCACCACCTTTACCCCGGCCTGGTCGGCCAGCAGTTCGGTGGTGCCGCTGTAGGCGATGCCGCCCTCGTTGATGACCGCTTTGTGCACCGGGCCGGTGACCACCCCGTGCAGTTCGCCGGACAGACAGGCCTGGCCGGCACCGAGCAGGGCGCCGATGACCGCGCCGGCATTGGCCGGATCGGCGTGGCCGAAATGGCTGGGTACGGCGTTGGGGACGGCACGCACGCGCAGGTCACCAGGGACACGCGCTTCGGCGTCCTCGGGCAGCAGCTGCAGTGGCAGGTTCAGCGCGGCCGCGGCCGCGCGCAGGGTGGCCGGGTCGGCGAAGGCCAGCAGCCGGCAATCTTCACGCGGCTGCTGGACAAGGCGGACGCACAGCTCCGGGCCGATCCCGGCGGGCTCGCCCGGTACCAGAGCGAGCTCGGGGCGCATCGGTCAGGACTGCGGCGGGGTCGCGGTGTTTTCCGCGCGGTCGCCGCTGCGGAAGCTGACGTAGGCTTCGCCACGCAGTTCCTGCAGGAAGCGGTTGTACTCGTCTTCCAGCTTGCGGCGGCCGATGGTCTCGCGGACCTGGGCACGCTGGTTGTCGTTGGTCACGTCGGTCTGGCGGGTGGCCACGCGCTGCAGGATGTGCCAACCGGCATCGGTGCGGAACGGCTGGCTGACGCCACCGTCCTGGATGCCGGCGACCTGCTGGCCAAAGGCCGGGCCGAATGCGTCAGCCGGGAACCAGCCGAGATCGCCGCCCTGGCCCTTGCTGTTGCTGTCCTCGGAGGATTCCTTGGCCACGGTCTGGAAGTCGGCACCGCCGGCGATACGAGCGCGCAGGGTATCGATCTTGGCCTTGGCGGCGGCGTCGGTCTGGTGGTCGTCCACCCGTACCAGGATGTGGCGGCCGTGATATTCGGTGACGGTGTTCGCGCCGGCTGCGGCACTGGCATCACGTACTTCCACCAGTTTCAGCAGCTGGAAGCCGCTGGGGCCACGGATCGGGCCGACCACTTCACCGGCCTTCATCTTTTCCATCATCTGCGCGAAAGCCTGAGGGATTTCATCCAGGCTGCGCCAGCCCAGGTCGCCGCCTTCCAGCGCGTTCGGGCTGTCCGAATAGCGGACGGCAGCGGCATTGAAGTCCAGCTCGCCCTTGTCCAGCAGCGCCTTCACGCCATCGGCCTTCTTCTGGCCGGTAGCGATCTGGTCGGCGTTGGCACCATCGGGCACGGCGATCAGGATGTGTGCCAGGTGGTACTGGTTGCCAACCGTGGCCTGCTGCTTCAGGGCGGCATCGACTTCGCCCTCGCTGACGCTGATGCGGCTCTGCGCGAAGCTCTGGCGCAGGCGCTGCACGGTGATCTCATCACGCACCGAAGCGCGGAAATCGTTGAAATCGATGCCGTCATGGGCCAGGCGCTGGCGCAGGGCGTCCAGCGTCGAACCATTCTGCTGGGCGATGGCATTCATCGCCTGGTTCAGCTCCTGGTCGCCGACCCGGATGCCGCTGCCCTGGGCACGGGCCACCTGCAGCTTGACCAGCACCAGGCGCTCAAGCACCTGCCGGCTAAGCACGTCTTCCGGTGGCAGCTGGTTTTCACGGCCGACGTACTGCGCCTTGATATTGGCGATCGCACGCTGGAGCTCGCTCTGCAGGATCACGTCCTCATCGACGACGGCGGCGATGCGGTCAAGCGGCTGCGCCTCCTGGGCAAGCACCTGCAGGGGGGCGGACACGCTGGACACCGCCAGCAGCGAGGCGAGAAGAACGGGGAAGCGCTTGGTCATGGGATCAGATTCGGATCGTAGTCATCGCGGGCCGCTCCGGTGTTGCTGGGCGGCACAAGATAGAGGTCGTCGCGGTTGTAGCCGAGGATAGCACGGCGCAGAGTGCGGTCCGTGTCCTGGCCGATGGAGCTCAAGCCCTTGAGTACGAACTCGAGCTGGAAGGCGTTGTTCATCTCACCTTCGCGGTTGCGGACGTAGCGGCGGGCGACCGCACGCACGGCCAGACAGCAGCTGTCCCACTGCACGCCGGCGATGATTTCCAGCGGCTCCTTGTCCTGCAGCGAGTAGTAATAGCGGCCAACCAGGCTCCAGCGCGCATTCAGCGGGTACAGGAAGGACAGGTCGGCCTGCTCCAGCAGGGTCCGGTCATGCTTGTTGGCGCCCGGGGCCGCACCGGCATTGATGCGGTAGCGGTAGCTCAGGTTGACCACGCCGTCGTTCGGCATCAGGTAGCGGGCACGGACGCTGGCCAGATCCTCGCGCTTGTACTTCGGGTCCCACTGGTAGGTGGCGCCCAGTGTCCAGCGGTCGTTGATCATGTAGTTGCCGTCGGCGATCCAGGCCGACTTGCCCTTCTCCACAGGCGCGCCGCCCGGGGTGGTGCTGACCCGCGACTCGTCGAAGTACTGGATCTGGCCGATCGCGGCCGAGAACCGTTCCTTGCCGGTGGTCTGGTCGATGAAGCGGGTTCCCAGCGCCAGGGTCAACTGGTTGGCATCGTTCTGGCGGTCGGCGCCGGTATAGCGCGAGTCGCGGAACAGCTGGCCCCAGCTGAAGGTGAAGTCACGCGTATCGAAGATCGGCAGATCGTCCTGGTTGCGATAGGGCGTGCGCAGGTAGAACAGGCGCGGCTCCAGGGTCTGCAGGAACGACTTGCCGCCGATGCGGGTCTCGCGATCGAAGAACAGGCCGGCGTCGATGCTGCCGATCGGCAGGCTGCGGCTGGGCGAAGTGTTGCCACGCAGCTGCTCGGGCGTGGCGGTGTTCGGGTCGACGCCCTGCGAGCGCAGGACGTTGGCGCGCACCTGGTCTGCCAGGCCGCGATCCAGCTCGTAACCGGTATAGCGGTAGGCCAGGGTCGGGGTGACATACCAGGCCGCGCCACTGATCGGGAACGACACGTAGGGCTTCACGTCCAGGCGCGAACCACCGTACATGCGCTGCACCTGACCCGTGCGGGTGTACTGCAGGTCAGGGCCAGCCTCGGCACCGTACTTGAGGTTGATGTCGTCGTGGGTGAAGCGCACCGCTTCGGTGTAGATGCCGGTTTCCAGCCACGGCAGGACCGGCTTGTCCCAGGTGAAGTACAGGCGCGGCTGCCGGTTGTAGGCCAGAGCGCTCTCGTTGAGGGTGTAGTCGGTCAGCTGCCAACGGTCGGCCATGATGCCCGCCGTCCAGTTCTGGCCGGTACCGTACAGGCCGACCGTGCTCTGCAGGTTGGAGGCGGTCACCCCCACCAGGCGGTTGGCGAAGTCCTCGACATAACGTTCGTCGCTGACCCAGGCCAGGTTGGCGCGGGCCTGCCAGTTGCTGTTCACGTTGTGATAACCGGTGAACATCACCCGGCCGCGATCACGATCGCGCAGCTTGTCGTTGGGCATGAAGGAGGTCAGCACCTCGCCGCGGCCGCCGTTGTAGAGATAGCGGAACTCGTTGTCGAGCAGCAGGCCGCGCCGGCTCATGTAGCGCGGGGTCAGGGTATCGTCGTAGTTCGGCGCCAGATTGAAATAGATCGGCTGCGCGTAATCGAAGCCATTGCGCCCGGACATGCCCAGCTGCGGGAACAGCAGGCCGGTCTTGCGGCGGTCATCGATCGGGAACTTGAAGTAGGGCGCCCACAGCACCGGCACCTTGCCGATGCGCAGCACGGCGTTGCGGGCCGTGCCGAAGCCTTCGTCGTTGTCCACTTCGATCTGGGGCGCCGACAGCTTCCACACCGGCTGCGACGGGTCGCAGGTGGTGTAGGTGGAGCGGTGCATCTGGCCGACCGCGCCCTGCAGGTCGACTGACTCGGCATCGCCGTTGCCCCGGCGCGACACCAGCTGGTACTGGATGTCGGTGATCTTGTGGGTGTCGCTTTCCTGGTTGCCCTCGGCGCGCTTGGCGACCATCCGGATCGACCCGTCCTGGTAGCGGACATTGCCGTCGGCGATGTAGTTGCCGGTCTCGGTATCAAAGCTGAGCTTGTCGGTACCGACGAACTGGTCACCCCGGCGCAGCGCCACGTTGCCCTCGTACTGCGGCACGGTGGTGGTGCCCAGCAGCTGGTCGCCTTCGATGTCGGTCGGCTGCTGTTCGCGCGCGGCGGCGGCAGTGGCCTTGTCCTGGCCGGGGACCGGGGTCGGGGCGTCGGTGAACGCGGGAATGACGTCGGTGGCCGGGCACAGGCCCCAGTTGAGCGGCTTTTCATCGGCCATTGCCGGCAGGCAGATGGCGATGCTCAGAGGCAGGGGAAGCAGGCGGAGGGCTCGGCGCACGCGGTTCGGATTCGGGCGAAAACGGACGGTAGCTTGCCCCATCCCTTGCATAGGGGCAATGAAGGGGGGTCGATCCTGCCGGTTCGGGTTCATCCGGCGCCGTCACCGGTGGCCGCTGACATCAGGGCCTGGACATGGGCCACGCTGCACTCGGCCAGGGCCTGCAGGTCGTAGCCGCCCTCCAGCATCGAGACCACCCGGCCGGCCGCATGGCGGCGTGCCAGCGCGTGCAGTTCACGGGTGATCCAGGCGAAATCGTCGGTCTCCAGCATCAGATCGGCCTGCGGGTCGCGCAGGTGGGCGTCGAAGCCGGCGGAGATCAGCAGGAGTTGCGGACGGAAGTCGTCGATGGCCGGCAGCATCTCGTCGGCCCAGACATTGCGGAAGCGGAAACCGCCACTGCCGGGGGGCAGCAGGATGTTCATCAGGTTGCCGGCACCGCGATCACGGCGCAGGCCGGAATTGGGAAACAGCCCGGCCTGATGGGTGCTGTAGTACGAGACCCGGGCGTCGTGCTGGAAGATGTCCTGGGTGCCATTGCCGTGGTGGACGTCGAAGTCGACCACCGCGATACGCTCCAGTCCGTGGCGGTCGCGGGCATAGGCGGCAGCGATGGCGATGTTGTTCAGCAGGCAGAAGCCCATCGCCGTGCTGCTGGTGGCGTGGTGGCCCGGCGGGCGTACCGCGCAGAAGGCCAGCGGGTCCTCGCCCAGCATCACCGCATCGACCGCGGCCACGCCGGCACCGGCGGCATGCACGGCGGCGCTGGCCGAGCCGGGCGAGGTCCAGGTGTCCATGTCCAGCTGGCGCAGCGGCGCGGTCTGCGGCTGCAGCACGAAGTCGAGCAGGGCGCTGTCGTGGACCCGGGTCAGTTCGCCGAACTTGGCCGGCGGCGCCTCGCGCCAGTCCAGCTGATCAGGGAAGGCGGCGTGCAGTGCGTCGAGTACGTACTGCAGGCGCTGCGGGCACTCCGGATGGCCGGGGCCGGGGTCATGCAGCAGGCAGGACGGATGGGAGTAGACCAGCATCGTGCCGACTCAGCGCTGGCGCTGCTGTGGCTGCCACAGCGCTTCGCCGTGGCCATCGGCACGGGCCAGCACCCGGGCCAGCACGAACAGCAGGTCCGACAACCGGTTGAGGTACTGCAGCGCCTCGCTGCGCACAGCCTCGTGGCGGGCCAGGGTGACCGTCTCGCGCTCGGCGCGGCGGACGATGGTGCGCGCCAGATGGCAGCGTGCAGCGGCCTCGCCGCCGGCCGGCAGGATGAACTCCTTCAGCATTGGCAGGCCTGCGTTGTAGTGGTCCAGCTGCTGCTCCAGCGCGGAGACATCGGCGGCGTGGATCGCGGCGTGGCCGGGGATGCACAGCTCGGCGCCGAGGTCGAACAGCTGGTGCTGCAGATGCACGACCAGCGCGCGCACGTCCTCGGGCAACGGGGCCGCCAGCAGCAGGCCGAGTGCGGCATTGGCCTCGTCGACGGTGCCGTAGGAGGCGACCCGGGCGTCATCCTTGGCCACGCGCTGGCCGTCACCGAGGCCGGTGCTGCCGTCGTCGCCGGTGCGGGTGTAGATGCGCGAGAGGCGATGACCCATGGTGCGGCTCAGTGGCGGATGTCGCGGCGGGCCTGCAGCAGCTTCAGCACCTGCTCCACGGCCAGCTGCAGGGCGGCGGCCAGCGCCACGTAGATCGCCGTGGTGCGCAGGTACGGCCCGAACCACTGCGCGTAGTTCTGTGCCCAGCCGGCCAGGGTCGGCTCGGCTACGTTGCGGCTGCTCCAGTAGAAGCCGCCCTGTGCCAGCAGATGGCAGACCGCCACCGAGGCAACCAGCAGCAGCGCGCCCTTGGCCAGCACCGACCAGCGCGCGCTCTGGTAGTTGCGGCCCAGCAGCATGCCGCCAGCCCACAGCGAGAAGTACGCCGGCAGCAGCAGCCAGTAGCCCGGCGACACGCAGTAGTGCTGCCAGAAATCCAGGCCACTGCTGCGGATCACGATCCAGTCCACCAGCACCGCGAACACCATCAGCAGCGGGAACGCCCAGCGCGTCCAGCGCGCCAGGTAGAAGCCGCCGATGAAGAACACGGCCCAGGAGGCATCGGGGATCGCCGCGAAGTGGTTGACGCGGGTCGCCGCCAGCAGCAGTACGAGTACTGACAGGACGAAGGCGCGGTTGGCGGTGTCGGACATGGCGGCGGGCCCGGAGCGGATTCAGGTTTCATTCTAGCCCGCCGCGCGGGTTGGCGCAGGCGGGATGCATTGGGCTCGCAGTGGGGGCGAGCGCGTATCATGAGCCCATGAGTGAACGACATGACGTGCTGATCGTCGGTGGTGGCCTGGTCGGTGCCAGCCTGGCCATTGCCCTGGACCGCCTGGGCCGCGACGTGGGCCTGCTCGAGGCCAGTCCGGCCGGAGAGCTGCCGGCGGTGTTCGACCAGCGCAATCTCAGTTTCGCCGCTGCCACCGTCAATGCGCTGACCGCGCTGGGGGTGATGCAGAAACTGGCGATGGCACCGGGCCCGATCCGGCGCATCCACGTCAGTCGTGCCGGCGACTTCGGCCGTGTGCAGCTCGAAGCGGCCGATTACGACCGGCCGTGGTTCGGCCAGGTGGTGGTCGCGCGTGATTTCGGCCAGGCGCTGGAATCGCGTCTGCAGGAGCTGCCACGACTGCGTCGCTACCGGCCGATGCGGTTCCTGGGGCTGGGCGAGGTGGTCGATGGCTACCGCCAGGTGCGGGTGGCCGATGAGGCCGGCGAACGCGTGCTGCTGGCACGGCTGGTGGTCGGTGCCGATGGCACCAGCAGCGGCGTGCGTGGCGCACTGGGCATCGAGGCCGACCGCCACGATTTCCAGCAGACCCTGTTCGTGGCCCGCGTGCGCAGCCAGCGCGCGCCGGATGGCACCGCCTGGGAGCGCTTCACCGATACCGGCCCGACTGCCCTGCTGCCGCGTGGCGATCGCCACTTCGGCACCGTGCACGGTGTCGCGCGCGACCAGGCCGATGCGGTGTTGGCGTTGGACGATGCGGCCTGGCTGCAACGCCTGCAGAGCGCGATCGGCTGGCGTGCCGGCCGCCTGCTTGAATCCGGCCCGCGTAGTGCCTACCCGCTCATCCAGGTGCTGGCGCGCGCGCTGGCCGGTGAGCGCACGGTGCTGCTCGGCAATGCCGCGCAGACCATCCATCCGCTGGGCGCGCAGGGCTTCAACCTGGGCCTGCGCGATGCGCTGACCCTGGCCGAACTGCTGGAGGATGCGCATGAGGATGCCGGCAGTGGTGCATTGCTGCAGGCCTATGTCGCGCGCCGCGAGGAAGATCGCCGGCAGACGGTGGCGTTCTCCGGTGGCCTGGCGCGCCTGACCAGCAACCCGGCGCCGCTGATGCGGCCGCTGCGCAGCCTTGGCCTGGTCGCCGCACAACGCGCGTCGGTGCAGTCGATGCTGGTCGGTGGCGCGATGGGCTTCCGTGGTGAAGTGCCGCGCCTGTGCCGCGGAGAAGCCGCATGAGCCGGCGCACGCGTCTTGATGTAGCCATCGTTGGTGGTGGCGTCGTCGGTGCCGCGTGTGCGCTGGCGCTGGCCGATGCCGGCCTGTCGGTTGCGCTGGTGGAAGGCCGCGAACCAGCACCGTGGCAGGCCGCACAGCCGGACCTGCGCGTGTTCGCCTTCGCCGCTGACAACGTACAACTGTTGAACCGCCTGGGCGTGTGGCCGGCGATCGCGCAGGCCCGCGCCTGGCCTTACCGGCGCATGCAGGTGTGGGATGCGGCCGGTGGCGAGGATCTGCTGTTCGACGCCGACCGCTTCGGTCGTCGCGAGCTGGGCTACATCGTCGAGAACGGCTTGTTGCAGGATCGACTGTGGGCGGCACTGCCAGCGGCGGGCGTGCAGCTGCACTGCCCGGCACGGGTGGAAGCGCTGGAACAGGATGATGACGGTGTTCGCCTGCGCCTGGACGACGGTCGTCGCCTGGAAGCGGCGCTGGCAGTGGCGGCCGATGGCGCCGAGTCGACCCTGCGCCAGCTGGCCGGGATCGAGGTGGAGCGGCATGACTACCACCAGCGTGGCGTGGTGGCCTATGTGGACAGCGAACTGCCGAACCAGGCCACCGCATGGCAGCGCTTCCTGCCGACCGGGCCGCTGGCGCTGCTGCCGGTGGCCGAGCGCCGCAGTTCGATCGTCTGGACCCTGCCCGAGGATGAAGCGGCTCGCGTGCTGGCCTTGGACGAGGATGCCTTCAACCGCGAACTGACCCGCGCCTTCGCCGCACGCCTGGGCGAACTGCGGCTGGCATCACCGCGTGCGGCGTTCCCGCTGCGTCGGCAGCTGGCCCGTCACTACGTGGCCGGCCGCGTGCTGGCGTTGGGCGATGCCGCGCACGTAGTGCATCCACTGGCCGGGCAGGGCGTGAACCTGGGGCTGCGCGATGTCGCCGCCCTGCAGCAGTGGCTGGCGCCGTCGGCCGAACGCCGCGGCCAGCCGCGGCTGTCGCCGCAGCGCCTGCAGCGCTGGGCACGCGAACGGCGCAGCGACAACCACATCGCCGCCTACAGTTTCGATGCGATCAACCGCCTGTTCTCCAACGACGAGATGCACCTGACCCTGGCCCGCGGCCGCGCGCTGGGCTGCGTCGGCAAGTGGCCGCCGCTGGTGCAGGCATTCTGGAAGCGCGCCGCCGGGGTCTGATGCAAAAAGGGGACGGAGGGGATTAAGTCGTATGTGCACATACGACTTAATCCCCTCCGTCCCCTTTTTCAATCAACCAGCCAACCGGCCAGGTCGGCACGATCCAGCTTGCCGCGGCGCTTCACGTCCAGCGCATTGAATTCATCGGCCAACGCCGGATTCGCCTGCGCTTCCTCGCGGCTGATGAAGCCATCACCGTTCACATCCAGCGCAGCGAAGTGGATGCGGTACTGGCCGACCACGCTGCTCGGTTCCAGCGAACGCACGGTCACCTGTGCCTCGCCGGCCGGCCGTGCAATCTCGACGCTGCCGCTGACCCGGCCGGCATCCAGCGGCTGCTGGCGGATCGCGCCGCCGGTCGGGCCCAACGGCTGGCTCTGCGCCGGCATGGGTGGCAACTGCTGTGCAATGGCCGGTGCGGCTGCCAGTACGGTGATCAGCAAGGCGAGCGGGTGGTATCGCATGGTTCCCTTCCTCGGTAGCGCCGGGCCATGCCCGGCGGGCGCGATGGCCTCAGCGCAGCGGCGAGGCCAGCACCGTGATCTCTTCACGGTCGTGATACAGCTGCTTGGCACGTACCACCAGCGGCTTGCCGGCCTGCTCCTGGAACAGGTCCAGGCACAAGCGGGTTTCGTCCCAGCGCTTCTTCATCGGCAGCTTCAGGTTGAAGATCGCGTGCCTGCACCAGCCTTCGCGGAACCAGGTGGCCATGCGTTCGGCCACGCGCCGCGGCTGCTCGACCATGTCGCAGACCATCCAGTCCAGCGGCTGTTCCGGGTGCCAGTGGAAGCCGTCGGCGCGCAGGTGCTCGACCAGGCCGGTGTCCAGCACGTGCTGGCGCAGCGGACCGTTGTCGATGCTCAGCACGTGCATGTGCTGGCGGGTCAGCACCCAGGTCCAGCCGCCCGGTGCGGCGCCCAGGTCGGCCGCGCGCATGCCGGGCTTGGCCAGTGCCTCGCGTTCTTCCGGGGTCAGCAGGGTCAGCAGCGCTTCGTCCAGCTTCAGCGCCGAACGTGACGGCGCTTCCGGCAGCAGCTTCAGGCGCGGGATGCCCAGTGCCCACGGTGCGCTGTCGGCCGGGTCGGCCACGCAGACGAAGGCGTGGGTGCCGTCGACAAACACCACGTGCAGGCGCGGCAGGCGATTGTTTGGCTTGTCAGTGAGCTTGCCGGCCTTGCGCAGCGCCGGGCGCAGCGCATTGCCGAAGGCACGGGCCAGCCCGGACAGTGGCTTGCCGGCGTCCGAATCGGGATGCTCCACCCACAGGTCGCCGAAGCGCGGCGCATCGGCCAGCACCTCCAGCATCGGGGTGATGCGGTCAGCCGGGTCCAGCTGCGGCAGCTCGGCCAGCACCACCAGCTTCTGCCGCGCGAAGATCAGTTCGCGCCAGCGCAGCCGTGGTGCCAGCGCGGCGGCTTCGTCGCACATGAACAACACGTAGCCGTCATTGCGCTGGGTGCGCGCATAGCCGGCGAAACCGGCTTCACCGGCGCGGAACTGCAGCTCGCCGGCCAGCTCGGGCTCGAAGCCCTGCCGGCACAGGCACAGCAGGCCGATGCCGGTTTCAGTAACGGGCGCCATCGCTTTCCCCATAGGCACGCAGCACACTGCGTGCGGCGTCGCGGTTCAGGCCCTGCACCACTACGATGCCGCGCTTGTTGAGTTCCCCCACCCAGTCGGCCGGCAGCGGGCCTTCATCGAACGGGGTCAGCTCTTCGACGTCGGCCGAGTTGGCACCGATCAGCAGGCGGTCGATGCCGGCCCACACGGTGGCGCCGTAGCACTGGCAGCACGGCTGCGAACTGGTGGCCAGGGTGACCGGTGACAGTACCGCGTTCAGACGCGGCGTCTGCAGGCGCTGCTGGGCCAGCATGTAGGCCATGTTCTCGGCATGCGCCAGCGAGGTCGAGTGCGGCATGACCCGGTTCACGCCGGCGGCGATGACCTTGTCTTCAGGGCCGAACACCACCGCGCCGAACGGGCCGCCACTGGCGTGCTCGACGTTCAACCGCGACAGCTCGATCGCCAGCGCGACCTTGGCCTCATCGCCCGGATATCGACGATCCAGGTCGATCTGGTCGTGAATCCAGGCGGGAAGGGTCAGGTGGACTTGCGCGTACAGCATCGCGGGGGTGCCTCTTAGGGAATGGAAGAAGGTGCGGTTGCTTTGGAAACCGGCGCGCAGTGTAGCTGCACCGGCCTGTATCGGGTGTGGCGGCGGGTCAGCCCGGCGAACCGGTGCGGATCACCACGTACTGCTTGCGGAACTCCAGCCCGGCCTGCGGCCAGCTGGCGGCGTAGGCGCGCAGCAGGGGCAGAGCGGCACCGAAGTCGTGGCCGTTGACCCGGCAATCGGCTTCGCACAGGCCGTCGGCATCGCGCGAGGCGAACAGGCGGATGGCGAGGAATTGGCGGGCTTTCAGCAGCTCATCGAAGGCCTCCATGCTGCGGGTGAACAGGCAGCATGGGCAGGAGCCGTGGTCGTCCTCGCTGCAGGTGGATGCATCCACCTCCTGCGCGCGGTAGTGCGCCAGCGGCCCCAGCACCACGGTGCGCTGGTGTTCCTCGCCGTCATCGCCGGCCGGATAGGTCAGGCCCATCATCGGCAGGCCCTGCGCGTCTTCGGCGCCGATCGCGGTCTGCAGCGTGGCCAGGTCCACCCGCACCCAGGTCTGGAAACCAGACAGCAGCGATGCCTGCTCATCGGCACCGTTGGCGTGCTGGTACTCGAACAGGCCATCGGCGAACAGCACCGGATGCTGGCTCTCGATGACGGTGGAGGTCTGCCAGCCGCCGTTGTCGCGCTCCTGCGCGGCCATCGCATGCGGGGTCAGGCGCAGGCCGCTGTCCAGCAGCAGCGCGCCACCGTCGGCGCGGCTGGCGATACCGGCGCCTTGCAGGACCTGCTGCAGCAGCGGGAGGAGGGCGGTAGAGGTCGTGGTCATGTCAGGCCTGTGGGTGGATGGGGTGGAACATCCAGGCAGGGCCTGGAACTAGCGCTCGAGCGCTTCGAGTTCGGCGCGATATCGCTGCGCGTCGGGCTGCTGCTGCGGGTCGTTGCCGTGGTCGCGCAGCCAGGTTTCCAGCTCGCGGCGATAGTCCGCGCGGAAATCGGCATTGCTCGGGCTGAAATGCAGCTTGCGTGCCGCCACCTCCACGCGCTCGCGCGCGCTGGCCCGGGCCTGGGCGATGCCGTGCGGTGATTCGTTGGTGAGGATGACGAAGTTGCGCGGGAAGCCCGGCGTGTACTTCACTACGAACGGCTGGTCGCGTGCAGGGATGCGGATGGCGTTTTCCAGCGGCCACAGCGAAGCGGTATTGGTGTGGAACACCACCTCCACGTCGCGGCCCTCGGCGGTGCGAAGCACCGCTTCGTAGCGCCAGATGTACTGCTCGTTGAGCGTGGAGTTGGTTTCCTCGGCCTTGACGATCACCGCTTCACCACGCTCGCCCACCACGTTGAGGAAGGCGGCGTTGAGGAAGTGGCCGAGGAACATGTTGAGCATCGCCAGCGGGAACACCACGATGGCGTAGCCCGGAAAGCGCCGCCACCACGAGACCAGCCCGGCCAGCACCATCGCTGCAAAGAACGTCAGCAGCGGATGCTGCGAGATGAACCAGAGCAGGACGGAGAGGGCGGTGATCATCGTCGGATTCGTGCGGGCGCCTTCCCGGCGCCCGCGCAGGTCCTCAGGCCGACCAGGTGTCGCGCAGGGTCACGCTGCGGTTGAACACCGGCTTGGCTTCGGTGTGGTCGCGGCGGTCGGCCACGAAGTAGCCGGTGCGTTCGAACTGGAACGACTGCTCCGGCGCAGCGCTGGCCGCGGCCGGCTCGACATAGCCGGTAACAGTGCGGCGCGATTCCGGGTTGAGGTAATCGCGGTAGGTCTTGCCTTCCGACTCGTCGTCCGGGTTCGGCACCGAGAACAGGCGGTCGTACAGGCGGATCTCGGCCGGCACACCATGCACGGCGCTGACCCAGTGGATGGTGCCCTTGACCTTGCGGTTGGCGCCTTCCATGCCCGGACGCGATTCCGGATCCAGCCAGCCGCGCAGCTCGGTGATGGTGCCGTCGGCATCCTTGATCACTTCATCGCAGCGGATGATGCCGGCGCCGCGCAGGCGCACTTCGCCACCCGGGACCAGGCGCTTCCAGCCCTTCGGCGGCACTTCGGCGAAGTCCTCGCGGTCGATCCACACTTCACGTGCGAACGGGACCTGACGGCCGCCGAAGCTCTCGTCCTTCGGGTGGTTGCTGAAGGTCAGCTGTTCTTCGTGGCCTTCCGGGAGGTTGGTCAGCACCAGCTTGACCGGGTCGACCACGGCCATGCGGCGCGGCGCGGCGCTGTCCAGGTCTTCGCGCAGCGCGCCTTCCAGCACGCTGAAGTCGATCAGCGAATTCTGCTTGCTGATGCCCACGCGCTCAGCGAACAGGCGCATCGCGGCCGGGGTGTAGCCACGGCGACGCAGGCCCTGCAGGGTCGGCATGCGCGGGTCTTCCCAGCCGTCCACCAGCTGCTCGGTAACCAGCGCCATCAGCTTGCGCTTGCTCATCACCGTGTAATTGATGTTCAGGCGCGAGAACTCGATCTGGCGCGGCTTGGCGGCTTCGCGCGGCAGGCCGGCGTCGACCAGCGGCTGGGTCAGCGTGTCGTCATGGGCGAAATCGACGTTGTCCACGCACCAGTCGTACAGCGGGCGGTGGTCTTCGAATTCCAGCGTGCACAGCGAGTGGGTGATGCCCTCGATCGAGTCGCCCAGCGCGTGCGCGAAGTCGTACATCGGGTAGATCGGCCACGCGTTGCCGGTGTTCTGGTGCTCGACGTGCTTGATGCGGTACAGCGCCGGATCGCGCAGGTTGATGTTGCCGCTGGCCATGTCGATCTTCGCGCGCAGGGTGCGCGCGCCATCCGGGAATTCACCGGCGCGCATGCGGCGGAACAGGTCGAGGTTTTCCTCGACGCTGCGGTCGCGCCACGGCGACGGGCGGCCCGGCTCGGTCAGGGTGCCGCGGTAGGCGCGCACTTCCTCGGCCGACAGGTCGCAGACATAGGCCTTGCCCTGTTCGATCAGCTTTTCGGCGGCCAGGTAATAGGTCTGGAAGTAGTCAGAAGCATGGCGCAGTTCGTTCCAGCTGAAGCCCAGCCAGCGCACGTCGTCCTGGATCGCGGCCACGTATTCCGGGTCTTCCTTGGCCGGGTTGGTGTCATCGAAGCGCAGGTTGCAGACGCCGCTGAACTCGCCGGCGATGCCGAAGTTCAGGCAGATCGACTTGGCATGGCCGATGTGCAGGTAGCCGTTCGGTTCCGGCGGGAAACGGGTCTTGATCGCCTGGTGCTTTCCGCTGGCCAGGTCCTCGCGCACGATCTGGCGGATGAAATCGCGCTTTTCGTGGCTGTCGGCGGGGGTCTCGGGGCTGGCGGGGGTGTGCTCGGACATGAGTCGGCGAAGAGAAAGGCAGAAAGACCAACAGTTTAGCGCGTAAGGGGCGGGGCTGCCCGGTCCGGGTCGGTAGCGCCGGGCCATGCCCGGCGAGCGCAGCGGTAATCCGCCGGGCATGGCCCGGCGCTACCGGGATGGGGCAGGCGTATGCTGGAACCCTGTCCCACGGAGCTGCCGCATGCACATCGTGTACAAGGCCGACAACCTGTTCGACGCCCACCTGGTCAAGCACGCGCTGGAGGATGCCGGCATCCCGGCCTTCGTGTTCGGCGAGTCGTTGCTGGGTGGCATGGGCGAGCTGCCGCTGTTCGGCGTGCTGCGGGTAGGCATCCCTGATGCGGCACGGCCGCAGGCCGAGGACATCGTGGCGGCGCTGGACTTGGGCCACGCGCCGGACGCCCCCATTTCCGATGCAGACGACATAGCCGGCCTTCCGGCGTAGGAGCGCATCATGTTGGGAATTGGCCAGGGCATCCTCGGCATCGGCGCCTTCAAGCAGCGCCTGCCGCGCCCGGAAGAAGCACTGCCGGGGCGTGACCAACCGCTGCCGCTGCACAGCAACCAGCACTTCGTGAACAGCCATCCGCTGAAGGACCGTTTTGCCGGCCTGCAGCAGATCCGTTTCGCGCTGGGCTGCTTCTGGGGCGCCGAGCGCAAGTTCTGGACCGAACCGGGCGTGTACAGCACCTCGGTCGGCTACGCCGGTGGCATCACCCCGAACCCGACCTACGAAGAGGTCTGCTCGGGCCTGACCGGCCACACCGAAGTGGTGCAGGTGGTGTTCGATCCGGCCGTAGTGAGCGTGGAGCGGCTACTGCAATTGTTCTGGGAAAGCCACGACCCGACCCAGGGCATGCGCCAGGGCAACGACACCGGCACCCAGTACCGTTCGGCGATCCACGCCACCGACGAGGCACAGTACGCCGCTGCGCTGGCCAGCCGCGAGGCCTACCAGGCCCAGCTGGATGCGGCGGGCTACGGCCCGATCACCACCGAGATCGTGTACCCGGCGCCGGAGTACTACTACGCCGAGGACTATCACCAGCAGTACCTGGCGAAGAACCCGAACGGCTACTGCGGCATCGGCGGCACCGGCGTGAGCTGCCCGATCGGGTTGGATGTGGAGGCGCCGCGCTGACGCGCGGTGGTCCGCCTGCGGCGGGCAGAATCTACGGCAGAAGCCAAAGCCAAAGCGGCTCTGCGTTTCTGCGGGTTGGGCGGGGCGGTGTGGGTTGGCAGGACACGCCGTAAACCCGTCCCTGGGGGCTCGATGGCGCCATCCATGGCGCCAACGGTCCTGCCAACCCACACCGCCCCACCCCCGACAGTTTCCCGGTGACGGTGGGCAAGAGCATGGGTTACTGACGAACTGAAAGAAAAGAAAAAGGACGCGGCCTTCGCCGCGTCCTTTTTGTTTGATCGTGCACTGCCTTCTGTAGAGCGGAGCCATGCTCCGCTCCGAGCAAGCGAAGCGCGCGACCCGCTTTGCTCTTCTTTCTTTCATCCGTGGCGGGCGGCCGCAGGAAACTGTCGAAGGCAGGGTGGGTAGGCCGTGCAGGGGCGTGAGCCGCATGGATGCGGCGACCGAGCTTACATGGACGTACTTGCAGCGTCCCCTGCACGGCCTACCCACCCTGCCAACCGCATGACCCGCTCTTCGCGACCAACCCCCCGCCACGAGGGGCTCAGCCGTTCGCCGGAATCACAGTTCCGAACGAATGCGCTCGCGCAGCGCTTCCAGATCCTTGGCAAATGCATCGATACCGGTTGCCAGCTTCTCGGTCGCCATCGGATCGGCCGCCAGATCCGCCGCGAACTTCGCCGCGTCGATCGGGGTCACGGCCACGCCGTCGGCCGCACCGGCCACCAGCTTGCGCGGCAGCTCGCCGTGGTCGGCGTCCAGCTTCTCCAGCAGGTCCGGCGAAATCGTCAGGCGGTCGCAGCCGGCCAGCGCTTCGATCTGCGCGGTCGAACGGAACGAGGCGCCCATCACCACCGTCGGCGAACCGCGGCGCTTGAATTCGGCGTACACGCCGCGCACGAACACGACGCCGGGGTCTTCATCGATGCTGGCCGGGGTCTGGCCGTTGGCAACGTACCAGTCCAGGATGCGGCCGACGAACGGCGAGATCAGGAACGCGCCGGCTTCGCTGCAGGCCAGGGCCTGGGTCGGGTTGAAGATCAGGGTCAGGTTGCAGTCGATGCCCTCGGCCTGCAGGATGCGCGCGGCTTCCACGCCTTCCCAGGTCGCGGCGATCTTGATCAGGATCTTCTCGCGCGGCACGCCGGCATCGGCGTACATCTGGATGAACTGGCGGGCCTTGGCCACGGTGGCAGCGGTGTCGTGGGCCTGGTCGGCGTCCACTTCGGTGGACACGCGGCCCGGCACCAGCGTGCTCAGCAGCGCGCCGACGCCGATGGTCAGGCGGTCGGCCACGGCGTGCACCACGGCTTCGCGGTCGCCAGTCTGCTGGCGGCCCCAGGCCAGTTCGCGTTCGATCAGCTCGGCGTACACCGGCAGGTCCAGCGCCTTCTTCACCAGGGTCGGGTTGGTGGTGCAGTCCACCGGCTGCAGGCGCTTGATTGCCTCGTAGTCACCGGTATCGGCAACGACCACGGACAGTTCGCGCAGCTGGGACAGTTTGGACGGGGTACTCATTACGGCTCCTGGTGCAGGGGGATCGAATCGCGCGCTGTGCGCAGCGGTAATCAGGGGCGGTCGTTGTGGACCGCGGTCACGCGCAGGCGCAGCTTGCGGCCGCCGGGCGCATTCCAGTCGATGCTCTGGCCGATGGAAAGGCCAAGCAGGGCACTGCCGACCGGGGCCAGCACGGAAACCTTGCCTTCATCGACGTTGGCTTCGCGGGGGAAGACCAGGGTCAGGACGTGCTTTTCGCCCGACACTTCATCTTCGCACTCCACGCGCGAATGCATCATGACGATGCCTTCGGGAATCTGGTCCGGTGCCAGCACGGTGGCACGGTTGAGTTCTTCAGCAAGCGCGAGCGCGGCAGGCGTCTGGCTCAGCGCAGGGGATTCGAGCATGGCGTCCAGGCGGTCCATGTCGAAGGTAGAAACGGTGATCGACGGCGGCAGGCCGCTGGCGGTGTTCATGGTGAAGCTCCTTGGTTGAAAGCCATGCAAAAGGCGGCACCTGCTGGCGCCGCCTGTCTGTATTGTGGGGACAAATGCGACCGGAATCGACTCCCACCGATTCCGGGCCGGTGCTGCGTAGGCTCAGCCGTTCAGCACGGGGCCGGGCAGGGTGCTGGCGTCGCCGCCGGCATTGACCGCCTCGAGGGTGAACAGTGCCTCCGGCAGGCGCTTGAACTGATCGGCCAACTCCGTCAGGAAATCGTTCATCGCCGAGCTGCGGCGCCAGATCATGGCGATGCGGCGGCTGGGACGGCCCTCGCCGGTGAAGTCGAGCAGGCGGATGTTGCTCGAGCGCGGCACCGGCGGTTGCACCGACAGGCTCGGCAGCAGGGTGATGCCGACGTCGGCGGCGACCATCTGCCGCAGCGTCTCCAGGCTGGTGGCGCGGAACTCGGACTTCTCGTTGGCGCCGAACAGCCGGCACACTTCCAGTGCCTGGTCGCGCAGGCAATGGCCGTCTTCCAGCAGCAGCAGCTTCTGCGTGGCCAGCTCCTGCACGTCCAGATGCTCGCGGCGGGCCAGCGGGTGGCGCCCGGATACGGCCAGCAGGAACGGCTCCTCGAACAGGAACTCGGCATGCAGCTGGTCGTCGATCACCGGCAGTGCCAGCAGCGCGGCGTCGAGCTTGCCTTCGCGCAGGCGGTCCAGCAGCACATCGCTCTTTTCCTCGACCAGCAGCAGCTCCAGTTCCGGGAAACGCTCGCGGATGCGCGGGATCACATGCGGCAGCAGGTACGGGCCGAGGGTCGGGAAGATCCCCAGGCGCACCGTACCGGCTTCCGGATCGCGGCTGCGACGTGCCGCCTCCTTCAGCTGTTCCACTTCGGACACGATCACCCGTGCCCGTGCTGCTGCTTCCTGGCCGGCCGGGGTCAGCATCACCTTGCGCGGTGCACGTTCCACCAGCGGCAGGCCCAGCTCTTCTTCCAGCTTGCGGATCTGCGTGGACAGCGTCGGCTGGCTGACGAAGCAGGAGGCGGCAGCCCGGCCGAAATGCTTGTGGTCGGCCAGGGCTACCAGGTACTTCAGATCACGTAGGTTCATCCTTACACCCCAGGGGTAACGGACCGGCTGACGGCATGGTTACCCGACAGGCAGACAATGTTCCCGGTGATCTGGGAACGATGGATCAGGCAGCTTCAGCAACGGCACCGCTGCTGCTGCTCACCGACGAGCGGATCAGGTGGTCGAACGCGCTCAGTGCGGCGGTCGAACCGGCGCCCATGGCAATGATGATCTGCTTGTAAGGTACCGTCGTGCAATCGCCAGCAGCGAACACGCCCGGCAGGTTGGTCTGGCCGCGGTCATCGATGACGACCTCGCCACGCGGCGACAGCGCCACGGTGTCCTTCAGCCACTCGGTGTTGGGCAGCAGGCCGATCTGCACGAAGATGCCTTCCAGCTCGACGCGGTGGGCGTCGCCGCCGACACGGTCCTTGTAGACCAGGCCGGTGACACGGCTGCCGTCGCCCAGCACTTCAGTGGTCTGTGCGCTGGTCAGCACGGTGACGTTGGCCAGGCTGCGCAGTTTCTTCTGCAGCACTTCGTCGGCGCGCAGGCTGGAATCGAACTCCAACAGGGTTACATGCGACACGATGCCGGCCAGATCGATGGCCGCTTCCACGCCGGAGTTGCCGCCGCCGATCACCGCCACGCGCTTGCCCTTGAACAACGGGCCATCGCAGTGCGGGCAGTAGGCCACGCCCTTGTTGCGGTACTGGTCTTCGCCCGGCACGTTCATCTGCCGCCAGCGAGCGCCGGTGGACAGGATCACCGAACGCGACTTCAGCACCGCGCCGTTTTCCAGCTGCACCTGCACCAGGCCGTCTTCACCGGCCGGCACCAGCGCGCTGGCGCGCTGCAGGTTCATGATGTCCACCTCGTACTCGCGCACGTGCTGTTCCAGCGCCGTGGCCAGCTTCGGGCCCTCGGTCTCCTTCACCGAGATGAAGTTCTCGATCGCCATGGTGTCCAGCACCTGGCCACCGAAACGTTCGGCGGCGATGCCGGTGCGGATGCCCTTGCGTGCAGCATAGATCGCTGCTGCCGCGCCGGCCGGGCCACCGCCCACCACCAGCACGTCGAAGGCATCCTTGGCGGCGATCTTCTCGGCATCGCGCTTGCTGGCGTTGGTATCCAGCTTGGCGACGATCTGCTCGAGGGTCATGCGACCCTGGTCGAAGACTTCACCGTTGAGGTACACGGTCGGCACCGACATGATCTCGCGCTTCTCGACTTCGTCCTGGAACAGGGCACCGTCGATGGCCACGTGCTGGATGCGCGGGTTGAGCACCGCGGCCAGGTTCAGCGCCTGCACCACGTCCGGGCAGTTCTGGCAGGAAAGCGAGAAGTAGGTTTCGAACTTGTATTCACCTTCCAGGTTCTGCACCTGCTCGATCAGCTCCGTGGTGGCCTTGGACGGGTGGCCGCCGACCTGCAGCAGCGCCAGCACCAGCGAGGTGAACTCGTGGCCCATCGGCAGGCCGGCGAAGGTCAGGTGGATGTCCTGGCCCGGGGTGCCCAGGTCGAAGGAGGGCACGCGGCCCTGGCCATCGCGCAGCACCTGCAGCGAGATCTTGTCCGACAGGCTGTCCAGGGTCTGCAGCAGTTCCAGCATTTCCTGCGACTTGGCGCCGTCGTCGGCGTGCGCGGTGATCTGGATCGGGCGGGTCACGCGCTCCAGATAGGTCTTCAGCTGCGACTGCAGGTTGGCGTCCAACATCGGGTCATCTCCTGGCTTCAGGCAAACAGGGGGCGTGGCACCGCTGTAGAAGGTAGCGGACCAGCAGGGGGTAGGGGTGAACCCAAGACAGCGACCGTGGAAGGGGCTGGCTGGCCAAGGCGGGCGAGCGTTGGCTGTCTTGGGTTCACCCCCACGCCGGCGGGGGGACCGGCACGGGGATGAAAGGCGCGCCGTGGCGTGGGGCCACGGCAGGCCGGTACTGCTTTAGATCTTGCCGACCAGGTCCAGCGACGGGGTCAGGGTCTTCTCGCCTTCCTTCCACTTGGCCGGGCACACCTGGTTCGGGTTGGCGGCGGTGAACTGGGCAGCCTTCAGCTTGCGCAGGGTCTCGGAGACATCACGGGCGATCTCGTTGGAGTGGATCTCCAGGGTCTTGATCACGCCTTCCGGGTTGATGATGAAGGTGCCGCGCAGGGCCAGGCCTTCTTCCGGAATGTGCACGCCGAAGGCGTTGGTCAGCTGGTGGGTCGGGTCGCCGACCAGCGGGAACTGGGCCTTGCCGACGGCCGGCGAGGTTTCGTGCCAGACCTTGTGCGAGAAGTGGGTATCGGTGGTGACGATGTAGACCTCGGCGCCGGCCTTCTTGAACTCGGCGTAATGGTCAGCGGCGTCTTCGATCTCGGTCGGGCAGTTGAAGGTGAAGGCGGCCGGCATGAAGATCAGGACCGACCACTGGCCCTTCAGGGTGCTGTCGGAAACCTTGATGAACTCTCCATTCAGGTAAGCATTGGCTTCGAACGGCTGGATCTGGGTGTTGATCAGGGACATCGTTTTTCCTCTGGGTGAAGGGGAGTGGGTGAATCGACAGGACCTAGGTTACCGGCTCGCTATCGATAAGAACAATCCATTGATTGCATCTATTTGATAGATACAGTCTATCAAAAAGCTATGAGCTGACACTGAACCCGGACGCTTTCATCCTGCAACTGCCTGTGTGACAAGGAAAATCTTCCGGAACGGCTGAATAGGGCCAATAGTCCCTCCTTATCCCGTCGGGCAGAACCTGAACGGATTGCAGCCTTTTGTAGAGTCGAGCCATGCTCGACTGCGGGCCTGTGGATGTGTAGCTCGACTGCGGCAGAAGCAGCCGAGCATGGGCTCGGCTCTACAATTGCGGCATGTCTTTCCAAACCGAACCCACCCTGCGCCAGGTCGTGGCCGAGGCCAGTGCCCGCTTGGGCGGCGTCGAGGCTCGCCACGAGGCCGAACTGCTGTTGTTGCACGTGCTGGATTGCCCGCGCAGCTGGCTGTTCGCGCATGCCACCGATCCGCTGGACGCCAATGACCAGGCCGCCTTCGAGGCGTTGCTGGCCCGCCGCGTGGCCGGTGAGCCGGTCGCCTACCTGACCGGCCGCCGCGGTTTCTGGACGCTGGACCTGGAAGTCGATCCGGCCACGCTGATCCCGCGTCCGGAAACCGAGCTGCTGGTCGAGCTGGCATTGGAGCGGCTGCCGCCAGACCAATCGCTGCAGCTGGCTGACCTGGGCACCGGCAGCGGTGCGATTGCACTTGCACTGGCCAGCGAACGGCCGCAGGCGCAGGTGCTGGCCACCGATGCCAGCCCGGGCGCGCTGGCTGTGGCCGCGCGCAATGCTGCGCGCCATGAACTGCGCAACGTCCGCTTCGCCGAGGGCGGGCACGACTGGTATGCGCCACTGCAGGGTGCACGCTTCGACCTGATTGCCAGCAACCCGCCATACATCGCCAGCGACGACCCGCATCTGGAGCAGGGCGACCTGCGTTTTGAACCGGCTACCGCGCTGGCCTCCGGCGTGGATGGCCTGGATGACATCCGTCGTATCGTCGACGGTGGCCAGGCCCACCTGCTGCCCGGCGGTTGGCTGCTGATCGAGCACGGTTGGGAGCAGGGCGCGGCGATCCGCGCGCTGTTCGACGCCGCGGGTTTTGCAGAGGTGCAGACCGTGCAGGACCTGGAGCAGCGCGACCGCATCACCCTGGGCCGGCGTCCGGCCTAGAATGGAGGTTCTCCTGCCCCGGCAGGGCATCACCCTGGAGCTGCAAGCATGCGTACGCTGTACCCCGCCATCACCCCCTACGACGTTGGCACCCTGAAGGTCGACGACCGCCACACGCTGTACTTCGAACAGTGCGGCAACCCGGATGGCAAGCCGGTGGTGATGCTGCACGGTGGCCCGGGCGGTGGTTGCAGCGACAAGATGCGCCAGTTCCACGACCCGTCCAAGTACCGCATCATCCTGTTCGACCAGCGCGGTGCCGGCCGTTCCACGCCGCACGCCGACCTGGTGGACAACACCACCTGGGACCTCGTCGCCGATATCGAGAAGCTGCGCGAGCACCTGAAGGTTGATCGCTGGCAGGTGTTCGGCGGCAGCTGGGGCTCTACCCTGGCACTGGCCTATGCCGAAACCCACCCGCAGCGCGTGACCGAACTGGTCCTGCGCGGCATCTTCATGCTGCGCCGCTGGGAACTGGAGTGGTTCTACCAGGAAGGCGCCAACCGCCTGTTCCCGGATGCGTGGGAGCACTACCTGAAGCCGATCCCGTCGGTGGAGCGCCACGACCTGATCTCCGCGTTCCATCGCCGGCTGACCAGCGAAGATGAAGCAACCCGGCTGGATGCGGCCAAGGCCTGGGCGGTGTGGGAAGGCGCGACCAGCTTCCTGCACGTCGATGATGACTTCATCAACAGCCACGAAGACCCGCACTTCGCGCTGGCCTTTGCCCGCATCGAGAACCACTACTTCGTCAACGGCGGCTTCTTCGAGGTGGAAGACCAGCTGCTGCGCGACGCACATCGCATCGCCGATATCCCGGGCGTGATCGTGCACGGCCGCTACGACGTGGTCTGCCCGCTGGCCAACGCCTGGGACCTCACCAAGGTCTGGCCGAAGGCGAAGCTGGAAATCACGCCGGCCTCGGGGCATTCGGCCTTCGAAGCGGAGAACGTGGACGCGCTGGTGCGCGCGACGGATAGCTTCGCCTGATCGGTAGTGCCGGCCGCTGGCCGGCAACCCGGAAACGATTGCATCCACGCAGACGCCGGCCAGCGGCCGGCGCTACCAATCCCCGGCCAGCAACGCGTCGGCCAGCACCTGCAGCTTCGGCGAATGCTGGCGCGAAGGCGGATAGATCAACGACAGCGCGCGGCTGCGGCCTTCGAATGGCTGCAGCACGCGTTGCAGGCGGCCATCGGCCAGCGCGTCGGCCACCGCGAAATCCATCACCTGCACGATGCCGATGCCAGAAATTGCTGCCTCCACCAGCGGGTCGCCGCAGTCAAACACCATCCGCGCCGGTGGCGTGACCTCCCGCAGTTGCCCGTCCTGCAGGAACTGCCAGTCCACCAGCCGGCCACTGCGCAGGTTGCGCACCGCCAGGCAGGCATGATCCTGCAGCGCGGCCACATCGTCCGGTGTGCCACAGCGGTCCAGATATTCCGGGCTGGCCACCGTCACCCAGCGTAGTGGCTTCAACGGGCGCGCCACCATGCGCTGGTCAGCGATGGTGCCGGTGCGCAGCGCGGCATCGAAGCCTTCCTCGACCAGATCGACCAGACGGTCGCTGAGCACGGCTTCCACCTGCAGCTGCGGATGCTGCTGCAGCAACGGCCCAAGCAAAGGCACCAGCACCCTGCGCCCGAACATCGACGGCGCGCTGATCTTCAGCGTGCCTGAGGGCGTGCACGGACGGTCGGCTAACTGCCGCTCGGCATCGTCGAGGCCGGCCAGCAGCGGCGCTACCTGTTCGACGAACTGGCGGCCGTCCGGCGTCAGCGCCACGTTGCGGGTGTTCCGCTGCAGCAGCTTTACACCGAGGGTGGCCTCCAGCCGCCCGATCGCGCGCGACAGGCCGGATTGGCTCAGGCCGAGCTGGCCGGCGGCCACGGTGAAGCTGCGGGCTTCGGCCACCTGCACCAGCATGCGCACTGCATTGAGGTCCATCGAGGCTGCATTCATGCCGAAAATCATGACAGATATGGTCGGGGAGGGGTTTATTGATTGGCTCGCATCAATGAGACTGCGCTCCCCCACCGCGCCAGACCGCCGATGCCTCCCCTCAAATACCCGCGCTGGGCGCTGACCCTGCTGGCCACCGCCCAGCTGATCATCGCCCTGGATGCCACCATCATCTTCGTTGCCCTGCATGACATGGGCCGCGCGCTGCAGATCAACGCGCAGCAGCTGCAATGGGTGGTCAGTGCCTACACCGTGGCCTTCGGCGGCAGCCTGCTGCTGGGTGGCCGTGCCGCCGACCTGATCGGCCGCCGCCGCTTCTACCGTCTGGGCATGCTGCTGTTCGCGCTGGCCTCGCTGCTAGGTGCGCTGGCGCCGAATGCCACGCTGTTGATCATCGCGCGTGCGGCACAGGGCATCGGCGCGGCGTTGCTGTTCCCCGCCACGCTGGCGCTGATCAACACGCTGTACGCCGAAGGCCCGGTGCGCAACCGTGCGCTGGCAATCTGGAGCATGGCCAGCGCGGTGGGCTTGGCGCTGGGCACGCTGCTCGGTGGCGTGCTGACCCAGGCGTTCGGCTGGCCGGCGGTGCTGGCGGTGATCGTTCCGCTGGCCACGGCCTGCGCGGTCGCGGCCGGTGTGTGGTTGCCGGCCGATGGTCCACGCGTGCAGGGCCGTTCATTCGATCTGGCCGGTTGTCTCACCGTCACCGCCGGCGGCAGCCTGCTGGTCACCACCCTGGTGCAAGGGCCGGAGTGGGGCTGGACGGCGCCGGCCACGCTCATCTGCCTGCTGCTTTCCGCCGTACTGTTGACGGTGTTCGTACAGATCGAAAAGCGCAGCCGCGACCCGCTGATGCAGTTTTCGCTGTTGCGCCTGCCCGGCCTGCGCGCCGCGCTGGGTTTGACCTTCGCTTTCATGAGCAGCTATGGCGTGCAGTACTACTTCCTGGCGCTCTACTTCCAGGATGGCTATGGCTGGAGCCCGCTGCAGGCCGGCATGGCCTTCCTGCTGCCGACATTGGTGTGCACCTTCGGCATCCGTATTGCCGAACGCATGCTGCGGCGCCGTTCGCCACGGCAGGTGCTGGCCTGCGGCTTCGCCGCCGGTGCCGTCGGCATCGCCGCGGTGGCGCTGGCGATGCCGCATGGCGCCAGCTACTGGCCGCTGTTGCCGGGCATCGTGGTGCTCAGCGTCGGCCAGGGTATGAGCTGGACGGCGATGTGGATCGTGGCCGGGCAGGGCGTGCCGGGTCCGCAGCAAGGCGTCGCGTCCGGCATGGCGGCCACCGCCCAGCAGATCGGCGGCGCCTTGGGATTGGCGGTACTGGTGATGGTCGCCAACGCCGCGCGCGGCACGCAGGCGGCAACCAGCCCTGATGCGCTGCAGGGCATGGTCAATGCACAGTACGGCGCCGCGCTGTTCGCCGCGCTCGGCGTGGTGATCGCGCTGGGCCTGCGCCGGGCACCGGTAGACTCGGCAGCGACTGCCTGCCTGAGCACCGACGCATGATCGAACTGCTGGACCTGCAACAGACCCTGCATGCCTTCGCCGCCTGCAACGATGAGGATGCGGTGTATGCCTCCTTCGGTTGGGTGCACGCCACCAATGGCGATCTGCTGCAGGCGCGTTTCTGGTTGCCGGCCGATGAAGAAGCAGCGTTCGACGACGACAGCGATGTTCCTGCCCGCGCGCGCGCGCTGGGCCTGTCCAGCTATCTTGAACCGGCGACCTTCGCCGACGTGCTCGACGTGCAGAAGCGGCAACGCCCAATGTCCACACTGGCCGATTATGCGCAGGCGCTGGCGTACTACGCCGAGTACGACGCGTTCCAGCAGGTCGATGGCATCGACGAGGCCCTGGGCGAAGCGGGTGCTGAGGAACAGGCGGCTGCGCGCGAGGCAGGGGTGGGCGAAGGCATCTTCGCTTCGTTCGACCTGTGCATGGTGGCGTGCCCGGTAGACCAGCTGAAGGCCGCTGCCCAGCGCGTGGCGCACGTGCTGGAAATCCCGGTAGGCGAAGCATTGGCGCGCTGCCGCTCGTTGCCGTTGGCGCTCGGTGAAGGACTGGATCGCAACCGTGCGCAGGCGATCAAGGATGACTTCGACGCCACCGGTGCGACCTTGCAGGTGCACGGGTTCAAGCCGTTCCCGTGGATGGGCGCGCCCGTATTGCGGTAGTGCCGGCCGCTGGCCGGCAACCCCAAGGTCCGTTGGATCATTGCAGTTGCCGGCCAGCGGCCGGCACTACCAAGCTTGGGTAAATCACCCGGCGGCCAGCAACTGCGGTTGCAGCACGCTGAAAATCCGCGCCAGCCGCTCCCAAGGATGACTTCGACGCCACCGGTGCGACCGTGCAGGTGCACGGGTTCAAGCCGTTCCCGTGGATGGACGCGCCCGTATTGCGGTAGTGCCGGCCGCTGGCCGGCAACCCCAAGGTCCGTTGGATCATTGCAGTTGCCGGCCAGCGGCCGGCACTACCAAGCCTGGGTAAATCACCCGGCGGCCAGCAACTGCGGCTGCAGCGCGCTGAAAATCCGCGCCAGCCGCTCCGCCCATGCCTGCTGCCCGGCGGCATCGGCGATCAGGTCCTGGCGGATTTCCAGTTCCACGTGCACCAGGCCGCGGCCTTCGCCGTGCACCGGCACCGCGTAGTCGCTGGTACTGCTGACCGAATACGGTTCGTTGTCGCCCACCACCAGGTCGCCTTCGTCGCGCAGTGCCTGCAGCAGTGCATGCGCAAAGCGCGTGTCCTGGTGGTACAGCACGCCGGCATGCCACGGCCGCTGCGCGCCGTTCATCGCCGGGGTGAAGCTGTGCATCATCACCAGCAGGGTGGGGCGACCGGCATCGCGGCGTGCGTCCAGTTCGGCGTCGATGCGTGCGTGGTACGGCGCATGGATCGCATCAATGCGCTGTTGCCGCTGCGCCGCCGACAGACCTGCATTGCCCGGCACCACGGTGTGGTCGCTCACTTCCGGAATCAGTGTGGGCGAGGCCAGCGGGCGGTTGCAGTCGATCAGCAGCCGCGAATAGGTCTGTTCGATTGCCCAGGCATCCAGCCGTTCGGCCAGTGCGCGGGTGGTGTCGGCAATGCCGATGTCCCAGCCGATGTGGCGGTCCAGTTCGGCCTGTGGCAAGCCCAGGCCGGCGAGGGCACGCGGCACCTGCTGGCCGGCGTGGTCGGCCAGCAGCAGGTACGGTGACGCGCCTTGAGCCCGGTGGATCGCGTAGATTGCCGGATCATCGGCGCCAAGCAGCGCCGGCAGTGCGTGCAGGTCGGCGTCAGCCACGCGGGCGCCCGTCCAGGTGATGCTCGATCATCCACAGTCCGGCCCACAGCTTGGCATCCAGCTCGTAGCCTTCGCCCATCTTCTGCACCAGCCACGCCGCCGCCTGTGCGCGCGGAATTTCGTGCACGGTGATGTCCTCGCTGTCGTCGCCGCCACCTTCGCCGATCCGGCGCAGGCCGGTGGCACGGACGAAGGCGATCTTCTCGGCGCTTGCGCCGGAGGAGGTCGGGCCGATCATCAGCACTTCGGCGTGATCGGCGGTCCAGCCGGTCTCTTCTTCCAGTTCGCGCACGGCCGAGACTTCGATCGACTCGCCGGCATCGATGTCGCCAACCAGGCCGGCCGGCATTTCGATGGTGGGGGCCTGCAACGGCACGCGGAACTGTTCGACGAACAGCACCTTGTCCTCGGGGGTGACGGCGATGATGATCGCCGCCAGGCCGCCAGCATGGGTGCGTTCGCTGTATTCCCAGGTGCCGCGCACCAGCATGCGCTGGTACTTGCCTTCGTAGACGACACGCGGGGCTTCGGTGTTGCGCTGGCTCATGCGGGCTCGCCGGAATTGGAAAAGGATGGAGTGGGAACGGGGTCGGCCACGCCCGCGGCATCGAACAGCCGGCGGCGGGTCATCGGACCAAAGCGCAGGGTCTGGCACAGGCCAGCGAGCAGCTCCGGGTCGGCCGACTGGCGCAGCAGGCCGGGTTGGCTGCCCTCCAGCGGCGCGTCCAGCGCGATGGTGGTCAGCTGGCGCCAGAGCAGGGCGTGCTCGCGCTGCTCGCGCAGGCGCACCGCCATCTGTGCAGCCCCGCGCAGGCGCAGGAACGGCACTTCGTCCAGACGTTCGTAGAGCACGTCCATGCTGCCGAAATGGGCCAGCAGCACCGCAGCGGACTTGCTGCCGACGCCGCTGACGCCGGGAATGTTGTCCACCGCATCGCCGCACAGCGCCAGGTAGTCGGCGATCTGGTGCGCGTGCACGCCGTGCCGTGCCTTCACGCCGGCCACGTCCCAGCGCTGGTTGCGGGCGTAGTCCCACTGTTCGTCGTGGTCGACCAGCAGCTGCGACAGGTCCTTGTCGGCGGAGATGATCACCCCGCGATGGCTGCCGCGGTGCACGTGCAGGGCGCTGCCGATCAGGTCGTCGGCCTCGTATTCGTGGTGGGCCAGCACGGCCAGGCCCAACGCCGCGCACAGCGCCTTGCAATGCACGAACTGGCGCTTCAGCGCTTCAGGAGCCGGATCACGGTTGGCCTTGTAGGCCGGATACAGCCGATGGCGGAAGCCGCTGTCGAGCGCTTCGTCGAAGGCGATGGCGATGTGCCGCGGGCGCTCGCGCTCCAGCAGATCGAGCAGGAAGCGGGCGAAGCCGTGCACGGCATTGGTCGGCCAGCCCTGGCTGTCCTGGAACTCGTCCGGCAGCGAATGCCAGGCGCGGAACACATAGATGCTGGCATCGACCAGGTACAGCGACGGCGGCGGAGCCGGCAGGGTCATGCCGGCGGCGTCCAGTCGCGCAGCAGGGCCGCCGGGTCGGGGCGCTCGCGCTCGGGAACATCGGCCTTGGGCGTACCAATGTGGATGAAACCGGCGATGCCCTCGCCCTCGACCAGGCCCAGATGGGCCTGCACGACCGGATCGAAGGCCATCCAGGCGGTCAGCCACTGCGCGCCGAAGCCCAGCGCCTGCGCGGCCTGCAGCAGGGCGAAGCAGACGCAGCCGGCGGTCATCAGCTGTTCCTGTTCGGGCACCTTCGGGTCCGGGCGCGGGCTGGCCACCACCACGATCACCAGCGGGGCGTGGCTGAAACGCTGGCGGTCCTTCTCGAATACCGCCTCGCCGGCATGCGGGTCGCGCTGGCGGCTGCGCTCGGCCAGAAAGTCGCCCAGAGTGTGACGTGCATCGCCGGCGATCTTCAGGAAGCGGAACGGCACGCGCTTGCCGTGATCGGGCACGCGTACTGCTGAAGCCAGCATCCGCTGCAGGGTGGCCGGATCTGGTCCGGGCTCGCCCAGTTGCCGCGAAGGCACTGAGCGGCGGGCATCCAGGGCAAGCAGGGGAGCGGGGTCGGGCATGGAGTATTAACCGGTCGTCACGGGTGTTTGATTATAGTCGGGGCGGCCAATGGCACCGTCTGTGTCGCGTCCGGACCCTGAATATCAAACTGTGATGAACATCATGCCACTGGCGGGAAACGGACGACCGCTTCCCCTCGCCTCATGGGCCTTGCACCGCTTACGATATCTGTCTTGCCGGGCCGCCGGTCATGAGGTTTGAAGTGAGGACTGTTTCACTGTCCGTGACGGGCTGGCCGGCCTACCATCGACGTACCGGTACATGGGGTGTACCGGTCGTCGTGATGTCCATGTTGTCTGTCGTACCAGAGAAGGTGGGGAGCCTTCCCGAATGATGAGCGCGCCCACACCGATGGGATCGCCGGGCCGTGACCCGGCACAGCTCCAGCGTGCCCGGGAGGTGGTCCTGCCTGCCCTGTGCCAGGCCTTCGGGGCCGCACTGGCGCGTTTCGACGATGCCCTGTTCGACCGCGCCGGCAATGCTGGCTCGTCGCAGCTGCTGTTCCTGGATGCGATGCGCGAGCTGCGCCGCCGTCGTGAGGACATCGCCGCCGCCTTCGCCGGCCACCTGCAGCGGGCCTGGGATGCATTGGCCAGTGGCGAACCGCTGTCGGCCGAAGCCACCCTGTCCGGGCCGGCCGAGGATGGTCTCAGCCTGCTGGATGAACATGTACTGGAGTCGCGGCTGGCGGTGCGCAATTTCGCCACCGTGCTGCTGCGCGACTTCAAGCCGGTGCTGGCGCGGCTGGACCGCCGCCTGGGCCGCTTGATCGGCGGCGCCGAGCTGGATGCCGACCACAACCCGGTCAGCCCCGAACACCTGGGCGTGGCCATCCATGAGGCCTTTGCCGGTTGCGAGCTGGCGCCGGAAGTGCACCTGGTGCTGATCAAGCTGTGCGAGCGCGACCTGCGCGCGCCGGTCGGCCGTATCTACGAGAAGCTGGACGAACAACTGGCTGCCGCCGGGGTGATGTCGCAGATGGGGGCGCCGCGACGTCCGCTGTCGGCTGCGCCCGAGCCGCGGATGCCTTCGGGCCTGGACGACCTGGTCGAGCAGCGTCAGGGCGGGGGTTTCGATACTGAATCCGGCGACGACGAACAGGCCGCACCGGCCTGGGCGCAGCGCTTTGCCGCACGCTGGTCCGAGCGCCGCGGCCACATGCAGCAGCACCTGGATGGCGAAGACGGCGGCACCGGCGAGGCCTACACGGGCCAGCAGGGCATGCTGCTGGAAGCGCTGCACGAACTGCTGCAGCAGACCCGCCACGTGCGCGAGGACGCGACGTCGGCTGCACAGGTCGCTGTTGGCCAGCATCGCCCCTTGAGCCAGCGCGAGATGATGTCGGTGCTGTCGCTGCTGCAGGCCACGCCCAGCGCAACCCTGCGCGCAGCCATTGGCGAGGACGGCGAATCGCTGGCGCAGCGGCTGAAGAGCGAAGTGCTGTCCAGCGCCACCCGGCTTGGCGTCGACCCCGGCCAGAGCCGGCTGGATCCGCAGGACGAAGATGCGATCGACCTGGTCGGCATGTTGTTCGACGTGATGCTGGACGAACGCGAACTGGAAGGCCGCTCGCGCGAACTGATCGGTCGCCTGGTAGTGCCCTTCGTCAAGGTCGCCATGCTCGATCGCCGCATGTTCGTGCAGAAGACCCACCCGGCGCGCAAGCTGCTCAACTCACTGGCCGAGGCCTGCGAAGGCAACACCGGCGAGAGCCAGGCCGAGCGCATGCTGATGGCCAAGGTCGAGGAGATCATCGAGCGCCTGGTGGCCGAGTTCAACGAGAACCTGGCGATCTTCCTGACCCTGGAAGAAGAATTCCGCGAATTCCTGGTGCAGCATCGTCGCCGTGTGGAAATTGCCGAGCGTCGCGCCGCCGAAACGCAGCGCGGCCAGGAAAAGCTGGAAATGGCCCGCAGCCGTGCCGGCGCCGAACTGGACCGCCGCATCGGCGATGCCACCCTGCCGTCGGCCATTGCCGAGTTCCTGCGCCAGCCATGGCAGCATCACCTGACCCTGGCACTGCTGCGCGAGGGCGAGGAGGGGGCGTCGGTGGCCGAGGCGCTGAGCCTGGGCGATGGCCTGCTGGAAGAAGTGGCCGAAGCGCGCCGCCAGATCGTCGGCAAGCCGTGGCTGCAGGCCTGGCAGCCGGTACTGGCCAAAGTATTCGCCAGCGTCGGCGTGCATGGCGATGCGGCCACCGCCGCCATCGATGCGCTGCATGACACCCTGCAGGGCATTGCTGAATCGCGGCCGGAACTGCAGCGCGCGCTGCCGGAGCTGCCGCAGGTCGCGCTGCCGACACCGCCGGTGGCCGAGTCGCCGGCGGTGGAGTTGAGTGGCCAGATCAATGCTGATGATTTCGACAACGTCGACGCCGATCGCTTCCGCCGCATGGAGATCGGCAACTGGCTGGACTTCGTCGACAAGGATGGCAAGGTCCAGGCCGGCAAGCTGTCCTGGATCAGCCCGATTTCCTCGCGCCTGCTGTTCGTCAACCGCCGTGGCGTGCGTTTCTGCGTGGCTTCGCCGGAGGAACTGGCGGTGATGGTGCGGTTGGGCCGCCTGCGCGCCCATGTTGACGATGGCGCCTTCGACAGCGCCATGCAGGGCGTGATCGATCGGCTGGACCCGGGCAGCGCCACCCTGCACTGAGCGGTGGCGGCCTGCTAGGATCGGGAAAACACACCGATCAGCGGGGACCTGCATGGCCGTGGCGTTGCTGGGGATCAAGGAGACCGCGCCGGGCGAGCGGCGCGTGGCACTGACGCCGGAAACCGCGCGCAAGCTCGGTGCGCTGGGCGTCAGCGTCTGGTACGAAGCCGGTGCCGGCCTTGCCGCAGGCTTCACCGATGCTGCCTATGACGATGCCGGCGCGCGGGTCTTCGACGCCAGCCGCTGGGGCGAGATCGACATCCTGCTATGCGTGCAGGCGCCGCCGGCGGCGGTGCTGGAGCAGCTCAAGCCCGCTGCCAGCGTGGTCGGCCTGCTGGCCCCGGCCAGCGACCCGGCCCTGGCCGCGTTGGCCAGTGACGACCGTCTGTACCTGTTCCCCCTGCAGCAGCTGCCACGCACCACCCGTGCGCAGGCGATGGACGTGCTCAGCTCGCAGGCCGGCATGGCCGGTTACAAGGCCGCGCTGATCGCGGCCGAGCGCGCACCGCGCTTCTTCCCGATGCTGACCACCGCCGCCGGAACCGTGCGTCCGGCCAAGGTGCTGGTAATCGGTGCCGGCGTGGCCGGCCTGCAGGCCATCGCCACCGCGCGCCGCCTTGGCGCGCAGGTGGAAGGTTTCGACGTGCGTCCGGAAACCCGCGAGCAGATCCAGTCGCTGGGCGCGCGCTTCCTCGACCTGGGCGTCAACGCGGCCGGCGAAGGCGGCTATGCGCGTGCGTTGACCGATGAGGAACGCGCTGAACAGCAGCGCCGGCTGGCCGACCACCTGCGCAGCGTGGACGTGGTGATCTGTACGGCGGCGGTACCGGGGCGCCCGGCACCGACCATCGTGACCGCGGCGATGGTGGAAGGCATGGCCGCCGGCAGCGTGATCGTTGATCTGGCCGCCGAAAGTGGCGGCAACTGCGCGCTGACCCGGCCGGGCGAGTGCATCGAGCACCAGGGTGTGACCATCGATGGCCCGCTTGGCCTGGCCAGCCGCGGCGCGACCCAGGCCAGCGAGATGTACGCGCGCAACCTGCTCAACTTCGTCGCGCTGTTCGTGCGCGAGGGCCAGCTCGCCTTCGACTGGGACGACGAGCTGCTGGCGAAGACGCGCTGGCAGGCGTGAGCCGGTAGCGCCGGGCCATGCCCGGCGAGCGCAGCGGCAGGCACTGGATCCGCCGGGCATGGCCCGGCGCTACCGTGTTATCGCGGCTTTGCCGGCGGAGGGTTGTCGCGCACCCAGTCCTTGCGCTGTTCCGGCGTCATCTGTGACCAGCGCTCGCGCAGGGCGTCGCGCTGTGCGGGTGGCAAGTCACGCATCTGGCCGAACAGGGCACGCGCCTGCTCGCGCTGCTCCGGGCTCATGTGTTCGAAGCGGCGTAGCCCACGGCGGGCCTTGTCGCGTTCCTCCGGACTCATCGATTGCCAACGCTGGCCATGCGAGAGCATGCGTTGGCGCTGGCCAGCGTCGGCGCTGTTCCAGCGGTCGCGCAGCGGCGCCAGCAGGGATTCGCGCTGGGCGTCGCTCAGTTGTTCCCATGCCGGCAGCGGTGCGGTCGGCATGGGACGCGTGGCAGGGGCGGGTGCGGCGCTCTGTGCCAGCGCTGGGACGGCTGGTAACAGCGACAGGGCCAGCAAGAGTGGCAGGGTATGCAGTCGGGACATGGGTTCACTCCATCGCCAGGTCGTTGTCGCCCAGCCACAGGTACAGATCGGGATTCTCGTCGTACAGCGCGCTGTTGTCTTCCACTGCCGCAAGCACCGGTGCCGGCGCAGGGCCCGTCAGCGTGCCATGGCCGCTGAACTGCAGGCCGATACCCAGTGCCACCACCAGCGAACAGGCGCTGGCCAGCCACCAGCGCCAGCGCCCGCGATGGGCCGCGCCGGCGCCATGGCGGGCCTGGCGCAGCCGTGCCATCGTCGCCGGCGACAACGCCTGCAGCGACTGCGCGTGCAGGCTGCGCAGGGTGTCATCGGAGGGCAGGGAGCGGTTCACGGGTGGGTCTCCAGGTAGTCCTGCAGCGCCTGCCGGGCGCGTGCCAGATGGGTTTTTACCGCGCCTTCGCTGCAGCCCATGGCGCGGGCGGTGGTGGCTCCGTCCAGGTCCTGCAGCACGCGCAGGGTGAACGCCTCGCGCTGACGGGCGGGCAGGGTGCGCAGTGCCTGCACCAGCTGCTGGTACTGCTGGTGCTGCTCATGCGCCTGCGACGGGTCGGGGCCGGGGTCGGCCCAGTCGATCTCGCCGCCGTCGGCGTCCTGGTTGTCACGCCAGAACGGCAGGCGGAAGCGACGCCGGCGCTGCAGGTCGATCACCCGCCGGCGCAGGATGCTCCAGAACAGCGGTGCCCATTCGACGGCCGGCTTGTCGGCGTAGTCCAGCATGCGCAGCAGGGCATCCTGCACCGCGTCCAGCGCATCCTCGCGCTGGCGCAGGCCGGCCTCGGCAAAGCGGAACGCACGCGGGCCGACGCTGGCCAGGAACGCCTCCAGCGATGCCGGCAGGGCATAGGTCTCGGCGCTCGGGGGGAGGGGGCTGCTCACCAGCACAGGGTACGGTTCCTCGCTCGGGGTCACCATCGACAACGCGTGAGCGCGGCTTTGGTTGACGCCGGGCGCGCGCCGGGTTCAGCCCATGGTTATGATGGGGCGACGAAGACAGAGCGGGAGCGTTGCCAGTGAGTGACGGGTTCGTAGCGCTGTACATCTTCATGCTGGCGGCCATTGCCGGCCACGTGATCATTTCGCGGGTGCCGGTGATCCTGCATACCCCGCTGATGTCGGGTTCCAACTTCATCCACGGCATCGTGCTGATCGGCGCGATGGTGGTGCTGGGTCACGCGCAGACGCCGTTGGAAAAGGCGCTGGGCTTCCTCGCCGTGGTGCTCGGTGCCGGCAATGCCGCCGGTGGCTACGTGGTCACCGCGCGCATGCTGGAAATGTTCAAGCCGAGTGCGCCCAAGCGCGGCAAGGACGAACCGAAGGAGCCGCAGGCTTGAACATCAGCACCGTCGAACTGCTCGATTGGCTGGTCAAGGCCAGCTACCTGGTCGCCGCCACGCTGTTCCTGCTCGGCCTGCAACGCATGGCCTCGCCGCTGACCGCACGCAGCGGCATCCGCTGGGCCGGGCTGGGCATGCTGCTGGCCACGGCGGCCACCTTCTTCCTGCCCGAACTGCACAACGTGCCGTTGATCCTGGTGGCGCTGCTGCTGGGTGCGGGCCTGGCGTGGTGGTCGGCCGGCAAGGTCGCGGTCACCGACATGCCGCAGATGGTGGCGCTGTACAACGGCATGGGCGGCGGCTCGGCCGCAGCTATCGGTGCAGTGGAACTGCTGCGCTACGCCTTCCTGGCCAACCGCGATACCACACACTGGAGCGCGCAGGCGCTGGCCGACCTCGCTGCACGCCAACCCTCGGGCACGGTGCTGCTGCTGGCGGTGGTCGGTGCGGCCATTGGTGCGGTGTCGCTGTCCGGCTCGGTGATTGCCTGGGCCAAGCTCGATGGCCGCCTCGACAAGCGGGTGACCTGGCCGGGCCAGCAGGTGATGAACCTGCTGGTGGCACTGGCGGTGGTAGTGCTGGCGATCATCGCGGCCAGCACGCTCAACACCTGGGCGATCGTCGCCTTCTTCGTGCTGGCGCTGGCGCTGGGCGTGCTGATGACGCTGCCGATCGGTGGTGCCGACATGCCGGTGGTGATCTCGCTGTACAACGCGTTCACCGGCCTGGCGGTGTCCTTCGAGGGCTATGTGCTCGGCAACGAGGCACTCATCATCGCCGGCATGATGGTCGGCGCCGCGGGCATCCTGCTGACCCGGTTGATGGCCAAGGCGATGAACAGGCCGATCCGCAATGTGCTGTTCTCCAATTTCGGCGGTGCTGCGGCGGGCGAGGCGCAGGCGATTTCAGGTTCGCAGAAGCCGATCGAAGCAGCTGACGTGGCGGCGATGATGGCCTTCGCCGAACGCGTGGTGATCGTGCCTGGCTACGGCATGGCCGTGGCCCAGGCCCAGCACAAGATCTGGGAGCTGGCACAGCGGCTGATCGCACGCGGGGTGAAGGTGAAGTTCGCGATCCACCCGGTGGCCGGACGCATGCCGGGGCACATGAACGTGCTGCTGGCCGAGGCCGGCGTGCCCTACGACCTGATCGCCGACATGGATGACATCAACCCGGAATTCGCCAACACCGACGTGGTGCTGGTGATCGGCGCCAACGACGTGGTCAATCCGGTCGCGCGTACCGACCCGGCCAGCCCCATCTACGGCATGCCGGTGCTGGACGTGGTCAACGCCCGCAACGTGGTGGTGATCAAGCGTGGCAAGGGCACTGGCTTCGCCGGCATCGAAAATGCGCTGTTCTACGCTGACAACACCCGCATGCTGTACGGCGATGGTGCCGAAGCTGCGGCCTCGCTGGTCAGTGAGCTGAAGGGGCTCGACGGCGGGCATTGATGCCGTACCGGTAGCGCCGGGCCATGCCCGGCGAGCGCGCAGCGCGGCTGTTCCAACAATCCGCCGGGCATGGCCCGGCGCTACCCACATCCGGTGCGCTCAGCGCGCCAGCCAGGCGCCCACAGTCACACCCACGGCCAGCCACAGCCATTCCATCGCGCCATTGGCGAGGGTGATCAGCGTCCAGGCCAGGTGCGGCCCCATCCGCGTGGTTGCATCCCACAGGTCCAGCCCGATCGAGCCGCCCATCCACGCGCTGGCGATGGTCCAGTTGGCCACCGCTGCCACCAGCAACGTGCCCAGCACCACCAGGGTGATGCGCAGCCGGCCCGGCCCCAGGGTGCCCATGCGCAGCATGAACACGAGTTCCAGTGCGGTCACCACGGCCATCCAGCCGACCTGCCGGCCGGTCATCAGGGCCAGCACCATCCAGGCGAGGGGAGCAACAAGCAGGCCCAGCAGCAGCATGAGGGGCCAGAGCCAGGTCACGGTCCTGGCACGCGCGGCATTGGAGGACATCGAAGCTCCCTGAAAGTCATCCACAGGATACTGTGGTTTGCGGCAGTGCACCGGCGAGGGTAGGGCGGCTGGGCTAGAATGCCGTCTTGCGTGGCCTTGGCCACGGCCCCATATCGGTCCCCATGTATTCCCGTAGCAGCGAACCTGTCCACTTCGAACGCGATTGCGAGGCCGTGATGGTCCCGCAGGGCGACACCGTGACCCTGCCCGCCGGCAGCTATGGGTACATCACCCAGGCGCTGGGCGGCAGCTATTCGGTATTCGTGGAAGGCAACCTGTTCCGTATCGCCGGCAAGGACGGTGACGCCATCGGCAAGGAGGCCCCGGCACCGCTGGAGCTGCCGGCCGATGCGACCGACGAGCAGGTGGAGCAGTTGGTGTGGCAGCAGCTGCGCACCTGCTTCGATCCGGAAATTCCGGTGAACATCGTCGAACTGGGCCTGGTCTACGAGGTCGAGATCAAGCATCTGGACGAAGGACAGCGCGAGATCGACGTGAAGATGACGTTGACCGCGCCGGCCTGCGGCATGGGCGACATCCTGGTCGACGACGTACGCAGCAAGCTTGAAATGATCCCGACGGTGGCCGAGGCCGACGTCGAGCTGGTGTTCGACCCGCCGTGGAACCAGCACATGATGTCCGAGGCGGCCCGGCTCGAGACCGGCATGCTTTGACCCACGGCCCGCAGTGACGCGGGCCCGGTACTACCCGCAACCAGAACAGGAAATCTCCGGTGTCCCAGTCCATTCCCAGCTTCGCCGTCACCCGTTCGGACCACCCGCGCAGCGCTGAAGAGCGCGCCCAGATCCTGGAGAAGCCGGGCTTTGGCCTGCACTTCACCGACCACATGGTGGAAGTGCGTTGGGACAAGGACACTGGCTGGCACAACGCCAACGTGCGTGCCTACGGTCCGCTGCAGCTGGACCCGGCCGCCGCAGTGCTGCATTACGGACAGGAAATCTTCGAAGGCATCAAGGCCTACCGCCACGCCGACGGTTCGATCTGGACCTTCCGCCCGGACGCCAACGGCCGTCGCCTGCAGCGTTCGGCGCAGCGCCTGGCGCTGCCGGAACTGCCGGTGGAGATCTTCGTCGAATCGCTGAAGCAGCTGATCGCCGTCGACAGCGCCTGGGTGCCGTCGGCCGATGAGTCGAGCCTGTACTTCCGTCCGTTCATGATCGGCGACGAAGCCTTCCTCGGCGTGCGCGGCGCGCACAAGGCCGGCTACTACGTCATCGCCAGCCCGGCCGGCCCGTACTTCGCCAAGGGTGTCGCCCCGGTGTCGATCTGGCTGTCGACCGAGTACGCACGTGCGGCCAAGGGTGGCACCGGTGCCGCCAAGTGCGGTGGCAACTACGCCGCCTCGCTGCTGCCGCAGCAGAAGGCGCAGGCGCAGGGCTGCTCGCAGGTGCTGTTCCTCGACCCGGTCGAAGGCAAGTACCTGGAAGAACTGGGTGGCATGAACGTGTTCCTGGTCTACAAGGACGGCACCCTGGTCACCCCGCAGCTCTCGGGCAGCATCCTCGAGGGCATCACCCGCGAGAGCATCCTGCAGCTGGCCCGCGACCGTGGCATGAAGGTGGAAGAGCGCAAGGTCACCATCGATGAGTGGAAGCAGGGTGTGACCTCGGGCGAGATCGCCGAAGTGTTCGCCTGCGGCACCGCCGCGGTGGTCACCCCGATCGGCCAGCTGAAGGGCGAGGGCTTCTCGGTCGGCGACATCAACGCCCCGGCCGGCGAAGTGACCATGTCGCTGCGCAAGGAGCTGACCGACATCCAGTACGGCCGCCTGCCGGACCGCCACAACTGGCTGGTCAAGCTGGGCTGATCGCCCGCGTTGAACCGTTAGCGCCGGGCCATGCCCGGCGGCTCTTCTTGAAAGCCCGTCCCAGTGACGGGCTTTCTGCGTTGTGGACCCGCCCGTCGATCGCAGCAGGCGGCCGCTTGACGCAAATAGGTTTGCACTGCAAACTGAATTCAAGCGACCCCGATGGAGCGTGTCATGCAGCAGCCGTCCGTCATTGATCCTTCCTCGCGCCTGCAGGCGCTGACCCGTGAATACTCGCGGTACTCGCGAAGTGCCGGGGGCCTGTCGGCCATGGCAGGCGGCATTGCCTGCCTGGCCTCGTTCCTTGCCGGCGCCCTGTTGCCGACCACCTTGGCGCTGCGCATCGTGCTGATTGCCGTGCCGGTGCTGTGGATCGTCGGCAAGCAATGGCTGGCACGCCGCTACTACCAGCGGCTGGGCCAGGTCGAGGAGCAGGTCACGCCGGCAGAACGCAACTTCCAGCGCTTCTTCATCGCCTTCACCGCGCTGGTGAGCGTGCTGGTGATCGGCAGCGTGCTGACCCGGCTGGCGCCGATGGGCGAGCTGCCCTGGGACCTGCGCGCCATCGGTTACCTGGCCGTGGTGGCGCTGCTGCCCTGGGTGGTGTGGCGCTGGCTGCGTACGCCGCTGGAGTTCATCGTGGGCGTGTTCCTGCTGTGCCAGGCCGCGCTGGCCTTCACCGGGCAGGCGTATGGCTTCGGCCCGAGCACGGCGGTGTTCCCGCTGGCATCCATCGCACTGATCGTGGTCGGCTGGCGTGACCACCAGCGCTTCCAGCGGCTGCAGGTAGAGATGCGCGCGTTCATGGCGGCGCGGACGAGCGTCGAATGACCCAGCTGCCTGACTCCAGAGCGCTGCTCCAGCTCGACCGCTTGATCCACGAGCCGGCACGCCTGCTGATCCTGTCGATCCTGGCAGGTGCCGAATCCGCCGAGTTCGGCTTTGTCGAACATCTCAGCGGGTTGAGCAAGGGCAACCTGTCCAGCCATCTGAGCAAACTGGAGGCTGCTGGACTGGTCGCCATCGACAAGTCGTTCCGCGGCAAGCGCCCGCTGACCACCCTGCAGTTGACGCCGATGGGCCGCACTGCCCTGGCCGAGTACCGCACACAGCTGGCGGCGATCGTTGCCGGCATTCCTGATCCGGATCGAAAGGACGCCTGACATGACATTGCTCCCGCGCCTGTTTGCAGTTCTGGTTGTTTCCTTCTCTGCCCTCATCGGCGCGGCCGCGGCTGCAGATCCGCGCCAACAGGGAGCTGCGCTGACCACGCAGTTCTACGAAGGGCACATCGACGCACTGTGGGAACGGATGACGCCGCAGATGCAGGCGGGGCTGCAGTCCCCGCAGAGCCTGGTGGCGCTGCGCGAGCAGGTGCTGGCGGGCTGGGGCGCAGAAACCGAGCTGGTCAGTGAGAAGGTCGAGAAGGTTGATGGATTCGACACCTATCTGCGGCAGGCGCGCTTCGCCAGGAGCCCGGCCATCATCCAGGTGCAGTGGGCCATCGACGCCGACGGGCGGATCGGCGGCTTCTACATCCGCCCGCTACAGACCACGCCGCCGCAGGCCGCCAGGAGCGGGTTCCTCGACTACCAGACCCGCACACGGCTGCAACTGCCGTTCGACGATGAGTACTTCGTGTTCTGGGGCGGGCGTAGCGTCGAACAGAACTACCATGCGGCCCATGCCGGCCAGCGCTTCGCGCTGGATCTGCTGGTGGTCCGCGATGGCCGCTCGCACCGTGGCGATGGTCTGCGCAACGATGACTACTACTGCTTCGGTCGCCCGATCCTCGCGCCCGCCGGCGGCACGGTGGTGGAGGTGATCGAGGGTGTCGCCGACAACGTGCCGGGCCAGATGAATGCCGCCCAGCTCACCGGCAACCGCGTCATCCTCGACCACGGCAACGAGGAATACTCGGTGCTGGCGCACCTGCGCCAGGGCAGTGTGCGTGTGGCGCAGGGACAGGCTGTCCGCAGCGGCGCGCACCTCGGTGACTGTGGCAACAGCGGCAACTCCTCCGAGCCGCACCTGCACTACCAGCTGCAGGCCGGGCCCGTGTTCGGTGTCGGCGAAGCGTTGCCGGCACAGTTCTCCGATTACATCGCCGATGGCCAGCCGGTTGCACGCGGCGAGCCGGTCAAAGGGCAGCGCATCCGGCCAGCGGGCGTTCCGCGGGCCAAGTAGTCAGCGCGTCCGACGCGGCGGGCAGGTGCGCCGCGCGGTCGTCGGTGTGAGCCGTGGACGCCGATGTCGGCAAAGTCATCGCAGGACACGTGATGACCCAGTCAGGTGCGTGCAGGGCACGAGAAAGTTCCTTCACCTTCACAAACCCTCGACCCGAAAAGTCTCAGAACGAACATTTCATCTTGCTGAAAAGACGCTGAAAATCTTGTGGTGTCCGGTTTTGGTCATTAGCGTCATCTGCACGGCGGATCGTTAGGGGGATCCGCTGACTCGCCGGACTTCGAACCTCGCCAACGCAAGCCAGCCCAGGGTTCGGGCCGGTGCTTCTGCCGATTCCGGCATTCACACCACAAGAAAGGGAAATACGATGTCCCAGGTAACGCAACCGCGTGTGCGTCGAGTGTGGGTGGTCCTTGGTGCGTCCGTTCTGTCATCGCTGCTGCTGGCCACGCCTGCGCTGGCCGGTGATGTCCAGCTCAGCGGCCTGCAGTCCGCACAGACCCACCAGCGTTTCATCGTGAAGTACCGCGACGGCAGCGCGCCGGTGGCCAACACCACCGCACTGGCCTCTTCGCTGAAGAGCGCCGCCGCCGGCCTGGCCAGCAGCCAGGGCCGCGCGCTGGGCCTGCAGCAGGTCCGCAAGCTGGCCGTCGGCCCCACCCTGGTCAAGACCGATCGTCCGCTCGACCAGGCCGAATCCGAGCAGCTGATGCGCAAGCTGGCCGCCGACCCGAACGTGGAATACGTTGAAGTCGACCAGATCATGCGTGCCACGCTGACCCCGAACGACACCCGCTTCAGCGAGCAATGGGGCTTCGGTACCTCCAATGCCGGCATCAACATCCGGCCGGCCTGGGACAAGGCCACCGGCACCGGCGTGGTCGTGGCGGTGATCGACACCGGCATCACCAACCACGCCGACCTCAATGCCAACATCCTGCCGGGCTACGACTTCATCAGTGATGCGGCGATGGCGCGCGACGGCAACGGCCGCGACAACAACCCGAACGATGAGGGTGACTGGTACGGCGACAACGAGTGCCAGGCAGGCTACCCGGGTTCCAACTCCAGCTGGCACGGTACCCACGTGGCCGGCACGGTGGCGGCGGTGACCAACAACAGCACCGGCGTGGCAGGTACTGCGTTCAACGCCAAGGTCGTGCCGGTGCGCGTGCTCGGCAAGTGCGGCGGTTACACCTCCGACATTGCCGACGCGATCGTGTGGGCGTCCGGCGGCAGCGTCAGCGGCGTGCCGGCCAATGCCAATCCGGCCGAGGTCATCAATCTCTCGCTCGGCGGTGGCGGCAGCTGCTCGAGCACCTACCAGAACGCGATCAATGGCGCTGTCGGGCGTGGCACCACCGTGGTGGTCGCTGCCGGCAACAGCAACACCAACGTGTCCTCGTCGGTTCCCGCCAACTGCCCGAACGTGATCGCAGTGGCGGCCACCACCTCGGCCGGTGCGCGTGCCAGCTTCTCCAACTATGGTAACGGCATCGACATCTCGGCACCGGGCCAGGGCATCCTGTCCACCCTCAACAGCGGCACCACCACCCCGGGCAGCGCCAGCTACGCTTCGTACAACGGCACCTCGATGGCGGCACCGCACGTGGCCGGCGTAGTCGCGCTGATGCAGTCCGTTGCCCCGAGCCCGCTGAGCCCGGCGCAGGTGGAGAGCATCATCAAGAGCACCGCACGTCCGCTGCCGGGCGCCTGCTCGGGTGGTTGCGGCGCCGGCATCATCGACGCCGACGCGGCCGTGGCTGCGGCGATCAACGGCGGTGGCCCGAATCCGGGCGGCAACGTGCTGCAGAACAACGTCCCGGTCACCGGTCTCGGCGCTGCCAGTGGCGCTTCATTGAGCTACACGGTCAACGTTCCGGCCGGCAGCACCCAGCTGCGCGTGGCGATCAGTGGCGGCAGCGGTGATGCCGACCTGTACGTTCGCCAGGGCAGTGCTCCGACTGATACCGCCTACACCTGCCGCCCGTACCTGAGCGGCAACAGCGAGACCTGCACCATCAACAGTCCGGCTGCCGGCACGTGGTATGTGCGGGTGAAGGCCTACAGCACCTTCTCGGGCCTGACCCTCAACGCCCAGTACTGAGCCCAAGCCCCTCTCCATGGGCACGCCCCGGCTCCGGCCGGGGCGTTTTTGTTTGGGTAGGTGCCGACCTTGGTCGGCACGCTGTTCCTCAGACCGATTCGAAGCGGTTCGCGGCCACGTTCTTGCGCACGTGCTGCGGGTCGAAAATCCGCCCGTTCATCGCGATGTACACGCCGCTCGGCAGCGACTGCACCGCACCGATCGCACAGCCGATGTTGAACTCGGCATCCGACCCGCGGAAACGTGCCGGGCTCAGCGCACCGGTCATCACGATGGTCTTCTCCGGAATCGTCGCCAGCACCTGGCCGGTCTGCACCATCGAATCGGTGCCGTGGGTCACCAGCACGTGGCGGGTCGGCTGCGCGGCGATGGTGGCGCGGATCAGCTCGCGGTCCTCATCGTTGATGTGCAGCGAATCCTTGCGCAGGATCGGAATCACGTTGAAGCGGAACGTCACCCCCAGCTCGCGCAGGATCATGCCGATCTGGGGGTCGCCGATCTGGTAGTCCGATTTGTCGTCGAAGTAGATCTTGTCGATCGTGCCACCGGTGGTGACGACCAGGAGCTCTTCCATCATGTGCATGCGCGAAACCAGGACAGGTACAGCGGCGCGGGGCCAGGAACACAGATGATACGGCCCGGCGGCCGCAGCGTCAGCGTCGCTTGCCGAAGCGGGCGCGCAGCCCCGGCAGGCTGGCGCTGAAGATCACCAGCAGGGCCAGCGCGATCTCGATCAGCGCCAGCCAGCGCGTCTCTGGGTGGCTCCAGGCGCTCATCACGCCGTGGCTGAACCAGCCCAGGGCCAGCACCGAGGCCCAGAAACCGGCCTTGCGCCAGCCCAGTCGCAGGGCAACGGCCAACGCCAGCGGCGGCGCGGTGAACACCAGCTGGGTGGCCAGCCAGTGCTTGTCATTGATGAACCAGCCGGCGAACAGCGCCGCCAGCCCCATCAGGGCCAGCAGCAGGACCGTGCGCGGCGGGCGGTTCATCGGGCCAACCGCTGTGCGATGTCGGCCACGCGGCGGCCCAGCGCGCGGGCCAGCACGGCCTCGTCGTCGGTCGGCTGCGGGTCATCGGCGGCACCGGCCACGTGGCTGGCGCCATAGGGCGTGCCGCCGCTGGTGGTATGGCTCAGCGCCGGTTCGGTGAACGGGATGCCGACGATCACGCAGCCGTGGTGCAGCAGCGGCACCTGCATCGACAGCAGGGTCGATTCCTGGCCACCATGCATCGAGGCGGTGGAGGTGAACACGCCGGCCGGCTTGCCGGACAGGGTGCCATTGACCCATTCGGCGCCCAGCCCATCCAGGAAGTGCTTCACCGGCGCGGCCATGTTGCCGAAGCGGGTCGGGCTGCCGAGCAGCAGGCCCTGGCATTCGACCAGGTCCTGCACGCTCACGTAGGGGGCGCCATCGTCGGGTATTGGCGGTTGTGCGGTCTGGGTGACGGCGGCCACCGGCGGTACCGTACGCAGGCGCGCGGACATGCCCGGCACTTCACCGATGCCCCGCGCGATCTGGCGCGCCAGCCGTGCCACTGAACCGCCCCGGCTGTAGTACAGCACCAGAATCTCGCCCATCGTGACCGCTTCTCCTCGTCGTGTGGCCACCAGTATGGCTATCCTGCGAGCATTCCGCATCGGGTACCCTTTCGCCGATGGAACCTTTGGATACGCTCAACCTGTGGATGGAGCGCGCGCGGGATCGCGCACGCGCCATCAGCTTCGGCCGCTTCCTGTGGCATCGCTTCCTCGACGACCGCCTGTTCCAGGCAGCGGCGGCGCTGGCCTACACCACGGTGTTCGCGCTGGTGCCGCTGGCGATCGTGGTGTTCGGCGTGCTCTCGGCCTTCCCCGTCTTCGACCGCTGGAGCGACCAGCTCAGCGATTACGTCTTCTCCAACTTCGTGCCCAACGCCGCGCGCGCCGCCGAGGGCTACCTGCGGCAGTTCTCGGCCAGTGCCGGCCAGCTCACCGCGGCCGGCTTCATCGCGCTGGTGGTGTCGCTGCTGATCACCCTCAACAGCGTTGAAGAGACCTTCAACCAGATCTGGCGCGTGGGCTCGACCCGGCCCAAACTGACCCGCTTCCTGGTCTACTGGACCGTACTGACCCTGGGCGCGATGCTCGCCGCTGCCTCGCTGGCGGTGTCGGCGCGGGTCTTTGCGATGCCATTGTTCGGCACCCAGGAGGGCCGCTGGCTCGCGGACCTGGCGCTGCGGCTGGCGCCGATCCTGATCGAATTCGTCTGCATCACGCTGATGTTCCGGGTGGTACCGCACCACACGGTGAAATGGCGGCATGCGGTGCCCGGTGCGATTCTCGCCGCAGTCATCCTGGAACTGGTGAAGTGGGGCATTGGTGCTTACCTGGGCAGCTTCCAGTCCTACCAGAAGCTCTATGGCACGGTGGCCTTCGTGCCGATCCTGCTGCTGTGGATCTACCTGTGCTGGGTGGCGGTGCTGCTGGGCGCGTCGTTGTCCTCGTCGATGGCGGCGTTCCGCTACCAGCCGGTCGAGCTGCGCCTGCCGCAGGGTTACGAGTTCTACGGCCTGCTGCGCCTGCTGGGACGCTTCCATCATGCACGCGCGAAGGGCAAAGGCCTGGCCGACGACGAGATCCTGCGGCTGGAGCCGATGCTGACCGATTCGCTGCTGCAGGACCTGGCCTGCAACCTGCAGGAGATCGGCCTGCTGCGCCGTGATGAGCGCGGTGAATGGCTGCTTGCGCGCGATCTGGAGCAGGTCAGCCTGTCTGATCTGTACGAATGCACCCAGCTGCGCATCCCGGTGGCCGAGCAGCACCTGCCGTATCGCGACGACACCCTGGGCCGCGCCGCACTGGCGGCGCTGGACGACCTGCGACTGCCCCTGCGCGAGCGCCTCAAGCGCAAGATCAGTGATATCTACACCGATTCTGGAGACACGCCATGACCCGCAAGACCCCGATGCCGCTGCTGCTCCCGCTGGCCCTGCTGCTGGCGCTGTCGGCCTGCAAGCCGGCGCAGGAGCCGACCCCGGCCAGCAGCCAGCCGCCGGCACAGGCACCAACGCCGACCACGCCGGCGCCAGTGGATGAGACCCCGGCCGAGCGCACCACCGCCGAGTTCCCGACGTTGAAGATGAAGGCGGTGGACGGCAGTGATTACGATCTGGCCGCACATCGTGGCAAGTGGGTGGTGGTGAACTTCTGGGCGACCTGGTGTGCACCGTGCCGCAAGGAGATGCCGGAGCTGTCGGCGTTGCATGCGATGCGCAGCAACATCGAAGTGGTTGGCCTGGCCTACGAGGACATCGAGGTGCCGGAGATGCAGTCGTTCCTGACCAAGCATCCGGTGACCTATCCGATCGTGATCGTCGATCCGTTCGACCCGCCGGCCGACTTCGCCACGCCGCGTGGCCTGCCGTTGACGCATCTGCTGGACCCGCAGGGCAAGCTGGCGCACAGCTTCCTCGGGCCGGTGACTGCCGCCGACATCGAAAAGCAGATCGCTGCAGCCAAGTAGTGGGTTGGTCGGCAGGGCTGCGCCCTGCACCCGCAGAAGCAACGGCAACAGCCGAAGCAACAGCAACAGCCGAAGCAACAGCAACAGCGGGTATTCCGTGGGATGGCGGGGCGGTGTCGGAGTGCGGGGACGCCGCAAGTACGTCCCTGTAGGCTTGGCAGCCGCATCCATGCGGCTGACACCCCGCACTCCGACACCGCCCCACCTCTGACAGATTCCCCATGTCTGGTAGATCCACGCCATGCATGGATGATTCTCCCGACAAATCGAATATTTCGAATTGAATTCGAAGTGCATCCACGCATGGCGTGGATCAACGACAGATCGCGGAAATCTGTCGAAGGCGGGGTGGGTCCGGGTGCGGGGGCGTGAGCCGCATGGATGCGGCGATCGAGCTTACATGGACGTACTTGCAGCGCCCCCCGCACCCGGACCCATCCCGCCATCCCACGGAATACCCGCTGTTGCTGTTGCTTCGGCCGTTGCTCGAAGGCCTCTGCAGGTGCAGGGCGCAGCCCTGCCGAACCACCCTAATCCTCGACCGGGAAGTCCTCGATCGGCTTCAGCACATCGTAGTGCTCTCGATGCAGCTTGCCCTTCAGCTTCGGCAGTTCCGGCAACGGTGCATCCACCCGCGTGTCCGGCAACCGGTCCAGCAGGTTGCGCACCAGCGTCAACCGGCCCAGCCGTTGGTCGTTGAAGTCGACCAGTGTCCACGGGGCATCCGCGCGATGGGTCGCGCGCAGCATCGCTTCACGCGCCTCGGTGTACGCGCTGTATTTGCTGCGCGATTTCAGATCCACCGGCGACAGCTTCCAGCCCTTCAGTGGATCGACATGGCGCTCGGCGAAGCGCTTCTCCTGCTGCTCCTGGTCCACGCACAACCAGTACTTGAACAGCAGGATGCCGTCATCCACCAGCAACTGTTCGAACACCGGCGCCTGGCGCAGGAATTGCTGGTACTCGGCCTCGCTGCAATACCCCATCACCCGTTCGACGCCAGCGCGGTTGTACCAGCTGCGGTCCATCAGCACGATCTCGCCGGCCGCCGGAAGATGCGAGGCATAACGCTGGAAGTACCACTGCGTGGCTTCGCGGTCGGTGGGTTTGGGTAGTGCCACGACGCGGCACTGGCGCGGGTTCAGGTGCTGGCTGATGGCCTGGATCGCGCCGCCCTTGCCGGCGGTGTCGCGGCCTTCGAACAGCACCAGCAGGCGCTGTCCGCTGTGCTGCACCCAGCGCGCCATCGCCGTCAGCTCCAGCTGCAGTGGCTGCAGCAGTTCGTCGTATTCCTTGCGCTTGAGCTTGGCCATCGTCACACCCTGCGGGAGAGAAATCCCAGCCTAGCGCAGGCTCGCGTCATGGTGTGTAGAGGCCGGGCGAGCGCCGACTGGGTAACGTTGACTGCTCTCGGCAGGAAACTGAAAACCCCGCGCTGCGCGCGTTAGTCGACTAACAGTCGACTCTACCTCGCCAGCTCCGCTGTGCCCTGCCACCCATGCTCGCTCGCCAGCTGCTGCAGCAGCGCCGACAGATCAGTAGCAAACCCGGCCATGTCGAACAGGCCGCTGTGTTCGCGCGCCTGTGCCAGTTCGGCGCGCAACGCGGTCAGTGCCGCTGGATCGTTGCCCAGCACGCTGGCCGTGGCAATGAACGCTGCATCGTCGGCGGCGTTCATCCGTGCCAGGCCCAGGTGATGGTTGAGGCTGCCGGCCACGCGTGCGGCGAAGGTAGCGCCGGGGCAGGTCAGCACCGGGCAGCCGGCCCACAGTGCGTCCGATGCCGTGGTGTGGGCGTTGTACGGGTTGGTGTCGAGGAACAGGTCGGCCAGCTGATAACGTGCCAGGTACTGCGGATGCGGCAGCTTGGGCATGAACACCAGCCGCATCGGATCGAGGCCTGCAGACTGTGCGGCGGCACGCAGCCGCGCATCGGCCTGGCCGGGTCCGGACAGCAGCCACAGCACGCTGCCGGGTACCGCCTGCAGCACCGCGAAAGCGCGGCCCATGCTGCGCGGGTTGAGCTTGTAGCTGTTGTTGAAGCAGCAGAACACCACGCCGTGCTCGGGCAATCCACAGTCTGCACGCGTCGGCGCGGGCTCCAGCACGCGTGTGTTGTCCGAGGGCTGGAACGCACGCGGCAGGCGCAGCACGCGTTCGCTGTAATGCGGTTCCAGCGATGTCGGTAGCGCGAAGTCGTCGCCAATCACCGCATCCATCCACGGCGCACCGGATGTGGCGGGGTAGGCCAGCCAGTTCAGCTGCAGCGGAGCGGGGTGCATCGCCAGCACTTCGGGCGTGCCACCGCCGCCCCAGCCACGCAGGTCGAACAGCAGGTCGATGCCCTGCGCACGGATGCGGGTGGCGGTGTCGGCATGGCGCAGGCCGGCCACATCGTGCAGCTGGGTCGCCGCCTGCAGGCGTTGGCGGATGCGGCTGCCGTCGTCGCGGTTCAGTGCGAACAGATGCAGTTGCAGCGCCGGGTCAAGGCGCAACTGCTCGAACAGGGCTACGGTCAGCAGCCCGGTGGGATGCGCACCGAAGCCGTTGGAGAGGAAGCCGACCCGTAGTGGGCCACGCGTACGCAGCGCTGCCGAAGGCAACGGCCGCACCGAGGCGGTTACGGCAGATGCACGCGTGCGCGCGCAGGCCAGTTGTTCGGCGGCGTTGGCGTCTTCGCTGAGGAAGGCGAACGGTTCGACCACACCCTGTCCGGAGGCCAGGGCGCCGCACACCTGTGCCGCCAGCGCATCCACGTCCTGCCAGTCGCACAGGCGGCGCTGCCAGGCCAGCCGCTGGGCCGCGATGTAGGGCTCGGCCGGCATCAGGGTGTGCGCGCGCCGATAGGCGGCCGACGCGCCCTCGGCATCATCGGCGTCTTCCAGCGCGTGGCCCAGCCACAACGCGATGCCCGGGTGCTGCGGTGCCAGCGCCGAGGCCTGGCCGAGCAGTTTTGCCGCATCACCATGCGCGCCGGCCATCCACGCCACGCGGCCCAATCGCGCCAGCGCTTCGGGATGGTTCGGGCGCAGCTGCAGCGCCCGACGTGCCGCCTGCTCGCCAGCAGCGATGTCGCCGGCTTCCAGTTCCAGGTCGGCCAGCATCACCCAGGCGACGAAGTCGCCGGGCTGGCGAGCGATCGCCTGTTGCAGTTGTTGCCGCTGCTGCCAGGCGGTCATCGTGCTCAGCCCGCCGACAGCTGGGCCAGGGCGTCGACCTGGTGTTCGTGACTGAGCCGCTGCAGCAGCGGATCGAGATCGCCGGCGAGGATGTTCGGCAGGTCATACAGGGTCAGGCCTTCCACGCGGTGGTCGGTGATCCGGCCCTGCGGGAAGTTGTAGGTGCGGATGCGCTGGCTGCGGTCGCCGCTGCCGACCTGCAGGCGACGCGACTCGGCCTGCGCGGCGTCCTGGCGCTGGCGCTCGGCGTCCAGCAGCTGCGCCTTCAGGCGCTTCATCGCCTTGTCGCGGTTGGCGTGTTGGCTGCGCTCGGTCTGGCATTCCACCACCACACCGGTTGGCACGTGGGTGATGCGGATGGCCGACTCGGTCTTGTTGACGTGCTGGCCACCGGCGCCGGACGAGCGGAACGTATCCACCCTCAGGTCGGCCGGATTGATGACGATGTCATCGACTTCATCGGCCTCGGGAATGATCGCCACGGTCGCCGCCGAGGTGTGGATGCGGCCCTGCGATTCGGTAGCCGGAACACGCTGTACGCGATGCGTGCCCGATTCGAATTTCAGGCGTGAGAACGCACCACGGCCGACCACGCGCGCCACCACTTCCTTGTAGCCGCCATGTTCGCCGGGGTTGTCCGATTCGATCTCGACCTTCCAGCCCTGGCGCTCGGCATAGCGGGCGTACATGCGGAACAGGTCGCCGGCGAAGATCGCTGCTTCGTCGCCACCGGTACCGGCACGCACTTCCAGGAACAGGTTGCCGTCGTCGCGTGGGTCGCGCGGCACCAGCAGCAATGCCAGTTCCTGCTCCAGCTCCTGCAGGCGCGCCTGCGCGGCCGCGATTTCCTCGTCGGCCAGTTCGCGCAGGTCGGGGTCGGCACGCATGCCTTCGGCCGCGGCCAGGTCGGCCTTGGCACGGGTTTCATCGGCCAGGGCGGTGGCGATCGGCTCAAGTTGGGCGAATTCGCGCGAAAGGTCGCGGAAACGGGTGTTGTCGGCGACCACATCGGGTTCGGCGAGCAGGCGTTCCAGTTCTTCGCGGCGCTCGGCCAGCGCTTCCAGCTTACGGCGCAGGGTCGGCGTCATCAGGTCTCACGGGTGGGTGGCGGTAACCCGGCGTGGCCGGGAACAGGCGCTCGGCGGCGCGGGTCAGGTCGGCGTCGCCGCTCAGCGCGGCCGCGCGCAGCGCAGCGGTCGGCGGATGCAGCAGGCGGTTGGTCAGGCCATGGGCAAGCAGTTCCAGTACTTCGTCAGCCGGCTTGCCGTTGGCCAGCTGCTGGCGTGCGCGCTCCAGCAGTTCGGTGCGGGTGGCTTCGCCAAACGCGCGCAGCTGCCGCAATGGCGCCTGGTGGGCGCTGGCCTGCTGCGTTTCGACGAAGCGCGACACCTGCAGGTCGATGATCGCCTCGGCCTCGGCGGCAGCCTCGCGGCGGCCACGGCGGTTGTCTTCCACCGCCCGCTCGAGATCGTCCACGGTGTACAGGAAGGCATCGTTGAGCGTGGCGACGTCGGCTTCGATGTCACGCGGCACGGCCAGGTCGAACAGCAGCATCGGCTTGTGCCGGCGCGTGCGCAGCGCCTTGGCCACCATCTCGCGATGGATCACCGGCTCGCGTGCGGCAGTGGCCGAGAACACCACGTCGGCCTCACCCAGGTGGCGGTCCAGTTCGGTCAGCGGCAGGGCCACGCCGCCGTGGCGGCTGGCCAGCTCCTGAGCATGGGCGAGGGTGCGGTTGGCGATCAGCAGCCGCCGCACCTTGCCCTCACTCAGGTGGCGTGCAGCCAGCTCGATGGTCTCGCCGGCACCGACCAGCAGCACGGTGGAATCGTCCAGGCGCGCGAACGCGTTCTGTGCCAGCCGCACTGCGGCCGATGCCACCGACACCGGGTTGGCGCCGACCTGGGTATCGGTGCGTGCGCGCTTGGCCACCGAGAAGGTCTGCTGGAACAGCCGGTCCAGGCGCTGGCCAAGCAGGCCGTGGTCGCGCGCGGTCGACCAGGCATCCTTCACCTGGCCGAGGATCTGCGGTTCGCCCAGCACCATCGAGTCCAGCCCGGTGGCGACCCGGAACAGGTGGCGTACCGCTTCGGCATCGGCATGCTGGTACAGGTAGCCCTGCAGGTCGCCGGCCTGGGTATGCAGCCATTGGTCCAGCGCCTGTGCAGAGTCGGCCACCGCGTACAGCTCGGTGCGGTTGCAGGTGGACAGCAGCACCGCCTCGGCGATCTGCGGGGTATCACGCAGCGAACCGAGCGCGCGCGGCAACGCCTCACCGGCGAAGGCTGCGCGTTCGCGCAGTTCCACCGGTGCGGTCTGGTGATTCAGTCCGAGCACCCACAGGGTCATTGTTCAGTTGCTTGCGATAAGCTGCTGGCCATTGGACGACATTTTAAGGCCCCGATGCCGACGATGCCCGCATTGATTCGCATCCCCAGTGTTCTGCTGCTGTCCCTGGCCTGCGGCCAGGCCCTGGCGGCGGTGCCGGCCAAGGCCCCCGTGCGGGCCCCGGCCACTGAGGAACTGGCGCTGGAACCGGTGATGGCCGGTGAATTCGCGCTGCAGGCCGGCAAGCTGGCCGAGGCCGCGCGCTGGTACCTGCAGGCCGCCCAGCAGACCGACGGCGATGCCGGGCTGGCCGAGCGTGCGACCCGTATTTCCATGCTTGCCAACGACGATGCCAGCGCGGCCAAGGGCCTGGCCCTGTGGCAGCAGCGCGCCCCGCGTTCGTTGACCATGCGCAGTGCGGCCGGTGCGCTGGCCATGCGCCAGGGCGATGTGAAGGCGGCCCGCACCGAACTGCAGGGCCTGCTGGCCGACCCCGACGAGCGCGGCTGGAAGTTCGCCCTGGCCGCACTGATCGGTGGCGGCCGTGATCCGGCGGTGCCCGCGCAGGTGCTGGGTGAGCTGGTCGACGCCAATGCCATTCCGCCGAAGATCGAAGCCTGGCAGGAGTTTGGCCGCCTTGCCCTGCGCATGGAAAAGCCCGAGCTGGCCCGGCGCATGATCGATGAAGTGGTCAAGCGCTTCCCGGAAGAGCCACGTGTGGCGCTGCTGCGTGCCAGCCAGCTGCAGCAGGCGGGCGAGACCGGCAAGGCGTTGTCGCTGCTGCACGATGTGGAGCCGAAGACCCGCCAGGACCCGGAACTGCGCAATGCGGTGGCCATTGCCTATGACAGTCTCGGCCAGCCGTCCGCCGCCGAGCGCGTGTTGGCGTTCGGCCCGCAGGACGTGCAGACCTGGGGCATGCGCGCCTCGCTGCTGGCCAAGCAGGGCGACAAGGCCGCGCTGTCCAATCTCTACAACGAACTGTCGCGGCAGGCGGCCAAGCCGGACCCGGCGCAGCGCCTGCTGCTGGGCAAGATCGCCGAGTACCTGAAGCGTTATCCCGAGGCGGTGCAGTGGTACCACAGCGTGCCCGGTGGTGATGAGCTGAGCGAGGCGCGCCTGCGCGCGGCCAATGCCCAGGCCCTGGCCGGGCGTCTGCCACTGGCGCTGGACGAAGTGCATGCGATCCAGTCCGATGCGGTGGTCGACGACGACGTGCGCCGCGACGCCTACCTGCTGGAAGCCGAACTGCGCCAGCGCGCCGAGGACAGCGCCGGTGAACTGGATGCGCTGGCCCGCGGTCTGGCCGCTTACCCTGATGACAACGGCCTGCTGTACGCCCGTGCGCTCACCTGGGAACGCCGCGATGACATCCCGCGCGCCGAGGCGGATCTGCGCAAGATCCTGGTGACCGAGCCGGAGAACGTGCCGGCTTTGAACGCGCTGGGTTACACCCTGGCCGATCGCACCGGCCGCCTGCAGGAAGCACTGGAACTGATCGACCGCGCCCGCGTGGCCGAACCGGACAACGCCGCCATCGTCGACAGCTATGGTTGGGTGCTGTATCGCCTGGGCCGCAAGGAAGAGGCACTGGTGCAGCTGCGCCGGGCCTGGACCCTGGCCAAGGACCCGGAGATCGCTTCCCACGTTGGCGAAGTGCTGTGGGTGCTGGGCAAGCACGATGAGGCCCGTCATTTCTTCGAGGAAGCGGCCAAGCTCGACCCTGAAAACCGCGCGCTGCTGCGCGCCCGCGAGAAATTCAATCCATGAGTGTTTCCCTGATCCGGCCGCTGCTGTTGGCGGCCGCGACCCTGGCGGTCACCGCCTGCACCACCGTGGGCACCCAGAAGACCCCGGCGCCGGCCGTGGTCGAGATCGTGTCCGCCGAAGCCGCGCAGGCCGAGGCCGCGCGCGTGGCCGCGCTGCATGCGCAGCCGGACTGGGCCTTCCAGGGCCGGGTCGCGGTAAGCAAGGGCAAGGATGGCGGCAGTGGCCGCATCGACTGGAAGCAGGACGGCCGCCGCTACGTGGTCGAGTTGAGCGCACCGGTGACCCGGCAGAGCTGGAAGCTGACCGGCGATACCCATTCCGAGGCCGGCCGCCTGGAAGGGTTGGCCGGTGGCCCGCGTGACGGCGAGGACGCCCAGCAGCTGCTGCTGGAGGCTACCGGCTGGGATATCCCGGTCAACCAGCTGCCGGACTGGATCCGCGGCCTGGTGGCAGGCGACGCTGCCGGCCCCGAAAAGGTCGAGCGTGACGGCGAGGGCCGTCCGCGCCGCATGCTGCAGATGGGTTGGCAGGTGCAGTACCTGGACTGGTACCCGGCTGATGCCGGGCGCCCGGCCGTGCCGCGCCGGATCGAGGCCAGCAATGGCGACGCCAAGGTGCGCCTGCTGGTGGACCAGTGGGGGCAAGGCACGCCATGAGTGCCGGGCGCGACGACGCGGGCTGGTCCTGGTGGCCGGCCCCGGCCAAGCTGAACCTGTTCCTGCACATCACTGGCCGCCGTGCCGACGGTTACCACGAGCTGCAGACCGTGTTCCGCCTGCTGGACTGGGGCGACCGCATCGGACTGCGCCTGCGTGAAGACGGTCAGGTGCGCCGTGAAGGCGAGGGCCTGGCCGGTGTGGCCGAGGCCGATGACCTGGCAGTGCGTGCCGCGCGCCTGCTAAAAGATGTAGCCAATGTCGCGCAAGGTGCGGACATCATCGTTGAAAAGCACGTTTCGGCGGGCGGTGGCTTTGGCGGCGGTTCGTCCGATGCCGCCACCGTGCTGGTGGTGCTGAACCGCCTGTGGCAGGCCGGTCTGGACGAGGACGCGCTTGCCGCGCTGGGCCTGCGCCTGGGTGCCGATGTGCCGGTGTTCGTGCGCGGGCGCAATGCCTGGGCCGAAGGGGTGGGCGAACGCCTGCAGCCGATCGAGCTGACGCCGGCCTGGTATGTCATCGCCGAACCCGGGGTTCATGTTCCCACCCCGGCGCTGTTTGCTGATCCGGATTTGACGCGCGACTGCCCACAGGCGAAAATAGACGACTTCGCTTCCGGCGCTCTGGTCGGGAACGTGTTCGAGCCGGTGCTGCGCCGCCGCGAGCCTGCCGTAGAGGCGGTGCTTGCCGCGTTGAGCAGTATTGGCAGGGCACGTTTGACCGGGTCCGGAAGTGGTTGTTTCGTCGAGTTCGATTCGCAGGCTGCCGCAGAGCAGGGGCGAGCGGAGTTGCCGAAGGAGTTGCGGGCAAGGGTGGCTGCGGGCGTTGCACGTTCGCCACTGCTGGATGCACTCGAGCAACACTGATTCATCAATGCAGGGGCGTCGCCAAGAGGCCCAAGGCACCAGGTTTTGATCCTGGCATTCGGAGGTTCGAATCCTCCCGCCCCTGCCAATGCGGCTGTGTCCGCGCCATCCAGCGCATCGACCGCGCGGGACGTGGAAACAACCGCGGTGTTGTCAGCAGCAGGGGCCGAAGCGGTCCTTGCCGCTACCGGATCCCCGCCACTCGTCCCCGCCCGAGACAATCATGATGCAAGAGTCCCCGAACCTGCTGGTCTTTTCCGGCAACGCCAACAAACGTCTGGCGCAGAACATCTGCAAGGAACTGGGAGTACGCCCGGGCAAGGCGCTGGTCTCGCACTTCTCCGATGGTGAAGTGCAGGTGGAAATCGAAGAGAACGTCCGCAAGCAGGACGTGTTCGTGATCCAGCCGACCTGTGCGCCGAGCGCGGAAAACCTGATGGAACTGCTGGTGCTGATCGACGCGCTGAAGCGCGCATCGGTGGCCAGCGTGACCGCCGTGGTGCCGTACTTCGGCTACTCGCGCCAGGATCGCCGCATGCGTTCCTCGCGCGTGCCGATCACCGCCAAGCTGGCGGCGAAGATGTTCAGCACCGCTGGCGCTGATCGCGTGCTGACCGTTGACCTGCACGCCGACCAGATCCAGGGCTTCTTCGATATCCCGGTGGACAACGTGTATGCGTCCCCGTTGCTGCTGGCCGACATCTGGCGCGCCTACGGCACCGAGAACCTGATCGTGGTGTCGCCGGACGTGGGCGGCGTGGTCCGTGCCCGTGCAGTGGCCAAGCGCCTCGACGATGCCGACCTGGCGATCATCGACAAGCGCCGCCCGCGCGCCAACGTCTCCACCGTGATGAACATCATCGGTGATGTCGAAGGCAAGACCTGCGTGATGGTCGATGACATCGTCGATACCGCCGGCACCCTGTGCGCCGCTGCCGCTGCCTTGAAGGCGCGCGGTGCGCTCAAGGTCGCCGCCTACTGCACCCACGCGGTGCTGTCGGGCCCGGCGGTGGACAACATCACCAATTCCCAGCTCGACGAGCTGGTGGTGACCGATACCATCCCGCTGAAGGACGCAGCGCGGGTGTGCAGCAAGATCCGCCAGCTGAGCGTGGCGGAAATGCTGGCCGAGACGATGCGCCGCATCGCCTTCGGTGAGTCGGTCAGCTCGCTGTACGTCGACTGATTTTTCGTCCCCGCCGGCAACGGCAGGGACACACCGGGCGCTTCTGGTCGCGGAAGTGCCTTCAACCGCCAAGTCGCAAGGCAAGGCAACAACTGAGTAGTCGAAAATGTCGAAGACCCATGAAATCAAGGTCACCAAGCGTGAACTGCAGCGTAAGGGTGCGAGCCGCCGCCTGCGTCACGCTGGTGTGATCCCGGCGATCGTGTACGGCGGCAACGCCGAGCCGGTCGCCATCAGCCTGGACCACAACGAAATCTGGCTGGCCCAGCAGAACGAGTGGTTCTATGCCTCGATCCTGGACCTGAACCTGGACGGCCAGGTGCAGAAGGTGCTGCTGCGTGACATGCAGCGCCATCCGTACAAGCAGCTGATCATGCACCTGGACTTCCTGCGCGTGAACGAGAACGAGAAGCTGACCGCTTCGGTTCCGCTGCACTTCATCAACGAAGACACCTCGCCGGCTGGCAAGGCTGCCGACGTCGTGGTCGCCCACGAACTGAAGGAAGTGTCCATCAGCTGCCTGCCGAAGGACCTGCCGGAGTCGATCGAAGTCGACCTGGGCGAGCTGAAGGCTGGCGACATCGTGTACCTGTCGGACATCAAGCTGCCGAAGGGCGTGGAAATCCCGGCGCTGGCGCTGGGCAAGGACCACGACGACGCCATCGTCACTGCCAAGCACGGCAAGGGCGAAGCTGCCGACGCTGAAGAAGCAGCGGCTGCCGAGTAATGCCTTCGCGGCGCCTGCCTTCGGGCAGGCGCCGTACTGGCATGTACCAGGAAGATCCAATGGCAGGATTGCGACTGATCGTCGGTCTGGGCAACCCCGGATCGGAGCACGCCCGGACCCGGCACAATGCCGGGTTTCATTTCGTTGAGGCCTTGGCTGAAAAAGCCGGCGCGCGCTGGAACGTGGACAGCAAGCTGTTCGGGGAGACTGCCAAGGTCGAGATCGCCGGGCAGACGGTGTGGCTGCTCAAGCCCGCCACCTTCATGAACCTCAGTGGCAAGTCGGTCACCGCCGCACAGCGGTTCTGGAAGATCGAGCCCGAAGAAACCCTGCTGGCCCATGACGAACTGGATCTGGCGCCCGGCGTGGCGCGGCTGAAGTTCGACGGTGGCCACGGTGGCCAGAACGGCCTGCGCGACACCATCCGCCTGCTCGGCCACGGCAAGTTCCACCGCCTGCGCGTGGGCATCGGCCATCCCGGCCACAAGGACCGCGTGGTGGGCTGGGTGCTCGGGCGTCCCTCCAAGGACGACGAAGTGCTGATTTCGCGCGCCATCGACGATGCGATCGACGTGCTGCCGCTGGCGGTGCAGGGCGATTTCAGCGAAGCGATGAAGCGGCTGCACACCCCGAAATAATTGGCCCGGTAGGTACCGACCGTTGGTCGGTACGGAGAATGATTGGAAAAGCAGCGCCCATGTTGCTGCTTCCCCAATCACTTTCACCCCAGAGAGCTGTCACCCATGGGTATCAAATGCGGCATCGTCGGCCTGCCCAACGTCGGCAAGTCGACCCTGTTCAACGCGCTGACCAAGGCGGGCATCGCCGCGGCCAACTTCCCGTTCTGCACCATCGAGCCGAACGTCGGCATCGTGCCGGTGCCGGATCCGCGCCTGAACGAGCTGGCAGCGATCATCAACCCGCAGAAGGTCATCCCGACTGCGGTCGAGTTCGTCGACATCGCCGGCCTGGTCGCCGGTGCCGCCAGCGGTGAAGGCCTGGGCAACAAGTTCCTGGCGCACATCCGCGAAGTCGATGCGATCACCCACGTGGTGCGCTGCTTCGAGAACGCCGACGTCATCCACGTCAACAACAAGGTCGACCCGATCTCGGATATCGAAACCATCGATACCGAACTGGCGCTGGCCGACCTGGACAGCGTCGAGAAGGCACTGAACCGTGCCGAGCGCGCCGCCAAGGGTGGTGACAAGGACGCGGCGGCGCGCAAGCCGGTGCTGGCCAAGCTGCAGGCGGCGCTGTCCGACGGCAAGTCCGGTCGTTCGGTCGGCCTGGACGAGGAAGAGAAGGCGCTGGTGCGCGATCTGTTCCTGCTGACCCTGAAGCCGGTGATGTACATCGCCAACGTGCTGGAAGACGGTTTCGAGAACAACCCGCACCTGGATGCCGTGCGCGCGCATGCCGCCGCTGAAGGCGCGCAGGTGGTGCCGGTGTCGGCCGCGATCGAAGAAGAGTTGTCCCAGCTCGACGACGAAGACCGCGATACCTTCCTGGCCGACCTGGGCCTGAGCGAGCCGGGCCTGAACCGCGTGATCAACGCGGCCTACAGCCTGCTCGGCCTGCAGACCTACTTCACCGCTGGCGTGAAGGAAGTGCGTGCTTGGACCGTGCGCAAGGGCGCCACCGCCCCGCAGGCTGCCGCTGTCATCCACACCGACTTCGAGAAGGGCTTCATCCGCGCTGAAACCATCGCGTATGACGACTTCATCAAGTACAAGGGCGAAGCCGGCGCCAAGGAAGCGGGTCGCCTGCGCCTGGAAGGCAAGGAATACCGCGTGCAGGAAGGCGACATCCTGCACTTCCGCTTCAACGTCTGATCCAGCGGTAACGGATCGATCCCGAACGCCCCGCCTTGTGCGGGGCGTTCGCGTTTCCAGAGATGGACAAAAAACAGCCAGCTTCTGAATCGCTTGCCGCGCATGGATCGCAGCTGCTTATCCACACCAAACCCCCATCGCTTTCCACGCGCAGTGTGGAAAACAAGGGGTGTCCCTGTAGAGCCGAGCCTACGCTCGGCTCAGGTCCGCGTCAGCCGAGCATGGGCTCGGCTCTACAAGGTTTGCCCGTGCAGCGTGGACAAATTTTCGGCACGCTCCGAAACGCCTGCAGCGCAACACTCGCGCCCACTTGTCCACATCAAGTTCCCATGGCTTTACACGTGCTGTGTGGAAAACCGCGGCAATGCCTGGACAAAAAAGCACCATGCCTTGAAACGATTGCCGTGCATGGCTCGCGCCCGCTTATCCACACCAAACCCCCATCGCTTTCCACGCGCGATGTGGAAAACCTGCGGAGCTACACCTGGCTCAACGCCGGGTGGCGGGCGGAACGGCCGGCTGCGCGCTTGCCACGGCGTCTGCATTGACGGTGATCTGTGCCCGCTCGGCATAGCGCGCCGAGGGGTGCGCAATGGAACGGCCCGACAGCAGCGAGCATCCAACAACGGACAGGCAGGTGGCCAGCAGCAGTACAGCGGTGATGAGCTTCATTGGATTCTTCCGGTGTGGAGGTCGTTGTAGGTTGCGCCGAATGTCCAGCCTCCACCGCAAGGTGGCGCCGGAACCGGGCGCATTGGACGCGCGAATGGTTGCTCGCATGCAGCACTGTCGTACGATGGATCAACATCGCCTCGCAATACTCACGCGGCTACCGCGCAAGGATACTCGGCAGAATCCCATGTTCAGTCACATCACCGTCGGTACCAACGATCTTGATACAGCGGCCATTTTCTACGATGCCCTGCTGACTCCGCTCGGCATGCGCCGCCGCCTGGTCACGCCCGATGGTGGCCCGGCCGCGGCATGCTGGGTGGCGGCGCACGCTGCGCTGCCGCGCTTCTACGTCTACGCCCCTTATGACCGTGAGCCGGCAAGCCATGGAAACGGCAGCATGGTGGCGTTCCTCGCGCCTTCCCCTGAGGCGGTGGATGCCGCCCATGCGGCGGGGCTCGCTGCCGGCGGTACCGACGAGGGCGCGCCAGGATTGCGGCCGCACTATGGAGCTGGCTACTACGGTGCGTATCTGCGCGATCCAGATGGCAACAAATGCCACATCGTCCATCGTGGCGATCTGACATAGATCGCATGACGTACGGGCGCAGGGCCGCTGTCCAGCGCCCTGCGGCAATTCACCCTATCTGGCACCTTCGCGCGTCTGCACCTTGCGGATCATCCAGTCACGCGGAATCCGCTTCCAGCGATAGTGCTGCAGCAGCAGTGCGTGGATGGGGGCGGCGGCTGCGATCTCCAGTCGTTCCGGCTCACGGTCACGCTCCCATTCCAGGGCAGCACCCTGACAGCATGCGGCGTCGGTAATCGTGGCATCCCGCGGTGCAGGCACCAAGGCGATGGGTATGCTCTTTCCCTGGGCATCCAGTGCGATGGCGGTGGTCCACACACCCTCGCGTTCGGTCTTGTCCACAGGTGCTTGTACGAGCGTGGCCCGCTGGTCCGAAGCCCATGTGATACGCATGCGCGCATTCGTCATTGACTGCTGGCCGCGCGGTAAACGTTCCTCTGCGTCCTTGGTGTAGCGCTCCAGGTCGACCGCGAGCCGGATGGCCGACAATCCGTCCAACTGCCCGGCGCGCGTGTTGATGGGCAACCGGAACGGGAAGCCGACGTCGTTCTCATCGGTACGCGATGCCCCAGCGATCAACCAGCGCTGTACCACGGGCACCGGCTGTAGCCCGGGCAATGGCCGACCCTTGGCATCCAGCAGCTCGACGCGGCGCAACCAGGCCATCATCGGGAACCACTCACTGTCCGTCGCAGCAGGGCGTCCATGCTCCGGCAGCGACATGTTCAGCCGGATCAGCGGGCGCGCTGCATGGTGATCGTCTTCGGCCGAATACTGCAGGCCTGCCTCGAATTCTGCCAATGTGGTGCGGTCAAACACTTCGGCAGGGATCAGGTCCACTACCGCCTGCGGATAGGCATCAGGGTCATTGCTGGGCGAGGAGAAGGGCGGACGCTCGATCTGCTCACGCAGCATCGCATTGTAGTGCTGTCTGGACTCGCGCTCGCCGGCATCGAACATCGGGTCGGTGCTCATCCTTGCGACATACAGGTCCATCTCCAGAGCCGGGGTGTCGCCCTGCTCATGCACCGAAAGCGCATAGCGTGCTTCAACGGGCATACCATCAGCGCGCTGGAGGACCTGACGTCCCTTGCCGCTGACCCCCGAGCCGGAAACAACGACATCCAGAAGCACCATGCGGTCGGTGAGCGCGAGCACCTCCTGGTCGACGGTGACGTCGCCGATGTCGGTGGACGCATCGCGATGGACGATCTTCTGACCGATCCGCAGGGGAACCGGCAGATCCGTTGGCGTGAGCCCGCCAACGCGGCGTTGCGACGCCAGCTGAGCTGCCAGTTGTGGGGTGTGCTTCACGGCATGCTGCCAGGCTGATGGATCGACCGCACGCACATCACGCACCGCGCCATCGGCAGTGAGCGTCATTTCAAAGCCCGTGTGGAGCAGCGCCGCGATCGATCCGTCGTCAGCGGCGTTCGGGTTGAGCCGCAATGAGTTGGCGGAGAATCCTGTGCCGCGCTGCTCGCTCCAGATGACGCGCGTCCGCAGTCGGCGCTCGCCGCCGACCACGCCGTCCATCCGGATAGCGGTGAACGACCGATCTTCGAATGCCGCTGTCCCAGTGTCGTGCACGCGGATGTTCGAGGCAGCGAAGTAGATCGCCTCCTGGCTGGCTGCGGATGCATGGGCTGAAGCCAGCAACGTGATCCCCAGCAGTGCGTGGCGCGCGATGGCCATCGATACGGTCCTGCGTCGATGGATGAGGCGAGTCACGGTGCGTGTCGCTCGCTCATCAAGGGGCGTATGGGCGCCCCCGGCGTTTCAGGGGTGATCATGTTGACTGCCACGTCGGCACGGGCCTTTACGCGAAACGGGGCAATGCAACCGACAAGGGGGAGGCAGAGTGAAAGTGACAATGCCAACAGGGGCAGCGCTTTCATCGGGACACCCGGCCGCGCGGTGCTCTGCTTTCCAGAACAGCAACGAGAACGGGGGCGCGGGCAACAAGCCCCGTGAAGAATCTGCGGTGTGGTCCATGCATGTACTGCTCCTGGGGGCTGCGTGCGGGTGGATGGCCGGACTTTGACCGGCCATCTGCTGAATTCTATGGCGCGGGTATCACCGCGCGCCATTCCAGCCTGAGGGTTGGGCATCCATGCCCTGTGCCGTGCTGGGCCGCAGCGGTCATCAGGCACAAGCGAACGCCAGCCAGCAGCTACCAGCGATAGGACACGCCGAGCTGCGCGCCGATATCGCGGAAGCCCATGCCACCGGTCTGCCGGCTGATCTCGCCCCAGCCCCGCCAGCCACCGGAAAGATTCAGCTGCACACCGGCCTTGGCTTCGTAGATGTCGCGCGGCAGCTGCCGCTGCAACCGCTCGCCGTCCATCGCCAGGCCCGCACCGTTGCCTCCGGACCACCAGTTCACCGCAACGAACGGCTGCACCTGTCCTTCACCCTGTGTCAGTGAACGCGTGTACAGGCGCATGCCGACGCGCGTGGTGGTGCTGTCCTTGTCGCGGCCTTCAACGACCGTACCATTGGCTTCGACCACGGCGTCCGCATCGTAGCGGCTGTGCAGCACCTGCAGCTGTGGTTCCAGGTAGATGCCACGCGCTGCGCTGCGCTGCAGCGGCAGCACATAGCCGGCCTCGGCCGAGGCTGTCCAGCTGTGCGATCGGTAGCGTTCCTTCTGCAGGCCTTCGCCCTGCACGCTGTTGCGGAAGCGGCCGTACTGCAGCCAGCCATCCACATAGGCGCCGCCGTCCATGCGCGCATCCTGCAGCCACGTTGCATACAGGCCGATGCTGCTGCCAATGACCTCGCCCCGTGCTGTGTAGCCGGTCACCTGAGACCGGCTGTCATTGCGTGCCCGGCCCTGGCCCGCCATGACGCCCAGCTGCAGTTGGCCACCGGCATTGGCCTCGAAGCGGCGACCGACGCCCAGCAGGACGCTGCTCAGTCTGCTGTCCACATGCACCTGCTGGCCGCGGCCATGGCTGTCGGGTTGGCTGCTGCGCACCTGGGCCCATGCGATGGCGTTGCCGTCATCGTCGGCTGCAGTGGCGGGATCGCCGCTACGGTCATGCAGGCTGTGCCGGAACATGCCCAGCGCGGCGTTCTGGTTGGCCAGGTATGCAGCGGGTTCAGGGCGCTCCACGCGCGGTGGTTCAGGAGGCAGCGGCGGGTCGATCGGCGGCTGCACCGGCGGATCGATGGGGGGGCGCGGCGGATCCACTGGCGGATCGATTGGCGGGGTCGGCGGGTCGATCGGCGGATCGGGTGGCAGCGGCGGGTCGACCGGCGGCACATATTCCGAGCGCAGGTACCAGTTGCCATCATCGGGGGTGGAGATGCCGCCCTTGAACAGGAAGTAGTCGTAGGCCCCCGCGACTGCACGCCCGTGCAGAGTGAACTGCGCATCGGACTGGCCGCTGACGCTGATCAGGCGGATGCCTTCGCGGGTGAGCGCGCCTGCACCGCCGGCGTTGCGTACGCTCACGGTGGCTGTGCCACGGCTGTTGCCCTCGATCACCAGCTGGTCGCCCAGCGATGCATCGTCACCCAGTGCGCGGTTGAACAGCCACTGCCCACCGTTGCCGACGTAGTCGCCGGTTACGGTCACGGTCTTGAAGCCGTCGGCCCCGGGTGCAACGAAGGCGATGGTGCCAGCGTGGTCCAGGGTGGCGACGCTGGAGTCGGCGCGCACGTCCCACTGGCTGCTGCCATCGATCGCCAGCTGCGCGACCTGGTAGCCCGATGCATTGCGCAGCGCGCCGCTGAACCGGGTGCCGTTGCGCAGCGTCATCCGCACGTTGGCGGTCGCGCTATCGACGACCACATCGCCGGTCAGGCGACTGTTGTCAGCGGTGAACAGAATGTCCGCGGTGGCGACCGAGCTTCCGTCGGTGAACAACGTATCGCTGACCCGCAGCAGGCGGCCATCGTCGAGTTCGCCTTGCTGGCGGGCGACGACATCGGTGTTGTTGAGTGTCAGTTCGTGGTTGCTGCCCTGCAGCCACAGCGCGGGGCCGTCCTCGGTCTGCAGCTGGCTGTTGTTGAATACCAGGCGGTTCCAGTACGGCCCGAACGCAGTGAGGTAGGAGCGGTAGGCTCCAGAGTTCGCGCCCTGCGCATGGATGCGCAGTCCATCGGCAGTGAGCTTTGCGGTGTTCATCTGCACGATGCCGAACGAGGAGGTGCCGCGCGTGGTGATCGAACCTCCCTGCAGTTCTGCATCCGCCGTGCTGCCACCCAGGAACACGCCACCGCCGCCGTTGCCGTACGTGGTGATGTCCAGGTCTTTGGCCCGGATCCGCGAATACGGTGTTGGCGGATTGCTGCCTGAAGCGCGCAGGCCGTACACGCCCGCGCCATGGGTGTCGATGCTGCCCCCGGTGATCGTCGCGGTTCCACCCCAGACGTCCACGCCATGGCCGTAGCCATTGTCACCGAAGGTGCTGATTACCGTATCGGTCATGTCGGCCAGCGAATTGGCGCCTGACAGCCACACGCCGGAGTTGCCATCGCGCACGGTGAAGTGGGCACCGTGGGTGGTCAGCTTGCCCCAGCTGTTGACGTTGACACCGTAGCCGCCGACGGTCTCGAAGCGGCCGCCAGTGATGTCACCGCTGGAGTACACCCGGTTCGCACTGTTTCCCAGCAGGCGGATGCTGCCGCCATTGGCAGTGGCACGGCCACCTTCAATCTGCAGCGTGCCGCCGTTGTCGATGTCGAAGTAGCCATTGGTCGTGTCCACGTCGCGCAGTGACAGCACGCTGCCGCTGCCGCGGGCCGACAGGCGGCCACTGGAACCGTTGCTGGCTTCGGCGAAGGTCATGGACAGCGAGTCCAGCGACAGCAATGCGCCGCCCTCGGCGTAGACACCGCGGTTGGCACCATTGCTGATCGTGGTGCCCGACACGTGCAGCTCACTGCCGCGGCCACTGGCGTAAAGGGTATGCCCTTCGCTGCTCACGCTGCCGCCATTCAACCAGAGCTTGCCGCCATTGGTGGCATTGACGGTGCCGTAGCCGGAGCTGTTGCGATAGGCGTCGATGACCAGGTTGTTGGCCCGGATGACACTGCCTGCTCCACTTGCATTGAGTGCATAGCCAGCGTTGTCGGTGACATTGCCGAGCTGGATGTGGCCACCTTCAATCAGCACGGTACCGCCCGCCATGGCCTGGATGCCACTGCCTCCGTTGGTGATGTCGATACGGCTGCCATCGATCGTGGCAGTGCTGCCGGCTCCATTTACATCCAGTGCGAAGCCGCCACCCGAGTGCAGCAGGCGGTCGTCCGCACCCAGCAGCAGCGATTCGCCATTGACGACCTTCAGCGGGCCTTGCAGCTCTGCTGCCTGCACGGGCAATGCCGCCCACAACGCAGTGGCAAGCAGGCTGGGAATCAGGGGATGGCGCGCCACGCGCGCGCAGTCAGGCGCACGGCGCTGCCGTGTGGGGGAGGCATTCATGCTGATGGACTTCCTGTGGCAGGGCGCAGCGCGGCTGCGCGGACGGGCGCGGCGAAGCCGCGTCGCTGCGGAAGCCACATGTGACGGCGCCTGCAGGCGCCATCAGAGGCTTCCGTCCCCCACGGCGATGCAGCAACTGCCTGCGAGCGCACCGTGGCGGGGTGTCTCCAGCCTAGAAATCGGCGCTGTCCGATGGAATCAGGCGTTTCCTAAAGCCATTGCAGGCCCTGGTCCAAGGGCTGCAGGGTTCAGCCGGGAGCAGGCCTCAGGCGAACAGCGAGGCCTGCAGGCAGTACTCGATCAGCGCCTGGTCGCTGTCCACGCCGAGCTTGCGCATTGCGCTGATCTTCTGCGTGCTGACGGTCTTGGCGCTGCGCTGCAACTGCCGGGCGATGTCGCTGACGCTCATGCCGCCGGTGAACAGCCGGATCACTTCCAGTTCGCGCGGCGACAGCCGGGCCCGCAGGGTATCGGCATCGGCCGGATCGCCGGCCGCGATCGGCAGCAGGCCCGATGGCCGGTAGACGCGGTCGGCCAGTACCACCCGCAGTGCCCGCACCAGGCTGCCCAGGCCATGGCTCTTGAGCACCACGCCGCCGGCGCCAGCGGCATACATTGCCGCCACCAATGACGGGTTGGACACCATCGTCAGCACCAGCAGGCGGGTGTCCGGGAAGCTGCGCCGAAGGAACGAGATCAGCTTGATGCCATCGCCGAAATGGTCAGCACCGGGCATGCTGTAGTCGGTGATCACCGCCTGCGGCCGGGTGCGTGTCATCAGGTCGATCAACGTGGCAGGGTCGGCGGCTTCGCCCACCACTTCCAGGTCCAGTTCGGCGGCAAGGACGTCGCGGATGCCGGCAAGCACGATCGGATGGTCGTCGGCGATGAGGATCCGTGTGGTCATGGCGAACTCGGGGTGTCAGGAGGGGAGGGAGAGGGGGTGTCCAGCAGGGGCTGCAGCAGCTGCTGCAGCCGCCGCTGGAATGCGGCCAGCGGTCCAGCCAGCTCTGCCAGGCCACTGCCCTGCGCAATGCGCTGTTCGATCAGCAGCCCGCTGTCCACCAGCGCAGGTGCGCCGACGATGACCAGCGCGCCACGGATGCGGTGCAGTACCTGCGCCACGCGTCCGGGATCGGCCTCGGTGATCGCCTGGCGCAGGCTGTCCAGATCGGTCTGCATGGTCTGCACGAACAGCACCTGCATCTTCGTGGGAACCTGCAGGGGGGGATCATCTTCGCCTGTCGTGGCCGGCGCAGGTGCGTCGATCGGCGATGGCTGCGTCTGTTCGGTCGTGATCCGGAGCAACAGGCGCTGCAGCGCTTCGAGGGTGATCGGTTTCACCAGTACGCCCTGCATGCCGGATTCCTGGCAGCGCTGGCGTTCGGCAGGGTCGGCATTGGCCGTGGCGCCGTAGATCGGCACATCGACATTACGGGTGCGAAGCGCGCGTGCCAGGCCATACCCATCCAGCCCGGGCATGTTCAGATCGGTCAGTACCAGCCCGAATGCCCCTTGCTGCCAGTAGCCCAGTGCTTCGTGGCCATCACTGGCGACCACGGCGCGGCAGCCGAGCCGTTCCAGCTGATCGCGCAGGATCGCCTGGTTGATGGGATTGTCCTCGGCCACCAGCACCTGCAGGTCGAAGCGCCGTGGTGCCGGCAGGCGGCCTTCGGCACTGGCCGCCAATGGCTGACCGCTGGCGGCCGCCAGTGCGATCACGATCGCATCGAACCGATGCAGGCCCACCTGCCATGCGCCGGCCAACAGCTGAGGTCGCACACTGCCTTCGCGGCAGGCGATCACATGTGGGCCACCACCAGCGTCCGGCAAGGCTCCATCCAGTACCACATCGAGCAGGACGGAGGCCGATGCCTCACCAGCTGCACGCTCCTCCCGGTACACGTTCGCATGCGCGCCACGTTGCTGCAGGCGCTCGCACAGTGACTGCACCAGTTCGCGGACGCTGCCACGGACCTGCACCTGCAGGGTGGGGGGCAACTGGGGTGCGGGCGACTGCTGCGGATCCGGTGGCGCCGTCGGCAATGGCAGTTCCACACTGAAGCTGCTGCCCAGGCCGCTTTCGCTGACCACGCGCAGGTGGCCATCCATCAGTTCGGCAAGATGGGCGCAGATGGCCAGGCCCAGGCCGGTCCCCCGCATGGCATCGGTGCCGGGATTGGCCTGGAAGAATGGCTCGAACAGATGCGACTGGTGTTCGCTGGCGATGCCGATACCGGTATCGGTCACCTGCCACTGCAGCCAGCAGCGCTGGTCCTGCCAACGCACCGATCCGCGTACAACGACGCGTCCACTGTCGGTGAACTTCAGTGCATTGCTGATCAGGTTGTTGAGTATCTGGCGGATCCGTGCGGCGTCCCCGCACAAGGACGCTGGCACGTCGGCATCGATGCAGGCATAGAACTGCAGTCCCTTGTTCGCTGCCGCAGCGGCATAGGAGTCCAGTGCGTCCTCTGTCAGCCGTACCGGATCGAACGGGCTTGGCTCCAGGCTGAGTTGCCCGGCCTCGGCCTTGCTGACGTCGAGGATGTCGCTGATCAGCTGCATCAGGGTCGAAGACGAGCGCTGGATGGTGGCCAGATAGTGCTGCTGCCGCGCGTCCAACGGTGTCAACCCGAGCAGTTCGAGGGTGCCCAGCACGCCATACAGCGGGGTGCGGATCTCATGGCTCATCGTCGCCAGGAACTGGCTCTTGGCGCGGTTGGCCTGGTCGGCGGCGCGCCGCGCCTGCTGCAGCACCTGCTCGGCTTCATGCTGGCTGCTGAGATCGATGAACAGGCAGAGCACCGCCGGCTCACCGCGATAGCGCGCTGGTGTCGCTTTCACCAGCAGGTGACGGCCGTCGGGCGTGTTGTAGGCCAGGCCATCACCAAGCGTGGTGCCGCCGGCAGCCATCACGCTGCGTCGCCAGGGGCCATGCCACCCGCCGCCGAGGTGATCTTCACCCAGCCAGCTGCGGGCCAGCGCGTTGTCCAGCAGCACGTTGCCGTCGGCGCGCCGCAGCAGGCACAGCCCGATCGGTGCATTGTCCAGGATGGTGCGGCTGAAGGCCTCGCTTTCCAGCAGGCGCGCGTGGTTGCTGCGCAATGGCTCGATGACCGATCGGCGATATGCACGCAGTACCAGCGTGCCGCCCAGCGCCAGCAGCAGGGCGACCAGCACAGCCCCCAGCAACGGGCCCTGCGGATGCTGGAAGATCTGGCGCCAGCTTACGTGGTAGACCGCCAGCCAGCCGCGTTCGCTGCGCATGAGAAAGCGCAACCCATCCAGGCCCGCCTGCCAGGAGGTGCCGGCGTCGCTGATGTCAGCACCGTCCCCCAGCAGCCGCCGGCCGCTGGCATCGAACAGCGACAGTCGCTGGAATACCGGGACGCCCAGCACCTGCCGATAGTCGTCAACGCGCCCGGGGTCGAGCAGGCAGGCCAGCGCGGCCAGTGAGCCTTCCTCCGTCTGTCCCCACAGGCGTGCGTCCTGCGGGGCATGGGCGATGGCCAGCAGCCGGGTCTGCCGATCTCGCCAAGGCACCGCAACCCAGGCGATGCCGCCGCGCTGCAGGCTCGGTTGGGCACCCAGTACACGGTGGATGTCGGCAATTGCCGGGCGCAGGTGATGCGGGCTGTTCTGGCTTGCGTCTGCGCCGGTCATCTGTACCGGCGCCAGCAGCCCACGCGTACCCTGTCCATCGACCAGCAGGCACTGTGGCGGAGGGTAGTGCGAGGCCGACCAGAAGGATCCGTAGAAGCGCAGGAAGCGGTCGCCCAGCTCGGTGGGTGCCGGGGAGCGGGTGCCTTCGTCGCCGATCAGGGAGAAATCGGCGAACAGGGGCCCGCGTTGCAGCTCCACGCTGGCATCGGGTATCGGTTGCCCGCGTGCACCGACATCATGCAGCCGCCACTGGCGCAGGAAGCGTTCCTGTTCAAGCAGCGTGCCGTCGAGACGGCGGAAGTGGTACTCGATCTTGCTGCGCTCTTCGCGCAGCAGCTGCGTGCCGGTGGACAGCAGCAACCCGGCCTGCAGGGTGGCCAGCACCACCACGCCGATCAGCAGGGCATGGACACGCAGGGAACGGCGAGCGAGTCGGCGTACGGGGGCGGCCTCGGCCGGCATGGCAGGTCTCGGAGCAGTGGGCGGTCAGCGGCAACGCGAGGCGACGGGCGAGTGCCTGACGCTACTGCACAGACAGGATCATCAATGCCGCTTGATGGAATTGTGAAGCCGTTGTGGAGCAGGCTTCAACGCAGGACGGCCCGTGGCGTTTCATCCGCGTGCGGCGCATCGTCGTCCAGCAGCCGGGTGAACTCGTCCGAAGGCAGCGCCTGCGAAATCAGGAAGCCCTGCACCTGGCTGCAGCCGAGCCGACGCAGCACGGCCAGGTCGGCATCGCTTTCCACCCCCTCGGCCACAATGGTCAATCCCAGCTGGTTGGCCAGCGCGATGATCGTTGACAGGGTCAGGTGCAGGGCCGGATCGCGGGCGCAGCCGCTGACCAGCGCGCGGTCGATCTTGACCTCGGTAAAAGGCGTGTTGACCAGGTTGTGGACCGAACTCAAGCCCTGCCCGAAATCATCCTGGGCCAGGCCGAAGCCCTTCATGCGCAGGCGGCAGGCACCGGCATAGAAGTCACTGACGTGTCGCGTGGTGCTGTTCTCCATCAATTCGAAGCACAGTTCGCCCGGCGTGCCACCCAGTGCCAGGGTCAGCGCCAGCAGCTCATCGGGCAGATCGGACTGCTCGAGCAGATGGGGCGGCAGGTTGATGGAAACCGGCACCCGGAAGCCCTGCCTGCGCCAGCGCGCCTGCGCTTTGATGCTGGCCGTGAGCATCATCCGCAACAGCTCGCCTTCCAGCCCGTGGCGGCACATCGCTGGCAGGAAGCTGCCCGCTGCCAGCGTTCCCAACACGGGATGGCGCCAGCGCACCAGCGCCTCGGCAGCGACCACCCGCCCGGACTGCAGCGATTTCTTCGGTTGGAACCAGGCCGTGAGACTGCCATCGGCCATCGCCTGGCGCAGTTCCCGTGCGTCGGGTTCGGGCCGCACGGTCGCCTGCATGGATGAGGCATCCAGCGACGGTCGCGCCTGTGCCAGCGCTTCGAACAGGGTATCCACGTCGGCGGCTGCGACAGGCTTGGGCAGCAGGCCGATCACATCCAACCCCAGCGATTCGGCCATCAACCGTGCCGAAGTCATCATCCGACGTGGTGCGGCGCTGACCACCGCAAGGCGGGGTGGGCGCGGTTGGGCCGCCAGTGCCTGGATGAACTGGATGCCGTCCTGGCCGGGCATCAGCAGGTCGCTCACCACCAGATCGTAGGGCTGGCATGCACACAGCGCGATGGCGGCGTCCACGTCTTCGCAGGCGTCGACCTGCACTCCCGCGCGGTTGCCGAACAGATTGGCAAGGAAGCCGCGTTGGAACGGCTGGTCCTCCAGGATCAGGACACGCTGGGTCATGCGGGGTCTCCTTGGCGCAGTGCGGTGAGTGCCTTGCGCAGGCGGGCGATGTCGATGGGTTTGCTCAGGTAGCCCTGCATGCCGCTGGCCAGGCAGCGCTCGCGTTCCTCGGCGGTGGCATTGGCGGTGGCGCCGATCACCGGCACTGGATTGCCGTCCTCACGCAGCTGGCGTGCAAGCGCATGGCCATCCATGCGCGGCATGTTGATGTCGGTCACCACCAGGTCGAAGGCCTGCTCGCGGCACAGCGACAACGCTTCCACGCCGTCCTGGGACAGCGCCACCGTGCATCCCAGGGTGCGCAGCTGCTCGGCCAGGATCACCCGGTTGATCGGATTGTCCTCGACCACGAGTACGCGCAGGTCCAGCGGGATCGGCAGTGTCGCGCGCTCGGCTTGCGGCAAGGCCGCACGCTGTTGCTGCAAGCGGGCGAGGGCGTTGCCGATCGCAGTCATGCCATGCAGGGTCACCACCAGGCTGCCGTCGGCCGCTTCGCTGGGCTGTTCACCACCCTCGATCGACGCCACCACGCGAGGGCCCGTCCAGGCCAGTGGCATTGCGGCTTCGCCATCCATCAGGATCGCGCCGTCATGGTCGAGCAGGGTGGGGTCGCCCTGCAATGGCTGCGCATTGGCACCCCAGCGGCGCAGCCAGCCGCACGCGCTGTCGACCAGTTCGCGGTCGCGGCCGCGTACCAGCACCGGAGGCTCGGGGTTGAGTACGGGCCCGTCCTCTGCAGCGGCCAACACCGGCAACGGCAGGCGCACGCTGAAGCTGCTGCCCAACCCGGGCTCGCTGACCACCTGCAGTTCGCCACTCATCAGGCGTACCAGGCGGTCACTGATGGACAGCCCAAGGCCAGTGCCCTGTGCACTGGCCGCACCCCGCACCTGGCGGAATGGTTCGAACAGGCGCGCCTGCTCTTCCGCAGCGATGCCCACGCCGGTATCGGTGACCTGCCAGACCAGTACGCTCGATTCAGCTTCGCGCTGCACCTGGCGCACGCGCAGTACCACCCGGCCGTGCTCGGTGAACTTGATGGCGTTGCTGAGCAGGTTGCCGAGCACCTGGCGGATCCGATCGGCATCGCCGAGCACGCGTGTCGGCAGGCGGGGGTCGGTGCACACCAGGATCTGCAGCCCCTTGCAGGTGGCCGAGGCCGCGAAGCTGCGCAGCACGCTTTCAGTCAGTTCGCGCGGTGAGAACGCCGCCGGTTCCAGGCTGAGCTGGCCGGACTCGATCTTCGAAACATCCAGCACATCGCTGATCAGCTGCAGCAGCACCGACGACGAGCTTTCGATGGTGCGCAGGTACTGTGACTGGCGCGGATCCAGCGTGGTATGGCCGAGCAGCTCAAGCGTGCCGAGGACGCCGTACAACGGAGTGCGGATCTCATGGCTCATGGTGGCCAGGAAAGCGCTCTTGGCCTGGTTGGCTGCATCAGCGGCCTGGCGTGCGGAGGAGAGTGCGGCCTGCGCCTGGCGATGGCGTGAGATGTCGTGGAAGACGCACAGCAGTACGTCGTCGCCCTGGTAACGGCAGGCGGCGTGCAGCACCTGCAGCTGGCGGCCATCGCGGGCAGTGAATTCCAGGCCATGACCACGCTCACCGGCATGCCCGCGCCACGGTGCCTGCCAGTCGCTGTCTGCGCCTTCCTCGCCCAGCCAGTCGCGCAGCACCTGGTTGCAGAGCAGCAGATGGCGGTCGCTGCGACGGAGGACGCAGATACCGGCCGGCGCCATGTCGATCACCGTTGAACTGAAGTCCAGGTTCTCCAGCAGGCGACGGTGCTGCTGCAGCGCCGGCTGGATGAGCTGACGGTCGACCCGATGCCGCAGCAGGCGCAGGGCGACACCCGCAAGCAGCAGCAACAACGTGCAGACCAGCAGCGGCACCGCCAGGTCACCCAGCAGCAGTGGCGGCGGCAGATGGTAGACCAGCCGCCAGCCATCATTGCCAACGCTCTTCACCAGGGCCACGCCGCGCGGCAGCCCACCGCTCCATAGCGTGCCGAAGCTGTCGTCCTGGCGTTGCCGCAGTGTGTCCCAGCCTGCACTGTCCAGACGGGGCGCCTGGCTGGACAAGGCCGGAGACCCTTCCCGGTCGAGCAGTGCATAGCCACCGATGCCCTGGCCATCGATCATGCCTGCGGCGGCGGCATCGTCGAGCAGGAGCAGCAACCACTGCATCGGGCGCGGGCCCGCCTGTACCGGCTGGGCCAGCGCCACGCCGGTTTCGCCCGGGCGCATCCAGTACACGGGGTCTGCGCCGTCGAGGCTGCCGCCGCGGGCCTGCAACGCGCGCAGTGACGGCAGCTGGGCGAGCTCTACATCGATCGCTGCACCGGCCAACCCGTGAGCGCCGTCTGCATCGATCAGCAACAGCCGTGTCTGCAGCGCCTGCAGCGTGTTCTCCGCGCGTGCTGAAAGCAGCATGCATTGGCCCGGCTGGCCTCCAGGCCCATCCAACGGAATCCGGCGCACGCCTTCGCCTTCGCCTGCTGCCGTCTGCGCGGCCGGGGCGCCCTTCACTACGGAATCGCCGAGGTAGCGCAGCAGGGCTTCGCGCTGGTCGAAATAGATCTGCGCCTTGTAGGCGGCAGCGTTCATTTCACGGCGATGAGTCGAGATGTCCTCGGTGAACGCTGTAAGCAGATAGAAGCCCGCTGCAGCCGCCAGGCAGATGAACACGCACACGGTCAGGCAGCGCAGCAGCACGGATGCGGTGGTTGGCGGCGCAACGGGCGGCAGCGAAGGGCGGGGAATCCGGAACATGGACCGATGCTAGAGATCGCTGCCGAAGTGACGGAATCAGCTGTTTCCTAAAATCCCCAGCGGGCCGGCCCTGGCCGCCCTCCCGCGCTGGCTCCATTCAGGCAGCGCAAAAAAGAAACCCCGCCGAAGCGGGGATCTTCCGGAACGGTACCTGCGGCAGCTTACAGCGCACTGCCGCCGAACTTGTGCGTGTACTGCAGGTTGATCGTGCGGCCGATGCTGTCGAACCAGGACACGTCGTAGTACGGATACGCGGTGTACGAGGCGTCCTTCGGCGGCATTTTGTTGAACACGTTGACCACCGACAGCGACAGGCGCGAGTGGTCGTCGAAGCGGTACTGCAGCGACGCGTTGTAGCGGTAGGTTGCCTTGATGTACGGGCTGTCACCGCTGTCCCACTTGAACACCTGGTCGTAGCTGTCCGAGGTCGGCAGCTTGCCCAGGCGCGAACCGTAGACCGTGGCCGACCATGCAGCCTTCTCCCAGGTCACGCTCAGGCTGGTCTTGGTGCGCGGGATGTCGAAGTTGCTGTTGACCGCGAACTGGTCCTGGATCGGATCACCGGGGTAGCGCTGGAAGTCGTGCTTCTTCACCCAGGTGTGGGTGCCGTTGAGGATGAAGTCACCGATGCCGGTCTGCAGGCGGTAGCGCAGGCCGACGTCGATGCCGGAGGTCGATTCGCGGGCGACGTTGATCGGGGCGACGCGCACGCCGTACAGGCGGCCATCACTGGTGCGGGTGATGCGGTCGAGCGCGTCCACGCAGGTCGGCGAGTTGATGTCGGCACTGCCGAGGCGGCAGTTCGCTTCGCTGGCCAGGATCGTGCGCACGTCCATGTCCTGCACCTGCTTGCGCATGTCGATGTCGAACCAGTCCACCGACAGGTCCAGGCCGATCGCCGGCGACCAGACGAAGCCGGCACTCCATGAGGTGCTGGTTTCCGGGTCGAGCTGGCGGTTGCCGGTGCGGCTGCGGATCAGGTTGCGCTCGTAGTCCGAACAGTCGGTGGCGCCGTCGGCGCGGCAGCTGTACAGGTCCTCGGCGCTGGTCTCGTCATTGCCTGGGCCGGCGAAAACATAGTGCAGGTCCGGCGCGCGGAAGGCGGTGCCGTACGAACCACGCACCAGCAGGGTGTCGATCGGGCGCCATTCCAGGCCGCCGCTCCAGGTCGCCTTGCCGATGGTGTTGCCGGAATAGCGGTACTGGTCGTAGCGGCCGGCCACGCTCAGGTTGACCGTTTCGTGCAGCGGCATGCGCAGCTCGGCGGCGGTGGCCCAGCGGTTGCGTGAGCCCTTGCCGTCCGAATCCTTCCAGCTGTAGTAGTAGTACTGGGTGGCCAGCGGATCGGGGTTCAGCGAATACGCCTGCTGGCCCACTTCCACCGTCGCTGCGAAACCGGCATCGCCGCCCGGCAGGCCGAACAGCGCCGAGTTGGTCACGGTGAAGGCAGCTGTTTCGGTGCGCGATTTCGGCGAATAGGAGGTGCGTGCAGCGATCGAATCGTACTCGGCGCGGGTCAGCGGCCGGTAGAGGCGTGACGGGTCGGCGTTGTAGATCGGGAAGCCATCATCGTCCACGCCCAGCTGCGGGCCCAGGAACAGGTCATTGGCCTTGGCGGCGATGATCTGCGCCCAGCTGATCCGCGACTGGTACTGCGAGTGGCTCAGGGCCGCTTCGTAATCCCAGTTGCCGGTCAGATTGCCCTTGAAGCCGGTGGTCACGCTGAGGGTCTTCTGCGTGCTGCGCACCATCGCATTGCGCAGGCCGCCCATTTCTTCAGGCGAGAACTGGCGCTGCCAGAACTCGATCTCGCCGGTGGCCTGGTTGTTGAAGTAGCCCGACTCATCGCCATTGGCATCCATGCGGCCCCACTTGGTGACGTCGCGCATCAGCGACATCGTGTGGTAGCCCAGCTGCACATCGGCGAACCACTGCTGGCCGTTGTCGAAGTCGTAGCTCAGCGAGGCGTAGCCATTGGCGCCGCGGCGCTTGCTGAGGATGGTGCCGTAACCGATCGAGCTGTCGCTGCCGCAGTAGTAACCGTACTTCGGCCGATAGGCACGGTAGGTGCTGCCCTGGTTCTGCCCGGCCAGCGCTTCGCAGGTGGCCGCGCCCGGATCCAGGTAGTCATCGTTGTAGTCGGTGCGCAGATACGCGCGGCGGGCGATGCGCGAGCCTTCGGTGGGGCCGTCCTGGGTCGAATCCTGGATGTCGCGCTCGTAGGCCCACAGCGGGGTCTGCGATTGCAGTTCAACGCTGTACACGGCATTGAAGTTGCCGTGGCTGAAGCCGCTGGCGATGCTCACGTCGAACGACTCGCCACCGCCTTCGCTGGTGGTGCCCATGCGCATGTCGACGGTGGTGCCGTCGGCCTTCTTCTTCAGGATGAAGTTGACCACGCCGGCGATCGCATCCGAGCCGTAGATGGCCGAGGCGCTGCCGGTCAGCACTTCGATGCGCTCGATCATGCCCAGCGGGATGTTGGAGACGTCGGTGAAGTTGCTCCGGCCCTTGAACGGCATCGGGAAATCGGCGATGCGGCGGCCGTTGACCAGCACCAGCGTGTGGTTCGGGCCCAGGCCGCGCAGGTCCACCTGCTGGGCGCCCGGCGAGAAGTCGGCGCCGCTGGACGACTGCTGGCTCTGCGTCTCGCCGCCGTTCTGGGTCATCGACCGCAGTACGTCGGGCACGGTGGTGAAGCCGCTGGAGCGGATCTGCTCGGCGCTGATCACCGTGATCGGGGCGGGGCCTTCAACCTGGGCGCGCGGAATGCGCGAACCGGTGACCTGCACCGCGTCCAGCTGTTGAACCGAAGAGGAAGCCGGAGCCTGGGCCGCCGCGGAAGCAGCCACGCCCATCAACGCCAGCTGGATCGACCACGCCATCGCCTTTCTACGCATGAGGAATTCTCAGAAATGAAGCCGGCCCGCAGAGGTGGGGCCCTATCCCCCATTCAGATTTCCGGAATGGGCGCGCGCATTTAACGCCTTTTTTATGTCCTTGACTACTGGGTTCCTATCTGGCAAAGAGTGAAAACGCTTGCAAGTCGATTTTGTTCAGGGAGATCAAGATGCGACGCCTCCACAGAACCCTGCACGGCCCCTTTGCCTGGCTGGCGCTGCTGGCCCTGGCCTGGCCGCTGGCGGCGCCTGCGCAGGACCTGCAGGGCCCCGGTTTCGCCTATTACGAAGTCGGTGATCTGGAAGCCCCCCGGCCTGGTCCGCGCGCGCCAGCGATGATGCTGATGGGGGGCGGCGAGTGGGTGCCCGAGGCCTTCCAGTGGTGGCTGAAGCAGGCCGGCAACGGCCGTGTGCTGATCCTGCGCGCGTCGGGCAGCGATGAGTTGCAGGACCGCCTGTACCGGGACATCGGCGGCACCACTGCCGTGCAGACCCTGGTCTTCGACAATCGCCGTGGCGCCGACGATCCGGCGGTACTGCGCGTGGTCGCGGCGGCCGACGCCATCTTCATTGCCGGCGGCGACCAGTCGCGCTACATCCGCTTCTGGAAAGGCACCGCGCTGAACCGTGCACTCAATGCCCACGTGCGTGCCGGCAAGCCGATTGCCGGCACCAGCGCCGGGCTGGCGATCCTGGGCGGCTATGCCTATGGCGCGTTGGACGGCGGCAGCATCAGCTCCGCCGGGGCGCTGGCCGACCCGATGGGCAGCGCGGTGACCATGGACAGCGGCTTCCTGCAGATGCCCTATCTGCAGCGCGTGGTCACCGACACCCACTTCGACAAGCGCGACCGCCTCGGCCGCCTGATCGTGTTCGTCGCCCGTGCCGTGCAGGACAGTGGCGATCCGGACATCGTCGGCATCGGCGTCGACGAGGACACCGCCCTGTGCGTGGAGCCGGATGGCCAGGCGCAGGTCTACAGCGCTGACGGCGAAGGCAAGGTCTGGGTGGTCAGCCCCGGCCGTGATGCCGATCGCCTGGTCGAAGGCGAGCCGCTGCGCTTCCACGCCGTGCCGGTGACCGTGGTCGCCAGCGGCAGCCGCATGCGCCTGGACGACTTCCAGGCCGAGGCCGATTACCAGGCCATGGCCGACGTCAGCGACGGCGAGATCGAAGTCGTGCGACGGTAGCGCCGGGCCATGCCCGGCGGCCTTGCCGCATCGCTCTTTCCGCCAGGCATGGCCCGGCGCTACCGAACACTCCCTGGAGACGTACCCGATGAAACTGCGCCTGGCGCTGTCCACGCTGTTGTCCCTGCCCATGCTTGCCCAGGCCGCACCGGCAGCTTCACCGCTGCTGGTCATCCACGGCGGCGCCGGCGTCGAGCGCAAGGACCTGTCACCGGCTGAAGAGAAGGCCGCACGTGACGCATTGAGCGCCGCCCTGCGCAAGGGCCATGCGGAGCTGGCCGCGGGCCGTCCGGCGCTGGCGGCGGTCACCGCAGCGATCACCGTGCTGGAGGACGATCCGACCTTCAACGCCGGCAAGGGCGCGGTGTTTACCCACGATGGCCGCAACGAGCTGGACGCGGCGGTGATGGATGGCGCGACCCAGGTCGCTGGTGCGGTGGCCGGCGTGCAGCGGGTGCGCAATCCGATCCTGCTGGCGCAGACGGTGATGCAGAAGTCCCGGCACGTGATGATGGTCGGGCAGGGCGCCGAGTCCTTCGCGGTGGAGCAGGGCATGACCCTGGTCGATCCCTCGTACTTCCGGACCGACAAGCGCTGGCAGCAGCTGCAGCGGGCACTGAAGGAAGAGGCCAGTGGCCAGGCGCATGCCGACCTGGAGACTGCCAAGCACTTTGGTACCGTCGGCGCGGTTGCGCTGGATGCACAGGGCCATCTCGCCGCCGGCACCTCCACCGGTGGCATGACCAACAAGCGCTACGGCCGTGTCGGCGACTCGCCGATCATTGGTGCCGGTACCTGGGCCGATGCCCGCTGTGCGGTGTCCGGTACCGGTTGGGGCGAGTACTACATCCGTACCGCGGCCGCGCACGAGATCTGCGCGCGCATGCGCTACCAGGGGCAGACGCCGGAGCAGGCCGGCAAGGGCGTGATCAACGAGACGATCCCGCAGATGGGCGGTGACGGCGGTGCCATCGTGCTGGCCGCAGACGGGAAAATGGCCACGCCGTTCAACACCCAGGGCATGTACCGCGGCTGGATCGGGGCCGACGGAATTCCCCATGTGGCAATTTTCGCCAGCGAGTCCCTGCCGGTGCCCGGGCAATAGCCTTGCGTATCAATGGCTTTGCGACGCATGTGAAAAAAAGTGAAAAAAAGCGTTGACAGGTCCCCGCTTCATCTCCAGAATTGCGGGCTCACCACCACACACCGCAACGCTTCGGCGGCACGGAATGGGGTGGTAAGGAGGGATACCCAAGCGGCCAACGGGGGCAGACTGTAAATCTGCTGGCTTACGCCTTCGGTGGTTCGAATCCACCTCCCTCCACCAGTTTCACGTTGTGACATTCCCGGCGCGGGAGTAGTTCAATGGTAGAACCTCAGCCTTCCAAGCTGATGGTGCGGGTTCGATTCCCGTCTCCCGCTCCATTGAATGAACTTTGAATATTATCGAGTTCATGTCATAATGCAAAACTCGGCTCACGTAGCTCAGTCGGTAGAGCACTTCCTTGGTAAGGAAGAGGTCGAAGGTTCGATTCCTTTCGTGAGCACCATCTTAAGCATCACCTCTCAGACGAATTCGAGATAAGCAGCCATGGCCAAGGGTAAGTTCGAGCGCACCAAGCCGCACGTCAATGTCGGCACCATCGGTCACGTCGACCACGGCAAGACCACGCTGACCGCCGCACTGACCAAGATCGGTGCCGAGCGCTTCGGTGGCGAGTTCAAGGACTACTCCTCGATCGACGCCGCGCCGGAAGAAAAGGCTCGTGGTATCACGATCTCGA
>Ga0209132_1000030_pt1 | contig 133362 bp, 119 predicted proteins | sample UppTromiDAQMD023_FD_185835 | JGI IMG/M metagenome (GOLD analysis project Ga0209132, IMG submission 185835) | Upper troposphere microbial communities from Maryland, USA - DAQMD-023 (SPAdes) (version 2) | ecosystem: Environmental > Air > Outdoor Air > Unclassified | place: USA: Maryland...
CTGGTCGCCTATCGGCGCAGTTACCCTCAACCCCGAACGCGACTCGGTCGTCGCGGACCACATGAAAGCAGACCTTAAACAGCCCTTGGCTGCATAAATCAGGCGACAACTACCTTGACACGCGCCGAATCTTCTTTTTGCATTGTGAAAAAATTGGATTGCTGCGTTGCGCCATTTTTTCTCAATACGAGAAATGCAATTTCATATTGAAGAATATGAAAATAAGCTGTTGATTTTTATGAAGAAAAATTTAGTCTTTTATAAGACACAAGATGTTGATTGGGTCTTCTATAAGACTTAAATTTGATCCCAAGGCCGACGCAAGAAAGCCGCTTGTTTCAACAACCTCCCAGGAGAGCAACATGCCCCAATCCCTGACCCAGCAACTGAGCCGCGAACAACAGATTTCCGCCCTTGAGAAAGACTGGGCGCAGAACCCCCGTTGGAAGGGTGTCAAGCGTGGCTACAGCGCCGCTGACGTGGTGCGTCTTCGCGGCAGCCTGCAGCCTGAATACACGCTGGCCCAGCGCGGCGCGGAACTGCTCTGGGACAGGATCAACGGCGGTGCCAAGAAAGGCTACGTGAATGCCTTTGGCGCCATCTCTGCGGGCCAGGCCATGCAGCAGGCCAAGGCCGGCCTGGAAGCGGTGTACCTGTCGGGCTGGCAGGTGGCTGCCGACGGCAACACCAGCGAAACCATGTACCCCGACCAGTCGCTGTACGCCTATGACTCGGTGCCCACCATGGTGCGCCGCATCAACAACACCTTCAAGCGCGCCGACGAAATCCAGTGGAGCCGTGGCATCAACCCCGGCGACAAGGAATTCATCGACTACTTCCTCCCCATCGTGGCGGATGCCGAAGCCGGCTTCGGCGGCGTGCTCAACGCGTTCGAGCTGATGAAGAACATGATTGCCGCTGGCGCGGCAGGCGTGCACTTCGAGGACCAGTTGGCCGCCGTGAAGAAGTGCGGCCACATGGGTGGCAAGGTGCTGGTGCCTACCCAGGAAGCCGTCGAGAAGCTGATCTCCGCGCGCTTTGCCGCCGACGTGATGGGCGTGCCCACCATCGTGCTGGCCCGTACCGATGCTGAAGCCGCCAACCTGATCACCTCCGACCATGACGCCAACGACAAGCCGTTCCTGACCGGCGAGCGCACGCAGGAAGGCTTCTACCGGGTCAGGAACGGCATGGAGCAATCCATCAGCCGCGGCGTGGCCTACGCACCCTATGCAGACCTGGTGTGGTGCGAAACCGGCGTGCCTGACATCGGCTTTGCCCGCGAGTTCGCCCAGGCCGTGCATGGTGCCTGCCCAGGCAAGCTGCTGAGCTACAACTGCTCGCCCTCGTTCAACTGGAAGAAGAACCTCAACGACAGCCAGATTGCCTCCTTCCAGGAAGAGCTGTCTGCGTTGGGCTACAAGTTCCAGTTCATCACGCTGGCCGGCATCCACATCAACTGGTTCAACACCTTCAAGTTTGCCCACGCCTACGCCAACGGCGAAGGCATGAAGCACTACGTGAACATGGTGCAGGAGCCCGAATTCGCAGCCCGCGAACAAGGCTACACCTTCGTGTCGCACCAGCAGGAAGTGGGCGCAGGCTACTTCGACGACGTGACCACGGTGATCCAGGGTGGCTCGTCCAGCGTCAAGGCACTGACCGGCTCCACGGAAGAGGAGCAGTTCCACTGAAGCGCGGCTTCGGTGAGTGCAACTTCAGGTAGATAGGGGTGAGAAAGCGTCCGGGGCCTTGTGCTTCGGGCGCTTTTTCTTTGCTGGGGTTAAAATGCAAGGAGTTTTCAACTGACAAGGGCGAGAAAGGCATCATGGTTATGACACCGCGAACTACATCGGAGATGTACACCGGCCGCTAGCGGCTGGCGGTTCGCGCCTGCACGAGATTCACTCGACCCCAACAAAGCGCGGACCCGGCTCCGCGCTTTTTTGCTTTTGGGGGATGGCGCACCCCCTGAGAAATATTTTTAGGAATCCCATGATCCACATTACGCTTCCCGATGGTTCGCAACGCGAGTATCCCGGTCCGGTCACCGTGGCCGAAGTGGCTGCATCGATAGGCACGGGCCTTGCCAAGGCTGCACTGGCTGGCAAGGTTGGCACGGGCGACGACGCCAAGGTGGTGGACACCAGCTTTGTGATCGACAAGGACATGCCCCTGTCCATCGTGACGGCCAAGGATGCAGATGGCCTGGACGTGATCCGTCATTCGACGGCCCACTTGCTGGCCTATGCCGTCAAGGATCTGTTTCCTGACGCCCAGGTCACCATCGGCCCCGTCATCGAGAACGGCTTCTACTACGACTTCTCGTACAAGCGTCCTTTCACGCCCGAGGATCTGGTCGCCATCGAAAAACGCATGGCCGAGCTGGCTGCCAAGGACGAGCCCGTGGTGCGCCGCGTGCTGCCGCGCGACGAGGCCGTGGCCTACTTCAAGGGCATGGGCGAGAACTACAAGGCCGAGATCATCGCCAGCATCCCCTCGAACGAGGATGTGAGCCTGTACCGCGAAGGCGGTTTCGAGGATCTGTGCCGCGGCCCGCACGTGCCGAGCACCGGCAAGCTCAAGTTCTTCAAGCTGATGAAGGTGGCTGGCGCCTACTGGCGCGGTGACCATCGCAACGAGATGCTGCAGCGCGTGTACGGCACGGCCTGGGCTACCAAGGACGACCTGCAGCAGTACCTGCACATGCTGGAGGAGGCCGAAAAGCGCGACCACCGCAAGCTGGGCCGTGAACTGGATCTGTTCCACATCGACGAGCATTCGCCAGGCACCGTGTTCTGGCATCCGAAGGGTTGGGCTTTGTGGCAAGAGGTCGAGCAGTACATGCGCCGCGTGTACCGGGACAACGGCTACCAGGAGGTCAAGGGTCCGCAGATCCTGGACAAGACCCTGTGGGAGAAGACCGGCCATTGGGACAAGTACCGCGAGAACATGTTCACGACCGAGTCGGAAAAGCGCGACTACGCGCTCAAGCCGATGAACTGCCCCGGCCACATCCTGATCTTCAAGCAGGGCATCAAGAGCTACCGCGACCTGCCGCTGCGCTACGGCGAATTCGGCCAGTGCCACCGCAACGAGCCCACGGGCGGCCTGCACGGCATCATGCGCGTGCGCGGCTTCACGCAGGATGACGGCCACGTCTTCTGCACCGAAGACCAGATCCAGCCCGAAGTGCTGGCCTTCACCACGCTGCTGCAAAAGGTCTACGCGGACTTCGGTTTCAGCGACATCATCTACAAGGTCGCCACGCGCCCCGAGGCGCGCATCGGCTCCGATGAAAGCTGGGACAAGGCGGAGGCCGCGCTGATCAACAGCCTGGAGGCTTCGGGCTGCGAGTACGTGATCTCGCCCGGCGATGGCGCGTTCTACGGTCCCAAGATCGAGTACACGCTCAAGGACGCCATCGGTCGCCAGTGGCAGTGCGGCACCATCCAGGTCGACTTCTCCATGCCCGAGCGCCTGGATGCGGAATACGTGGGTGAAGACGGCGATCGCCATCGCCCCGTGATGCTGCACCGTGCCATCGTCGGTAGCCTTGAGCGTTTCATCGGCATCCTCATCGAGCAGCATGCCGGTGCCATGCCGACATGGCTGGCTCCTGTGCAGGCGGCCGTGCTCAATATCACTGACGCGCAGGCGGACTATGTGCGGGAAGTCGCGCAAAAGCTGCAAAAAGCATTTCCGAATCAAGGCCTTAGGGTGGCGACAGATCTGCGCAACGAAAAGATTACGTATAAAATACGGGAGCATTCGTTGCAAAAGCTGCCTTACATCCTTGTTGCAGGCGACAAGGAGAAGGCCGCTGGTGCAGTGGCAGTGCGCGCACGAGGCAACAAGGACCTCGGAGTGATGTCGGTCGACGCGTTCATTGAACTCGTGGCCAAGGACATCGCGGCGAAGGCCTGACGGAGCATCTCCAAAGGCGTTAGCCGTTTGGCGTGTACTGCACACAAGCGGCTACGCTGTTGTAGCAACTTAAATCCAAGGGTGAGAACCATAGCTACTGAATTTCGTGATCGGCGCCACCGTGAAGAGCGCAAGCATCGTCTCAACCGTGAAATCATGGCGCCTGAAGTGCGTCTGTCCGGCCCGGAGAACGAGCCGCTGGGCATCGTGCCTCTGCAGGAAGCGCTGCGCATGGCGGGCGAGTTGGACGTGGACCTGGTGGAAATCGCCGCCACGGCCACTCCGCCTGTCTGCCGGTTGATGGACTATGGCAAGTTCAAGTACCTTGAACAGAAGAAGGCTGCCGAAGCCAAGGCCAAGCAGACCGTCATCGAAATCAAGGAAGTGAAATTCCGCCCTGGTACCGACGACGGCGACTACAACATCAAGCTGCGCAACATCCGCCGATTCCTGGCCGATGGTGACAAGTGCAAGATCACGCTGCGTTTCCGCGGCCGTGAAATCACGCACCAGCAGATCGGTCTGGACCTGCTGAACCGTCTGCGTGACGATCTGGCGGACTCCATCCAGGTGGAGCAGTTCCCCAAGCTCGAAGGCCGCCAGATGGTGATGATGATCGCCCCTGCGCGCAAGAAGCCCACCACCGGTGGCAAACCGCAAGCAGAGGTTTCTGCTGCACCTGCGGTGGCTGATAAGGCATAATCGCGGTTTCGCCCTTCGTTGAGGGGCGACAGAATTTGCAGGCCGTGCGCGAGTCGATTGCGCGGGGCGTGCGATGCAAGGGACATGGTTTCCATGTCCCTTGTTCTTGCCGGCCTCCGGGCTGGCACAGAAGTGTCTCGGGGCCAGCAAGTGCGCGCAGTGTTGCGAGCCGCCTCACGAGCACAAACAACAGGAGCATTCAAATGCCCAAAATGAAGACCAAGAGCAGCGCGAAGAAGCGTTTTCGCGTTCGTCCCGGTGGCACCGTCAAGCGCGGTCAAGCCTTCAAGCGTCACATCTTGACCAAGAAGACCACCAAGAACAAGCGTCACCTGCGTGGTGCAGTGTCTGTGCATGAGACCAACATGGGCTCTATCGCACAAATGCTGCCGATGGCTGGCCTGTAATTCACTGACGAACAAGGAGAAAACACATGCCTCGCGTCAAACGTGGTGTAACGGCCCGCGCCCGTCACAAAAAAGTTCTGGCCCTTTCCAAGGGTTTCCGCGGCCGCCGCGGCAATGTCTTCCGCATCGCCAAGCAGGCGGTGATGAAGGCTGGGCAATATGCCTACCGTGACCGCCGTGCCAAGAAGCGCGTGTTCCGCCGTCTGTGGATCGCCCGTATCAACGCCGCTGCACGTGAACTGGGCCTGACCTACAGCCAGTTCGCCAACGGCCTGAAGAAGGCAGCCATCGAGATCGACCGCAAGATGCTGGCCGATATCGCGGTGCACGACAAGGCTGCGTTTAGCAGCATCGTTGATCAAGTCAAGGCCAAGCTGGCTGCTTGAGATAACGGTCTGCGGCCATCCTCGTGATGGTCTGCAGCGCAAACAGCAAGGGCTAGGGCTTGAAAAGGCTGCTAGCCCTTGTTTCTTTTCACAGTCGATAAAGAGTCGATATGAACGAGTTGGATTCTCTGGTCGAGAGCGCGCAGCAGCTGTTCGCGCAGGCACAAACCCCCGCTGATCTGGAAAACGCCAAGGCGCAGTTTCTGGGCAAGTCGGGCAAGGTGACCGAGCTCATGAAGGGCATGGCGCAGCTTTCCGTCGAAGAGAAGAAGTCGCGCGGAGCCGCCATCAACGTGGCCAAGCAAGGCATCGAGGCCGCGCTGACCGCGCGCCGCAAGGCCCTGGCCGATGCCGAACTGCAGGCCCACCTGAAGGCCGAGGTGCTGGATGTGACCTTGCCGGGCCGCCGCCGTGGCCAGGGCGGCCTGCACCCCGTGTCGCTGACGCTGGAGCGCATCGAGGGCATCTTCGGCTCCATGGGTTTCGATGTGGCCGAGGGCCCCGAGATCGAGTCCGACTGGTTCAACTTCACGGCGCTGAACACGCCGGAAGACCATCCTGCCCGTTCCATGCACGACACCTTCTACGTGGAAGGCGGCACGGAGCAGGCTCCCAATCTGCTGCGCACGCACACCAGCCCGATGCAGGTGCGCCACGCTGTGCAGCACGTCAAGAAATACCGCGAGCGACTGGACGCCGGCCAGGGCATGCCCGAGATCCGCGTGATCGCGCCGGGCCGCACCTACCGCGTGGACAGCGATGCCACTCACTCGCCCATGTTCCACCAGTGCGAAGGCCTGTGGATTGGCGAGAACGTCAGCTTCAAGGACCTGAAGGTGGTCTTCACCGACTTCTGCAAGACCTTCTTCGAGAGCGACGACCTGGTGCTGCGCTTTCGCCCCAGCTTCTTCCCCTTCACCGAGCCCAGCGCCGAGATCGACATCCAGTTCCAGAGCGGCCCGCTGGCCGGCCGCTGGCTGGAAGTGGCCGGCTCCGGCCAGGTGCACCCCAACGTGGTGCGCAACATGGGGCTGGACCCCGAAAAGTACATCGGCTTTGCCTTTGGCATGGGGCCTGACCGCCTGACCATGCTGCGCTATGGCGTCAACGATCTGCGACTGTTTTTTGACGGCGATATCCGCTTCCTGTCGCAATTCCGTTAGAAATGGATCGCCCCCTGAGGCGCTGCGCGCCATCCCCCTGGGAGGGGGACGACGCCCTCGCCGCGAGGCGGCTCTTGCTCGGCGTCTCCGGCCTGAACCACGCCAGTCGCATGGTCAGGCTGTTCGGGGGGTGGAATGAGAGTCGTCAATACGTTCATGGGGTCCGCCAGCGCCGCGGCGCGCGGACCGAACCAACGCCAAAGAGTCTGATATGCAATTTCCCGAATCCTGGCTGCGCGAGTTCTGCAATCCGCCGCTGACCACCCAAGAGCTGGCCGACACCCTGACCATGGCCGGCTTGGAGGTGGAGGAGCTGGAGCCCGTGGCGCCGCCGTTCACCAAGATCGTCGTCGGTGAGATCAAGGCTGCCGAGCAGCATCCCAATGCCGATCGCCTGCGCGTGTGCCAGGTCGATGTGGGCGGACCCGAGCTGCTGACCATCGTCTGCGGCGCGCCCAATGCGCGCGTGGGCATCCGCGTGCCCTGCGCCACGGTTGGCGCCGAGCTGCCGCCCGGTGAAGATGGCAAGCCTTTCCTGATCAAGATCGGCAAGCTGCGCGGTGTGGAGAGCTTCGGCATGCTGTGCTCGGCACGCGAACTCAAGCTGTCCGAGGACCATGGCGGCCTGATGGAGCTGCCGCTGGACGCGCCCCTGGGCCAGAACATCCGCGAATACCTGAACCTGGATGACACCCTGTTCACGCTCAAGCTCACGCCCAACCTGGCGCATTGCCTGAGCGTCTATGGTGTGGCGCGCGAAGTGGCTGCGCTGACCGGTGCGCCGCTCAAGCCCCAGTCGTTCACGCCTGCTGCGGTGGATGTGCAGGACAGGCTGGCCGTGAAGATCGAGGCGCCCGACCTGTGCGGCCGCTTCTCGGGCCGCGTGGTGCGCAACGTCAACACCCAGGCGAAGACGCCGCAGTGGATGGTCGATCGCCTGGCGCGCTGCGGCCAGCGCAGCGTGGCGCCGCTGGTGGACATCTCCAACTATGTGATGTTCGAGCTGGGCCGCCCCTCCCACATCTTTGACCTGGACAAGATCCACGGCGGCCTGCAGGTGCGCTGGGGCAAGGAAGGCGAGCAGCTCAAGCTGCTCAACGGCAACACCGTCACCGTCGATGGACAGGTGGGCGTGATCGCCGATGAGCGCGAAGTCGAATCGCTGGCCGGCATCATGGGCGGCGACGCCACGGCCGTGTCCGACGACACGCGCCACATCTACATCGAGGCGGCCTTCTGGTGGCCCAAGTCGATTGCCGGCCGTTCGCGCCGCTACAACTTCTCCACCGATGCGGGCCACCGCTTCGAGCGCGGCGTCGATCCCGAACTGACGGTCGAGCACATCGAGCGCATCACCGAGCTGGTGCTGCAGATCTGCGGCACGCCCGAGACCGTCTGCGGCCCCATCGACGACCAGAAGTCCAACATGCCCCAGCCCAAGCCCGTCACGCTGCGCGTGGCGCGTGCGGCCAAGGTCATCGGCATGCCGCTCACGCAGCAGCAATGCCACGATGCGCTGGCCGGCCTGGGCCTGCCGGTGGAGCAGGGCGATGGCGTGCTCACCGTCACGCCGCCCAGCTTCCGCTTCGACATCAACATCGAGGAAGACCTGATCGAGGAAGTGGCGCGCATGGTGGGTTACGAGAACCTGCCCACGACCAAGCCGCTGGCGCCCATTGCGCCCAAGCTGCGCGCCGAAAACCGCCGCAGCCAGTTCGCCGTGCGCCGCGCGCTGGCCGATCTGGGTTACCAGGAAACCATCAACTTCAGCTTTGTGGAAGCCGCGTGGGAGAAGGATCTGGCTGGCAACGCCAATCCCATCCAGCTGCTCAACCCCATCGCAAGCCAGCTCAGCGTGATGCGCTCCAGCCTCATCGGCTCGCTCATGCAGGTGCTCAAGTTCAATGCCGACCGCAAGGCCGAGCGCGTGCGCGTGTTCGAGCTGGGCCGTGTCTTCCTCAAGGATGACAGCGTTGTTGACAGCGACACCACGGTCAAGGGCTTCTACCAGCCCATGCGCGTGGCGGGCCTGGCCTGGGGAGCTGCCGAGCAGCTGCAATGGGCTCGTGGCGAGACCAAGGTCGACTTCTACGACGTCAAGGGCGATGTCGAGGCGCTGCTGGCGCCGCGCAAGCCCGTGTTCGAGCCGGCCGAGCATCCTGCCATGCACCCGGGCCGCTGCGCACGCGTGCTGCTCGATGGCCAGTCCATCGGCTTCATCGGCGAGCTGCATCCCCAGTGGCGCCAGCAATGGGATCTGGCCCAGGCGCCCGTGCTGTTCGAGTTGGAGCTCGATGCCGTGCTGGCGCGCGAGGTGCCGGTGTTCAAGCCCGTGGCCAAGCACCAGGCCGTGGAGCGCGACATTGCCGTGGTCGTGAACGAAAAGACCACGCATGCCCAGCTGATGCAGGCGGTGGAGGCTGCCCAGACCGGCGGCCTGCTGCGCTCTGCCGTGCTGTTCGATGTGTTCCGTCCCAAGGCGCTCAAGGCCGGCGAGGCAGCGGCACCGGGCGCGCTGGCGCAGGACGAAAAGAGCCTGGCCGTGCGCCTGACGCTGGGCCATGACGACAGCTCGCTGACGGATGTGCAGATCGAGCAGGCCGTGCAGGCCGTGCTCGAGCAGCTGCAGCAGCGTCTGGGTGCGCGCCTGCGCGCATGATGGAGGGTGCATGCCGTGAAAGGAGATCCTGTGATGGAACTGGCGGTGGAAAGTCTTGATTCGCCTGCGCTGACCAAGGCGCAGCTGGCGGATCTGCTGTTCGACGAGATCGGCCTGAACAAGCGCGAATCCAAGGAAATGGTGGATGCGTTCTTCGAGCTGGTCTCGCAAAGCCTGGTGTCGGGCGAGGATGTGAAGCTGTCGGGCTTCGGCAACTTCCAGATCCGCACCAAGGCGCCGCGTCCGGGGCGCAATCCGCGCACGGGCGAGGCCATTCCGATCGAGGCGCGCCGCGTCGTGACCTTCCATGCGAGCAGCAAGCTCAAGGAGCAGATCCAGGAAGGCACATCGGGCTCCCAGGCCTGAGGAAAGCCTGCCCGGGCCTGCATGGCCAGCTGTCGCCAGCCTGTCTGCCTCGCGGTGGATGGGCTGTTTTTACGACAGGGTGCTGGCCTGCAGGCGAGCTGTGCAGTAGGCTCGGCCTTCTTCCCGGATCGGCGTCCGCGCGCCAGCGGCATTGCACATCCTGACTTCATCCACATTTGCCATGGCTTCACTTCTGCCCCAGATTCCCGCCAAGCGCTACTTCACCATCGGTGAGGTCGCGGATCTGTGCGACGTCAAGCCGCATGTGCTGCGCTACTGGGAGCAGGAGTTCACGCAGCTGCGCCCCATGAAGCGGCGCGGCAACCGCCGCTACTACCAGCACCACGAAGTGCTGATGATCCGGCGCATCCGCGAGCTGCTCTACGAGCAGGGCTTCACTATCAATGGCGCGCGCAACCGCCTGCGTGAGGCCTCGGGGTCTGCCGTGGTTCCCGCGCTGCAGGCCGGTGTCGCGGTGTCGGCGCCGGCTGCCGCGCCGCTGCTCGGTGGCGATGCCGCGGCCAGCGTTCCGCTGGAGCCGGAGGCCGTGCGCGAGGAGCTTTTGCAGATTCGTGCGCTGCTTTCTATTTGAGAGCAAAAAGCTGTATATAATTGAATTCTTCGGCGTGTAGCGCAGCCTGGTAGCGCACTTGCATGGGGTGCAAGGGGTCGCGAGTTCGAATCCCGCCACGCCGACCATAAATGAATACGGACCACAGCTTCTGGCTGTGGTCCGTTTTTCTTTGTGCCATCGCCAACCGCTACCAACCGCTGAAGGGGAGCGGCCGTTGCGCGGGAATCAACCCTGGGCGCAGGTCTCAAGCAGCCATTGCCGGAAGGCTGCCAGCGCCGGCAGTGTCGCGTTCCTCTCGGGATAGACCAGGTAGTAGCTGCGCTGGCTGGGGATGGCGTCTCCCACCACGTGCAGCTCACCGCGCGCCATCTCCTCTTCCACCAGTACCCGTGGCACCAGGCCCACGCCCATGCCTGCCAGCACGGCCTGTATCAGGTGCGAGGTCAGCTCGAAGCTCGGCCCTATCCGCATCTGCCGGTGATCGAGCCGATAGTGCGTGAACCACTCGCTCCAGGCCTGCCGGTTGCTGGCCACCGTGAGCAGCACCTGCTGGCCCACCCAATCCGGCGAGGCTGCTGCCTGCCCGGCCTGCTGCAGCGCCTGCGGGCTGGCCACCGCCACCAGAAACTCGTGGTACAGGCGGTGCGCGGTCAGCCCGGGCCAGTCTCCCGTGCCCACGGTGATGGCGGCGTCTATCTCGCCGCTGTCGAAGTCGATGTCGCCGATGCGCGAGTGGATGTGCATCGTCACCCCCGGCTGCGCCTGGTAGAAGCCATGCAGGTGCGGCAGCAGCCATTTGGAGCCGAAGGTGGGCAGGGTGGCCAGGTTGAGCGTGCCACCGCCGGACTGGCGTGACATGGCCTGCAGGGTGGCGCTGCGTATGCGGCCCAGCGCGGCGCCCAGGTCGATGAAGTAGCGGCGCCCCACATCAGTCAGGCGCACCGTGCGGCCCTCGCGGCGGAACAGGCTGATGCCCAGCTGCGCCTCCAGTGTCTGCACCTGCCGGCTGATGGCGCTCTGGCTGAGCGACAGCTCCTCGGCCGCTCGCGCATAGCTTTCGTGGCGCGCGGCCGCCTCGAAGACCAGCAGCAGGGACATGGAGGGCGTCAGGCGTCGGTAATTCATGAGTTTTATGCAGTGTTCGCGGCTGCAATTTTCGTTTGTTCCAGAGGATGAGTGTAGAGATACTTGCGGCCATGGTCGGCCTGAAATCGTGTATTGCATGCATGGGTTTCCTGGGCTGATCGCCAGCAACAAATCTCCCCACCTTGCCTTCCATGTCGATTGCCCCACTGCCCCACGCCAGCGCCCCCGTGCCTGCCCAATACCTTGAGTTTCTTGAAGCGTTGAAGGCCGCCGGCTTCGAGGGCGACGTGGACACGGACCATGCCAGCCGCACCGTGCTGGCCACGGACAACTCCATCTACCAGCGCATGCCGCAGGCGGCCATCTACCCGCGTCACGCCGAGGATGTGGCCAGGGCGGCGCAGGTGCTGGCGCGGCCTGAGTTCCGCGATGTGGTGCTGACACCGCGCGGCGGCGGCACGGGCACAAACGGGCAGTCGCTCACGCATGGCGTGACCATGGACTTGTCGCGGCACATGAATGGCATCCTCGAAATCAATGCCGAGCAGCGCTGGGTGCGCGTGCAGGCAGGCGTGGTCAAGGACCAGCTCAACGCCGCGCTCAAGCCATACGGACTGTTCTTTGCGCCCGAGCTGTCCACCTCCAACCGCGCCACCATCGGCGGCATGATCAACACCGATGCCAGCGGGCAGGGCAGCTGCACCTATGGCAAGACGCGCGACCACGTGCTGGCGCTGGACTTCGTGCTGCTGGGCGGCGAGCGCCTGCACAGCGCGCCGCTGGATGCCGAGGCGCTTGAGCGCATGTGCGCCGATTCGGGGCGCATCGGCAAGGTGCACCGCACGGCGCGGCGCATCAGCGAGGACCAGGCGGAGTTGATCGAGGCCAGATTCCCCAAGCTCAACCGCTGCCTCACCGGCTATGACCTGGCCCATCTGCGCGACGGCGACGGGCGCTTCAACCTCAACAGCGTGCTGTGCGGCGCCGAGGGCTCGCTGGGTTTCGTGGTGGAGGCGCGGCTCAACGTGCTGCCCATTCCCCGCTATTCGGTGCTGGTCAACGTGCGCTACGCGGGCTTCATGGACGCGCTGCGCGATGCGCGCGCGCTGATGGCACACCGGCCGCTGTCCATCGAGACGGTGGATTCCAAAGTGCTGTTGCTGGCCATGAAGGACTTCGTCTGGAGCAGCGTGGCCGAGTACTTCCCGCAGGACGGCCAGCGCCCCACGCTGGGCATCAACCTGGTGGAATTCAGCGGCGACGATCCGCAGGAGGTCGACGGCCGCGTGCAGGCCTTCATCGCGCACCTGGGCGCGGATACCTCCGTGGAGCGGCTGGGCCATACGCTGGCGGCGGGCAATGCAGCGGTCCACCGCGTCTATGCCATGCGCAAGCGCGCCGTGGGCCTGCTGGGCAACGTGGCGGGCGAGGCGCGGCCCCAGCCCTTTGTCGAAGACACGGCCGTGCCGCCCGAGAACCTGCCCGAGTTCATTGCCGAGTTCCGCGCGCTGCTGGACAGCCACGGCCTGCAGTACGGCATGTTCGGCCACGTCGATGCCGGCGTGCTGCATGTGCGCCCCATCCTGGACATGAAGAACCCCGTGGACGCCGCCCTGGTGCGCCCCATCTCCGACGCGGTGGCCGAACTCACGCAGCGCCATGGCGGCCTGCTGTGGGGCGAGCACGGAAAGGGCCTGCGCTCCGAATATGTGCCGGCCTTCTTCGGCGAGCTGTATCCCTCGCTGCAGCAGCTCAAGGCCGCCTTCGACCCGCACAACCAGCTCAACCCTGGCAAGATCGCCACGCCGCCGGCCAGCAAGACCTTGCTGCTCAAGGTGGACGGCGTCACCACGCGCGGCGAGCTGGACCGGCAGATCGACGAGCGCGTATGGCAAAGCTATGGCGCGGCCATGCACTGCAACGGCAATGGCGCCTGCTACAACTTCGACCCGGACGACGCCATGTGCCCGTCCTGGAAGGCCACGCGCCAGCGCGTGCATTCGCCCAAGGGCCGGGCCTCGCTGATGCGCGAATGGCTGCGCCTGCAGGGGCAGGCTGGCGTGAACGTGCTGGAGGTCGCGCGGCGGCCCCAGCCCTTCCTGTCCAGCCTGGCCGCGCGCTGGCGCAACAGCCGCGCGGCGCGCCGCGGCGAGGCCGATCTCTCGCACGAGGTCTATGACGCCATGGCCGGCTGCCTGGCCTGCAAGTCCTGCGCCGGGCAGTGCCCCGTCAAGGTCAACGTGCCCGAGTTCCGCTCGCGCTTTCTGGAGCTGTACCACCGCCGCTACCTGCGGCCCGTGCGCGACTACCTGATCGGCTCGCTGGAATTCACCATGCCGTGGCTGGCGCGCATGCCCGCGCTCTACAACGGGGTGATGGGCTCGCCATGGATGCGCGATGTGCTCAGCCGGCGCATCGGCATGGTCGACGGCCCGCTGCTGAGCCGGCTGGACCTGGCAGCCACCTTGCGGCAATGGAAGGTGCGCGCGGCCGATGCGCAGGCGCTGGCCGCGCTTTCGCCCGAGCAGCGTGCGCGCAGCGTGGTCATCGTGCAGGACAGCTTCACCCGCTACTTCGAGACCGGCCAGCTGCAGGTGCTGATCGAGCTGGCGGCGCGCCTGGGGTTCCAGGTCTGGCTGGCGCCGCTGCTGCCCAATGGCAAGCCGCTGCATGTGCAGGGATTCATGGGCGCCTTTGCCAAGGCGGCCATCCGCAATGCCGCGCAGCTGGCGCAACTGGCTCAGCCCGGTGTGGCGCTGGTGGGGCTGGACCCGGCCATGACGCTGGCCTATCGGCAGGAATACCTCAAGGTGCCGGGCATGGGCGAGGTGCCCAAGGTGGCGCTGCCCCAGGAATGGCTGCAGCAGGTGCTGCCCGAGGCGCGCACGAACGAGGGCAGTGCAGGCACTGCGTACCGCCTGCTGCCCCATTGCACCGAAAAGACCAACGCGCCCGACAGCGGCAAGCAGTGGGCACAGCTCTTCGAGCGACGGGGCCTGCGCCTGAGCGTGGAGGCCACGGGCTGCTGCGGCATGTCGGGCACCTACGGGCATGAGGCGCGCAACCTCGAAACCTCCAAGACGATCTATGCCCAGTCATGGGCCTGGCAGATCGAAGGCAAGCAGGAGCTGGGCGAGCCGCTGGCCACCGGCTACTCCTGCCGCAGCCAGGTCAAGCGACTGTCTGCACGGCAGCTGCGCCATCCGTTGGAGGCCTTGCTGGACCACGTGCGCGCCACGCATCAGGGGTGAGAAGATGCGGGGGCTGATCGTCGCCATTTCAGGAATTTGCAGACATTTTTGAAAAATCTCTGCGTTTTCCCTGAAGGCCCGTTTTTAGTCCCTATAATTCAATGCTTCGGCGTGTAGCGCAGCCTGGTAGCGCACTTGCATGGGGTGCAAGGGGTCGCGAGTTCGAATCCCGCCACGCCGACCACAACGCAAAGCTCCTGACGGAAACGTCAGGAGCTTTTTGCTTTGTACGTTCGATTTTGCGCGCGATTGTGCCTTGCGGCGAAGGGCGGGTGCAGTTCCGCCAGGCGGCTCCCTCGCGGATGGCGAGGGCAGCCAGCGCAGAAAACTCCATGCACCGTGAAGATGCGCCGCCAGGTCTGGATGCGTAAGACCTGCACCTACAATGGCGTCTTTTGTAACTGACGATTTCTTCCTGGTCTCGCACATGATGGATGGACTGATTACCGGCAGACTCACCGGTACGCCCGAACACCGCAGCGACCGCAATCGGCGCCCCTTCATGGTGGCCCGCGTGCGTTCCGAGGCATCCGATGGCACTTCCATCCCGGTCAACGTGGTTGCATTCGACGCCCAGGCCTGCGAGGTGCTGCGCAATCTGATCGAAGGCGATGCCGTGGCGCTGCGTGGCAGCTTCACGCCCAAGGTCTGGATAGACCGCCAGGAGCAGCCCCATCCCGTACTGGATGTCGTGGCCCACCAGGTCATGGCAACGCCCGAGTTCCAGGACCGCTGACGCCCGCGCTGCGGCGCCGGTTGTGAGCTACTGAAAAAACTGTCTAGCCGCAGTGTGCCGGTACGGTCGCCGCGCGCTGTGTTGGCGCTACAGTGTGCGCCTGTGTTTTTGACAGGTTACAAGGAACCGCATCCATGCCCACCAAGCGCCATTTCCTCCGCCGCACGCTCACGGCCGCCGCGATTGCCAGCACCGCCGCCATGACCCTGCTGGCCATGCCCGCGCAGGCGCAGGACAAGCCCATCAAGGTCGGCGTCACGGCCGGCCCGCACGCCCAGATCATGGAGCAGGTCAAGAAGGTCGCCGAGAAGAACGGCCTGAAGATCCAGATCGTTGAATTCGGCGACTACGTGCAGCCCAATGCCGCGCTGTCTGCCGGTGACCTGGACGCCAACAGCTACCAGCACCGCCCCTACCTCGACGCCCAAGTGCGCGACCGCGGCTACAAGATCGGCTGGGTGGCCGACACGGTGAATTTCCCCATCGGCATCTATTCCAAGAAGATCAAGCAGCTGGCCGACCTGCCCCAGGGCGCCAAGTTCGGCATCCCCAACGACCCCACCAACGGTGGCCGCGTGCTGCTGCTGCTGCAGGCCCAGGGCCTGATCAAGCTCAAGGAAAGCGCGGGCCTGAAGGCCACGCCGCTGGACGTGGTCTCCAACCCCAAGAAGCTGCGCTTCGTGGAGCTGGACGCAGCCCAGCTGCCACGCTCGCTGGATGACCTGGACGCCTCGGCCATCAACACCAACTTCGCGATCTCGGCAGGCCTGAACCCCAAGACCGATGCCATTGCGCAGGAAGCCGCCAAGAACCCCTATGTGAACATCCTGGTCGCGCGCGATGCCGACAAGGGCAAGCCCTGGGTGGCGCAGCTGATCAAGGCCTACCACTCCGATGAAGTGCGCCAGTTCATTGATGTGCAGTTCAAGGGGTCGGTGATTCCTGCGTTTTGATAGGAAGCACCCCCTGAGCGGCTGACGCCGCTTCCCCCTCTCTCGCTTCGCGGGAGGGGGACGACACCCTCGCTGCGGGGCGGCCCTTGCTCGGTGTCCCTCGCTATGTGTTGCGCCGGTTTCGGTCGCCGTGTTCAGTGCGAGCGAGGGCTGAATTGCAAAAGCTGCCATTGGCAGCTTTTTTTCATTCTCCCAGTACCCTGAAGTATTCGGTCAGCGGTGCGCGGGTGGTCTGGGTGCGGTTGACGGGGGCGGCCTCGTCGGGCCAGCCCAGGGCCAGGCCGCAGACGATGTGCTCGCCGGGCGGCAGGTCGAGCACGCGGCGCACGGTGTCGGGGTAGGAGGCCAGGGCGCCGATGGCGCAACTGCCAAGGCCCTGGGCGGCTGCGGCCATTTGCAGGCCGTACAGGGTCATGCCCAGGTCCATGTAGCCGCCTGCGCCGAAGCGGGCGTCGATGCTCACGACCAGGGCCACGGGCGCGTCGAAGAACCGGTAGTTGCGGCCGAACTGCGCGTCGCGCCCGGCGCGGTCCTCGCGGGCCACGCCCAGGGCGCTGTACAGGGCCTGGGCCGCTGCCACCTGGCGCTTGCGCAGCGCCATGGGCATGGGGCGGGGGAAGTAGCCGTAGTCCTCGCGCTCAGGTGCTCCGCCTTGCCAGTCGGCCAGCAGCGCCTGTGTGAGTGCGCCGCGCAGGCTGCCGCGCACCTGGATGAACTGGCCTGGCTGCAGGTTGCCGCCGCTGGGCGCCCGGCGGGCCGATTGCAGCAACTGGTGCAGCAGCGCGTCCGGCACGGGATCGGACCGGTAGGCGCGCACGGAGCGGCGCGCGTGCACCAGGGCCTCATGCGCATCGCCAAAGGGAAGGGTGTCGGACGGTGGGTTGGCGGACACGGGAAATGCGGAGTCCATGGATTCAAAGCGCCTGCACCAGGCAGGCCGCGCCTATGCCGCCAGCCCCTGCAATGGCGGCCAGGCCCAGGGCCGGTCTGTGGGCTGCTGGCGTGCGGTGCAGGTCTGAGAGCATGCGCACCAGCGCAACCGCGCCCGATGCGCCTATGGGATGGCCGCGCGCCAGGCCACCGCCGCCGGTGTTGAGTTGCTGCAGCGGCAGGCCCAGGGTTTCGGCAAAGGCCAGGGCCTGCACGGCGAAGGCATCGTGCAGCTCCATAGCCTGGAGCTCTTCCGCAGTCAGGCAAGGCAGCTGCAGCGCTGCGGCTGCACGCTCCAGCACCTGCTGGGCCGCCAGTGCGGCGGCGACCAGCGGTGTTTCGGGCGCATGGCCCAGCGAGGCACTGGCCACCCAGCGGGCGCGTGGCTGCAGGCCCAGGCGTGCACAGGCCTGCGGCGTGGCCAGCAGCACCAGGGCGGCACCATCGGCCTTGGGCGAGATGGTGGGCGTGCTCAGCGCATGGCGCTGGCGTGCATGGGCGTCAACGGCGCCACCCGCTTCGGCCACCACGGGCATGCGGGCAACGCGGGCCGGGTTCAAGGCGCGCGGATAGGCGTCGTGGTCCAGCCCGGCCAGGGGCACGATCTCTTGGGCCAGCCGGTCGCGGTGCGCGAGCGCCTGCGCGTGGCTGTGGATGGCATGGGCCTCCTGAACGGCGCGGGTGATGCCATGGGCCAGCGCATGGTCGGCGGCCGATTGCAGCAGGTCCGGGTCGCGTGCGGGATCGGGGGCGAAGGCGGGGCGTTCAAAGGGCACGGGCAGCTCGCCTGCATGGCGCGGGCGCGTCTGGCGGATGGGGGCACGGCTCCAGGCCTCGGCACCACCGGCCACCACGATATCGGCCTGGCCCGACAGCAGCAGGCCTGCAGCCAGGGCCACGCTGTCCAGGCCCGAGCAGCACTGGGTATCCACGCTGTGGGCCGCGCAGCGCTCCGGCAGGCCCGCAGCCAGGGACAGCATGCGGGCCGGGTTGCCGCCTGCGCCCAGGGCGTTGCCTAAGACCACGGCATCCACGGCATCCACGGCCCGGGCAGGCAGGCCGGCCCGGGCCAGCAAGGCCTGGAGCACGGGCGCGCCCAGTTCGTGCGCGGCAAGCTCGCGCAGCGCACCGCCCACGGGGGCGACGGGGCTGCGCGCCCAGGCCAGGATGACGGGGGCGTCGTGCGGGCTCATGGCAGGGGCAGCAGCGCGGGTTCGCCGGGCAGTGCCCGGCCAGTGTCCGTGGCGGTGGCCGCCAGCGCGCGCGCCAGACGGCCGTGGTCGGTCTTGCCGCTGGCGGTCTGCGGCCAGTCGGTGCAGCTCCACCATTGGCGCGGCAGCTTGTAGCTTTCCAGGCGCTCGCGCAGCCAGGCCGCCAGCGCCTGTGCGGAGCCTGCGGGCGCTGCGCCGTGCCATTGCACGACGGCGTGCACCTGCATGCCGCGCAGCGCGTCGGGCAGGCCTTGGATGGAGACCTGGGCCACGCCCGGGTGCGCGGCCAGCAGGGTTTCGACTTCTTCGGGGAACAGGTTCTTGCCCTGGGTGACGAGCATGCGGCTCTGGCGCCCGGCCAGGCACAGCTGGCCGCCGGCATCGATATGGCCCATGTCGCGCACGGACAGCCACTCGCCATCGCGCAGCGCGGCCGTGCCATCGCGCGCCTCGCCCACATAGTCCATGAACAGCATGGGGCTGCGCATGTAGATCAGGCCGTCCTCGCCCGGCTGCAGGGGCTGGTCGCCGGGCTGCTGCGTGGCGGGGCGGATCTGCAGCTGCACATTGCTGAAGGGCCGGCCCACGGCCTGGGGCGGGGCCTGTTCGTCGGCCTCCATCCAGGCGATGAAGCTGGCCTCCGAGGCACCGTAGAACTCGATGATGCGTGCGCGCGGAAACAGCGCGCGCAGGGCCGGGGTCTGGGCGCGCATCCAGCGCGCGCCGCTGATCATGATCAGCTCCACCTCGGGGATGGGCGCCAGCGTGCGGTGTGCGGCCCATTGCAGCATCAGCAGCAGCTGGCTGGGCACGGCGACCAGGCAGGGGGCTTCGCCGCGCGCCAGGCTGGTCAGGCAGCGCGCTGCCGAGAACCGCTCCTGCACCACGGCGCCTTCGCCGCACCACAGGCCCTGCATCACGCCGAACAGGAACAGCGAATGCGAGATGCGCCCGGGCGCCATGGTGCGCTGCGCGGCCACGGCGCCGAAGTCCTCGAGGCAGACGCGGAAGCTCTCGGTCCACGAACGGTGGTGGCGCATGAAGCCCTTGGGCAGCCCGGTGCTGCCCGAGGTGAAGCCGGTGTAGAAGGCGCCGGTGGCCGTGGCCTCGGCCAGAGCGCTGGGCGCCGTGGGCAGCCAGCCCTCGATGCGGTTGCGCACGGCATCGGGCCAATCAGGATCGGCCACGGCGGCGCAGCGGCCGCTGTGCAGGATGGCGAGGAATTCGACGATGGCATCCACGGTGCTGGCGCTGCCGCCCGTGTCCACCAGCAGCATCTCTGGCGCCTGGCCGGCCACCAGCGCGGCCGAGCGCTGCAGCACGGCGGCATGCAGCGCGGCAAAGCTCCATTGGCCGGCCTCGCTTTGCAGCGCCATCGCATCGGGGCGCTGCCGGGCCCAATGCTCCAGCGGGCCATGGACCAGGGTCCACGGGTGCTGCAGCGGCGCGGCCAGCGGATGACGCGCGGATGGCTCAGCCATGCTGGCGGCCTCCGAACGGCCAGTCCGGCATGCCGCGCGCCACCGTGTGCACCACCAGGGCGCACAGCACGCACTTGACCAGATCGCCGGGCACGAACAGCAAGGTGGCCATGAAGGCCTGCGACAGGCTGAGCTTGGCCATCAGCATGAGGCCCAGCACGCCGAAGGCATGCAGGGCCACCAGCCCGCCCAGCGCCGAGGCCGCAAAGGCGCTGAGCGCCGCGCGCCGGGGAGAGCCCTGGGGCAGCGCACGCATGACCAGGCCGGCAATGCAGGCCGCCAGCGGGTAGCCCAGCAGGTAGCCGGCCGAGGGCGCCATGAAGACGGCAATGCCGCCGCGCCCGCCCGACAGCAGGGGCAGGCCCACGGCCACGGCCGCAAGGAACAGCAGCATGGACTGCATGCCGCGCCAGGGGCCGAGCATCACGCCGGCCAGCATCACGCCCAGCGACTGGATGGTGATGGGCACGCCCAGCGGCAGGTCGATCTTGGGAATCAGGCCCATGACGGCCATCAGTGCCGCGAACAGCGAGACCTGGGCCATGGAGCGCGCCGAGGCGCGTGAGACGGTGGAGGGAGCGGTCATGGAGAGTTCTCGCTGTCGGTCAGGAAGGGCAGTTCAGCAGGGCAAATCGGAAGGGCAAATCGGCAGGGCAGGCCTCAGCGGCCCAGGCGCGCCCACAGCGCATCGGACACGCGGCGCGTGGCCTGCAGCATGTGGATGGTCAGCGGCGCAATCAGGCGCAGGCCGCCGGCGCGGCCCGTGCGCAGCCGGTGGGCATCGTCCATGCGCTTCCACTGCACGAAGAAATGCTCGGTGAAACGCAGCATCAATGCCAGCTGCAGGGCCACCTGTTCGGGGGATATACCGATGCGCTCCAGCGGCGCCAGCAGCCGCTCCAGCACATCGACCAGATCGCTGGGGCGCGTGCTCACGGTCAGCGCCATGCCCAGCGTGGAGGCGCAGACCAGGCGCAGCGCGCTGGAGGCGGCCAGGGCGTAGTGCTGCATCCACACATGGAAGGCAGCCACCAGCAGGGCGGCCACGGTGACCGACAGCATGAGCCGCCGTGCGCCCTCGGTGGCGCGGCCCAGCGACAGCCACAGCAGGCCGCAGGCGGCGCCGGCCATGGCCAGCAGCCACGGTGAATCGATGAGGAACAGGCCCGTTCCCAGCAGCGCCATGAGCAGCAGCTTGCGGCCCGCACTCCAGGCATGGAGCCAGCTGGTGTATTCGCTGTAGAGGCTTCCCATGGCGGCCGGCTCCTGCGTCAGGACTGCGCTTGCAGCCGGCGGGCCACGTCGGCTTCATAGGCCGCGCAGACCGCGTGGCCGGGGCCGTCTGCGCGCACCTGGCCGCGCTCCAGCCAGAGCACGCGGCCAAAGCTGCGCACGTGGTCCAGCACATGGGTGGAGACCAGCACCTGCTGCTCGGCGGCCGCGATGTCCCTGGCCAGCCGCGCCTGGCCCGGCAGGTCCAGGCTGGCGAAGGGCTCGTCCAGCAGCAGCACGCGCGGCGCGGCAATGAGCAGGGCCAGCCAGCACACCTGCTGGCGCTGGCCCTGGCTGAGTCCGGCCACGGCGCGCGGTGCCCAGTCGGCCAGGCCGCGGCTGCTCAGCAGGGCGCGGGCGCGCTCCGTGGCCTCGCGCCGCGAGATGCCCGAAGGGCGCAATCCCAGGGCCAGCTCTTCCTCCACGGTGGGGAAGATGATCTGGTCGTCGGGGTTCTGGAACATCAGCCCGACCTGGCCCGGGCGCCTGGCACGGGCCTCGTGCAGTTCGGTGCCGTCCAGCAGCACGCGCCCGGCCTGCGGCGCATCCAGGCCGCACAGCAGCCGGAACAGGCTGGTCTTGCCCGCGCCGTTGTCGCCGATGAGTCCCACGCGCGGCTCGTCCAGCTGCAGGTCCAGGCCGTCAAAGACGGTTGTGATGCCACGCCGCAGGCGCACCGCTTCCACGCGCAGGCTGGCGGCGCAGGCGGGGCAGTCGGCAGTTCGGGAGGATTCAGGCATGGCGAATGAAAGCGGGTACTTACCTGTAATGCACGCAACCACAAGGAATCTTGCCGTTGTACAGGCCTGTCGGGGGCGGATTCTAGCAATGCCGTCCAGGCCGTACATCAAGGCTTGAAAGACGGCAATCGATATAAGCACCGTATTTTTTATTCTTTTGTTTGAACAACGTTTTGCAACACACTCGTTAGAACACTAATGACGGCAGATCCTGGGGATTCGCCTGTGCTTGGCGACGACGCAAGACAACGCATGCCCATCGGCTTGCAACTGCGTCCAACTCCTCAGCACAGGACCCGGAAATTGCGCGCCATTGCCTGGAGATGGCGGTGCAAAGGCTGCCGTTGTCGATCCCAGGACCGTTTTCACTGCCGAACCGAGACTCCATGACCGTCCAGACCGCCGATTTCGCCCCGGAAAACGCGCTGATCCGCCTGCGCGACCTGCAAAAGAAATTTGTAACAGCCGATGGCAAGCACTTCGATGCCGTGCGTTCGGTGTCGCTGGACATCGGCCAGGGCACGGTCTTCGGCCTGATCGGCAAGAGCGGCGCGGGCAAGTCCACGCTGCTGCGCCTGATCAACCTGCTCGAGCGCCCCGACAGCGGCGAGGTGGTGGTGGCCGGCCAGCGCCTGACCGACCTGGGCCGCCGCGCGCTGCGCGAGGCGCGCCAGAACATCGGCATGATTTTTCAGCAGTTCAACCTGCTGCAGAACGCCAGCGTGTTCGAGAACGTGGCCTTTCCGCTGCGCATCCATGGCGGCCACTCGCGCGCCCAGATCGAGCAGCGCGTGCGCGAATGCCTGGACATCGTGGGCCTGGCCGACAAGGCCGGCAGCTATCCGGCCCAGTTGTCCGGAGGTCAGAAGCAGCGCGTGGCGATTGCGCGTGCCCTGGCGCCGCGCCCCCAGGTGCTGCTGTGCGACGAGCCCACCTCGGCGCTGGACAGCGAGACCACGCGCTCCATCCTGGCCACGCTGGCGGACATCAACAGCCGCCTGGGCGTGACCATCGTCATCGTCACGCACGAGCTGGCCGTGGTCGATGCGCTGTGCAGCGAGGTGGCCATCATCGAGCAGGGCCAGGTGGCAGAACGCTTCACGCTGCCCGCCCTGCCGCAAGGCCGTGCCTACGAGGCGCCGCAGCGCGCCACGCTGCTGGGCAGTGAACTCGAGGCCCTGCGCGTGGAGCGTGCCGACAAGGCCCTGCGCGAGCGCGGCGCCACCCGCCCCGTGGTGCTGCGCGCCGTGGGCGGCTCCGAGCACTGACGGGCTTTCGCCCGGTCCCGTTTTCCTCTTCTTTTAGCTTCCGCATTCCCATGTCTGAAAACATCGTCGAAATCCTGCCCGAGCTGTGGCTGGCCATGGGCCAGACCCTTTTGATGCTGGGCATCGGCCTGTCGGCCGCCGTGCTGATCGGCGGCCCGCTGGGCGTGCTGCTGTTCCTGCTGGGCCCCGGCCAGTCGCTGGACAACCGCCCGGCCTTTGCCGTGCTGAACTGGACGGTCAATACCGTGCGGTCCTTCCCCTTCATCATCTTGCTGGTCGCGCTGGTGCCCTTCACGCGCTGGCTGGCCGGCACCTCCATCGGCCCGCTGGCTGCGGCCGTGCCGCTGTCCGTGGCGGCCATTCCCTACCTGGCACGCCTGGTGGACCAGTGCCTGCGCGACGTGCCGCGCGGCGTGATCGAGGCCGCGCACGCCATGGGCGCCTCGGAGCTGCAGATCGTCTGGCGCGTGCTCATCGTCGAGGCGCGTTCGGGCCTGGTGCTGGCGCTGACCGTGCTGGCCGTGAGCTTTCTGTCGTACTCGGCCATTGCCGGCGTGGTGGGCGGCGGCGGCATTGGCGATCTGGCCATCCGCTACGGCTACTACCGCTTCCAGACCGATGTGATGGTGCTCACCGTGACCATCCTCGTGGCCATGGTCCAGGTCATCCAGTTCGTGGGCAACACGGCGGCCCGCCGCCTGGACAAGCGCGGCTGAGCGCGCTGTCCAGACCCGCTTTCTTCTTTCTTCCCGCTCCCTCCCAAAAAAAGGATTCCGACATGACCGCATCCCTTTCCTTCGTGCGCCGCCACCTGCTGGCCTCGGCCGCCGCCCTTGCCGCCGTCAGCGTGCTGGCGCTGCCCGCCCATGCCCAGGCCGACAAGAAGCAGCTGGTGATCGGCGGCACGGCAGGCTCCAACATCGACCAGCTCAAGCAGGGCATCGTGCCGCTGCTGCAAAAGAAGGGCTACCAGGTCAAGCTGGTGGAGTTCAACGACTACGTGCAGCCCAACCTGGCGCTGGCCCAGGGCTCGCTGGATGCCAACTTCTTCCAGCACCGTGTCTACCTGCAGAAGTTCGCGGCCGACCAGAAGCTGGACCTGGTGGAGCTGGTGCAAGGCCCCATCGCCCCCCTGGGCGTGTATTCCAAGACCCGCAAGACCCTGGCCGAGGCCAAGGAAGGCGACCGCGTGACCCTGCCCAACGACCCGAGCAACCTGGCCCGCGCGCTGGTGCTGCTGGAGCAGGCCGGGCTGATCAAGGCCAAGCCCGGCATCGACCCGCTGCGCGTGTCCGAAAAGGACCTGGCCGAGAACCCGCGCAAGCTCAAGTTCATCCCGCTGGAAGCCGCGCAGCTGCCGCGCTCGCTGGGCGATACCGAATACGCCATCATCAACGGCAACTTCGCCATTTCCTCGGGCCTGAAGCTGACCGAGGCCGTCTCGCTGGAAAAGACCCCCGACCACTACCTGAACGTCGTGGCCATCAAGAAGAAGGACCAGGGCGCGGCATGGGCCAAGGACCTGGCCGAGGTCTACCGTTCGGCGGAGTTCAAGGCCGTGGTGGACAGCAAGTTCCAGGGCTATGCCAAGCCCACTTTCCTACAGTAAGCGCCCTGCAGGCAGCCACATAATGGCTGCCTGCGGGAGGTACGCCTCCCACCCGTTTTTCGCCACTTCCTCCAGGAGCAATGCATGAGCCAGATCAAGGTCGCTGTCATCGTGGGCAGCCTGCGCAAGGATTCCTTCAACCGTAAATTCGCCGACGCCATTGCGCGCCTGGCACCCGAAGGCCTGGTCTTCGAGCAGGTCGCCATCGATACCTTGCCGCTGTACAACCAGGACCATGACGGCAATGAGGTGGACGTGGTCAAGCAGTTCCGCGCCCAGATCCAGTCGGCCCAGGCCGTGCTGTTCCTGACGCCCGAGTACAACCGCTCGATTCCCGGCGTGCTCAAGAACGCGCTGGATCAGGGCTCGCGCCCCTACGGCAAGAGCGTCTGGGCCGGCAAGCCCGCTGCCGTGGCCGGCGTCTCCGTGGGTGCCATCGGCACGGCGCTGGCGCAGCAGCACCTGCGCAATGTGCTGGCCTACCTGGACATGCCCACGCTGGCCCAGCCCGAAATCTTCATCCAGGCCAAGGACGGCCTGTTTGCCGAAGACGGTTCCATCGGCGCCGGCAGCCGCGATTTCGTGAACGGCTTCGTGCAGAAGTTCGCGGCCTGGGCGCGCAAGCACCAGTGAACGGCGCGGCAAGGCCGCTCAAGACACAAAAAAGCCCGGCAATGCCGGGCTTGTGCGTTGTGGGGCCTGCGAGCGCAGAACTCAGGCAGCGTCAGGAAGCGGGAGACGGGTTGGCAATCGCCGCAGCAGGGCGCGCGGCGGACGATGCCTTCTCGCGCGCCTGGGCCTGGTCGATGGCGTCGATGATCACCACGCCGGTCGACTTGACACCGGGCGCCGAAAAGCCGGCACCGGGCGTCACACCGGGATGGGCCAGCAGCTTGCGCGTCATTTCCTGGTTCAGTTGTTGCTGGCTGGGCTTGGCGGGGGTGGGCGCTGCGGCGGGCTGATCGGGCTCCTCGGGCGCAGGTGCCTCGTCGGTGTTGCGCACATAGCTGCGGTACACGCGGGAATTGAGCTGCTCCTGATCCTGCTCGCGCTGGTACTGCAGGAACTGGTAGACGCCAATGCCCACCACGGTGATGGCCAGCAGGGACACGGCGATCACCGTGATCACCAGGTTTTCATCGGACGGAGGGCGGGCATGGACAGGGCCGCGGGGCCGGACATGGGGGCGGGGACTTGTGGCTGGCATGGATGGAAGGCAGTGAATGCAATGAGGCTGCCTGGATATCGGCAGGTCCGCCGACTTTCTGAAATACAGACGGTTCGTGTCGGACAAAGCCGCGAATATGGCGGTGATGGTTCAGCCTAACAGCTTCGTGTGTCGTGCAAGGCCAGGCAGGCATTGGATTTTTCAAAGAAGCGGAAAAAGCGGATACCTGTTTTGTTTGGTAACGCCCACTAGACTGCTGGCGTGACGTTCATGACGGCATTCATCCATATGGGCGAGACAAGATGCAAAAAAAGGGCTGGAAAAATCTGTGCAGGGGCGCCGCGCTGAGCGTGGCATTGGTGACCGTATTGGCGGCGTGCGGCGGTGGGGGAGGCGATGGCAATGGCTCAGTTGTCGAGCCGCAGCCGGCGCCTGTGCAGATGTCGCTGCTGGCGGGTTCGCTTGCAAGCAAGCCCGACGCACTGGCTCAGGACCACTGTGGTCAGGTCAACGGCGTGGGCGCGCAGGCGCGGTTTTCGAGAATCACCGATCTCGCCCTTTCGCCGCTTGGCGACATTTATGTGTCGGAAGATGTTTATCCGCCTGTGTCACCGCAGCCGCCTTGCCCCACGCCCGAGCGCTCTCGCATTCGCCGGATTGCGGGGGAAGGTATGGTGTCCACCTTCTCCACAGGGGGTGACCGCGACTGGGGCGAGCCCCGCAACTATCTGTATCCGCGCGCTATTGCAGCAGGTGGCAGTGGCGAGGTCTTTGTTGCGGATGGCCTGACCTGTGCAGAGTGCGCTGTCTTCAGTGGAGGCATGCCCCGCAATGGCATGGGAGTCTGGGTGCAGCAGGCATCGGGCGCAGTGCGGGCGCTGGCCGGTGGTGGGCCCAATTCAAGTGGCCCTAAGGATGGCGTTGGCGCTGCAGCGATTTTTTCCGGCCCCCATGCCATGCGACGTACGCCCGATGGCCGGCTGTTCGTGCTGGATGGGAACAGGCTGCGTCAGGTCACGGCCGATGGTGAGGTCACCACGTTGCCAGGCGAAGGTTTCAACGCGCTCGCCGTCGCCAGCAATGGGCAACTGCTGGTGGCCCGTGGTGGAGAAATCCTCAACTACACGACAGGCCAAACGCTGGCTAGGCTGGATGACAACGTGACTTCCATGGCCCTGGACAGCAGGAATGGCATCTACGTTGTGACCAGCAACCGCAGCACCCTGGTCCAAAAACTTTCGGATAGCGGGCAGCTCAGCATCGTGGCAGGACGTGTGGACAGCGCACCCCTGGCATACGAGCTGGGGCCGCTGCCTGGCAAGCTGCTGCACGTCAAAGCCATTGCTTTCGACCGCCAGGACCGCTTGTTGATCGCCGGCGCGTACGCCGTCGTTCGCACCAGTCCGCTGGTGCGCTGATTGCGACGGCTGCCAGGCTCGGCGGCCAGCAAAAAGCGCAGGCGCCCCGGTCAGGGTGCCTGCGCTTTTTTATGCGCAAGACCGAGCTCAGGCGGCGATGGCCGCTTCCTGATTGGCGGCAGCCGCTGCACGCACGATGTCGTTGCGGGCCGATTCCAGGGCCTTGGCCTTGGACTCATCGCCCATGGCCACGCCTTCTGCGCGCACGATGCTCACATCGGTGATGCCCAGGAAGCCGAACACCGTCTTCAGGTAGCTTTCCTGGTGCTCCAGGGCCTGGCCCATTTCGCTGGTGGAGTACACACCGCCGCGCGTGGAGGCCACGATGACCTTCTTGCCCTTGGCCAGGCCTTCGGGGCCGGCTGCGGTGTAGCGGAAGGTGCGGCCGCCCTGGGCGATGCGGTCGATCCAGGCCTTGAGCTGGCTGGAGATGGTGAAGTTGTAGAACGGAGCGCCGACCACGACCACATCGGCCGCCAGGAACTGGCTCACCAGGGCTTCGGAGATGGCGTTCTGTGCGCGCTCGGCTTCCGTCGTGGCGGCCTGGCCGGTGCGAAAGCCCATGGACACTGCGTTCAGGTGGTCGGGGGCGTTCACGGCCAGATCCAGGTACTCGACCTTGGCGCCGGGGTTGGCGGCGACCAGGGCAGCCACGGTCTGGGCGGTCAGCTGGCGGGACACCGAAGCGGCGCCGGTGATGGAAGAGTCGATGTGCAGCACTTGCATGGAAAAGCTCCTGGGATGTCGGTTGGGATCGCGGTTGGGATCGGCCATTCGGGAAAGCTTGTAGGGCCGACGATGGGATCAATTGTGAATTTGGACAGAGTCTTTGATAAGCCGCAGAAATTGCGATAGATTGTCCTGAATTTGCAGCCAATGAGCACAGGGAGGGACGAGCGACATGATGGATCTCAACGACATGCTGTACTTCGCCGAGGTCGTGGAGCGCGGCGGCTTCGCCTCTGCCGGGCGGGCGCTGGGCATACCCAAGTCCAGGCTGTCGCGGCGCGTGGCCGAACTGGAGGCCCGGCTCGGAGTGCGCCTGCTGCAGCGCACCACGCGCAAGCTCTCGCTGACCCAGGTGGGCGAGGCCTATCTGCGCCATTGCCAGGCCATGCGCGATGCGGCCCTGGCCGCCGCCGACACCGTGGCCGAGGTGCAGACCGAGCCGCGCGGCACCATCCGCGTGAGCTGCCCCGTCACCCTGGCCCAGACCGTGCTGGGCGAGCTCATGCCCCAGTTCCTGCAGCGCTGCCCGCTGGTGCATGTGGAAATGCAGGTGACCAACCGGCCCGTGAACCTGGTGGAGGAGGGCATCGACGTGGCGCTGCGCGTGCGCCCCAGCCTGGAGGACAGCGGCTCCATGGTCGTCAAGCGGCTGGATGTGGCGCGCCAGATCCTCGTTGCCAGCCCGGAGCTGCTGGAGCGCCAGGGCACGCCGCGTGCACTGGCCGACCTGCAGCACCTGGACAGCATGTCCATGTCGGCGGTGGATGGCCAGTCCAGCCTGCTGCTGGTCGGCCCCGAAGGTCGCGAGCAACGCCTGCAGTTGCAGCCGCGCTATGTGGTGGATGACCTGCTGACGCTGAAATTCGCGGCGCTGGCCGGCAGCGGCATGTGCTGGCTGCCCGACTACATGTGCCATGAGGAACTGGCCGAAGGCCGGCTGGTCCATCTGCTGCCGGGCTGGGAGCCGCCGCAGGGCATCGTGCATGCGGTCTTCCCCTCGCGGCGCGGCCTGGCGCCGGCCGTGCGGCATTTCCTGGACTTCCTCGGCGAGACCGTGCCGGGGCGAAACAGCCACGCCACGCGCGAGCCGGCGGTGCGCTGAGGCTGCACCCCGCCACGCCATAAGAAAACAACAAATCGTTCGTTGGGATCGTCGGCGGCGTTCTCCACAATCGGGGCCCATGTCCAGCAATGGACAGTCCAGGAGAACCCATGAATCCCCACCGCATCATCATCGTGCCCGGCTGGCGCAACTCCGGCCCTGACCACTGGCAAAGCCTGTGGGCACAGCAGCTGCCGCATGCCGAGCGGGTGGAGCAGGACGACTGGCTCGTGCCGCACCGCGAACCCTGGGTGGCCGCGCTGGAGCAACTGGTGCTGTCCCGGCCCGAGCCCGTGGTGCTGGCCGCCCACAGCCTGGGCTGCATCACGGCCGCGCACATGGGGCCCGAGGCCAGCGCCCGCGTGCAGGGTGCGCTGCTGGTGGCGCCGGCCGATCCCGAGCGCCGCGCCCAGCTGGCCGACTTTGCGCCCGTGCCCTATGCGCCGCTGCCCTACCGCAGCGTGCTGGTGGCCAGCAGCAACGATCCCTACTGTCCGATCCGCCGGGCCGGCGCCTATGCGCGGGCCTGGGGAAGCGAGTTCGTGCGGCTGCAGAACGCGGGGCACATCAATGTCGAATCGGGTTTCGGCGACTGGCCCCTGGGCCTGGCGCTGCTGCAGTCGTTGATGCAGGGTGACAGCTGGCAGCCCGCGCAACCCCGGCCTGCCGTGCGTGCGCCGCGCGTTGCCGGTGCACGGGCAGCGGTGCCGGCAGGCGCGGGCGCCCCCTGGGCCGCCGGGCTGTGAGGTGGCGGCTGGCGAAGACGGTGGGCCAGGCTTCTTATATGGAAGCAGGCCATTAACAAACAAAAATATATTCTTTTGAGTTTTAAGCCAGCGTTCGCACAATGTGACTGTCTGTGAATACACCGCAGAGATGTCCACTAATAAAAGGCAGCGAACCATGCATTCTTTGAAGCTCAAGACTTTGTTGGCCACCCTGGCGCTGGCCGCCGCAGGAACCGTATCGGCGCAGAACCAGCTGCTCAACGTCTCCTACGACGTGGCACGCGAGTTCTACAAGGACTACAACGCCGCCTTCGTCGCCCACTACAAGAAGACCAAGGGCGTGGACATCAAGGTGGACCAGTCGCACGGTGGCTCCAGCGCCCAGGCGCGTGCCGTCAACGACGGCCTGGCCGCCGACGTGGTGACCTTCAACACCACCACCGACGTGCAGTTCCTGGCCGACAGCGGCGTGGTCGCCAAGGACTGGGCCAAGAAATTCCCCAATGACGCCTCGCCCACCACATCGACCATGCTGTTCCTGGTGCGCAACGGCAATCCCAAGAACATCAAGGACTGGAGCGACCTGATCCGTCCCGACGTGAAGGTCGTGGTGGTCAATCCCAAGACCGGCGGCAATGGCCGCTACGCCTACCTGGCGGCCTGGGGTTCGGTGCGCGAGAAGGGCGGCACCGATGCGCAGGCGGCCGAGTTCGTGCAGCAGCTCTACAAGAACGTGCCCGTGCTGGGCAAGGGCGGTCGCGACGCGACCAGCATCTTCCTGCAGCGCAACATCGGCGACGTGCTGATCACCTTCGAATCCGAAGTGGTCTCCGTGGATCGCGAATTCGGCAAGGGCAAGGTCGATGCCGTCCATCCCTCGGTGTCCATCGTGGCCGAGAACCCCGTGGCCGTGGTCGAGCGCACCGTGGCCAAGAAGGGCACGGGCCAGCTGGCGCACGACTACCTGGCCTGGCTGTACTCCGACGAAGCCCAGGAAATCGCCGCACAGCACGCGCTGCGCCCCCGCTCCGAGACCGTGCTCAAGAAGCATGCCGATGTGTTCAAGCCCATCAAGCAGTTCACCGTGGCCAAGTATTTCGGCTCGCTGTCCGAAGCCCAGAAGGTGCACTTCAACGACGGCGGACAGTTCGACAAGATCTACGTCCCCGGCAAGTAAGCACGCAAGCAGGCATGAAGGCGGCGCAGTCCGCCTGAGGCCCCCTCCCCACATTGGCTGATTTGGAATCCAACATGGTGTCTGCCGTTCCGACCAGCCCAAGGCCTGGCGCCGACGCTCCTGTGCCCGCACCGTCCGGTGCGGCGCGCAAGGGGCGCGGCGCCAAGCGCGTTTTGCCCGGCTTCGGGCTGACCTTGGGCTATACGCTGTTTTATCTGAGCCTGATCGTGCTGATCCCGTTGTCGGCACTGCTGTTCAAGACCTTCTCGCTCACCTGGCCCCAGTTCTGGGAGGCCGTGGCCTCGCCGCGCGTGCTGGCCTCGTACCGGCTGACGTTTGGCGCCTCGTTCGCGGCGGCCTGCGTGAACCTGGTGTTCGGCCTGCTGATCGCCTGGGTGCTGGTGCGCTACAAGTTCCCTGGCAAGAAGATCGTCGATGCGCTCGTCGATCTGCCCTTTGCCCTGCCCACGGCCGTGGCCGGCATTTCGCTGACCGCCTTGCTGGCCGGCAATGGCTGGGTGGGCCAGTACCTGGAGCCCTACGGCATCCAGCTGGCCTTCAACCCGAACGGCGTGGTGATTGCGCTGATCTTCATCGGCCTGCCCTTTGTCGTGCGCACGGTGCAGCCGGTGCTGGAAGACTCCGAGAAGGAGCTGGAGGAGGCGGCCACCAGCCTGGGCGCCTCGCGCTGGCAGATCTTCTACAAGGTGATCCTGCCGGCCATCACGCCCGCGCTGCTCACGGGCTTTGCCATGGCGTTTGCACGCGCCATCGGCGAGTACGGATCGGTCATCTTCATCGCGGGCAACATGCCCATGATTTCCGAGATCACACCGCTGATCATCATCGGCAAGCTGGAGCAATACGACTACGCAGGCGCCACGGCCGTGGCCGTGGTGATGCTGCTGTTCTCCTTCGTGATGCTGCTGGTCATCAACGCGCTGCAGGCATGGCAGCGCAAGCATTCGGGAGGGGCTTGAGATGGCGTTGTCTCCACAGGAAGCATTGCTTCTCAAGATCATTGGCGCGGTGCTGGTCGCCGTGCTGGTGCTGTACAGGCTCACGGCGCCCCCGAAGGGCCGGCGTGAAAAGCTCTCCACCACCGAGCCGCGCGCCGTGCGCTGGATTCTCACGGGCATTGCGCTGACCTTCATCGGCCTGTTCCTGGTGCTGCCACTGGCGGCCGTGTTCACCGAGGCGCTGCGCAAGGGCTGGGACGCCTATGTCGCCGGCCTGCAGGAGCCCGATGCCTGGTCGGCCATCAAGCTGACCCTGATCACGGCGCTGATCGCCGTGCCGGTGAACCTGGTGTTCGGCGTGGCGGCGGCCTGGTGCATCGCCAAGTTCGAGTTCCGGGGCAAGGCCTTTCTGATCACGCTGATCGACCTGCCGTTCTCGATCTCGCCCGTGGTGGCGGGCCTGATGTACGTGCTGGTGTTCGGCGCCAACGGCTGGTTCGGCCCCTGGCTGGCCGAGCATGACATCAAGATCATCTTCGCCGTGCCCGGCATCGTGCTGGCCACCATCTTCGTGACCTTCCCCTTCATCGCCCGCGAGCTGATCCCGCTGATGCAGGCGCAGGGCAGCGACGAGGAGCAGGCCGCCATCGTGCTGGGTGCCACGGGCTGGCAGACCTTCTGGAAGGTCACCGTGCCCAACATCAAGTGGGGCCTGCTGTACGGCGTGATCCTGTGCAATGCGCGTGCCATGGGCGAGTTCGGAGCGGTGTCGGTGGTCTCGGGCCACATCCGTGGCCAGACCAACACCATTCCGCTGCACGTGGAGATCCTCTACAACGAGTACCAGTCCGTTGCCGCCTTCGCTGCCGCATCGCTGCTGGCTCTGCTGGCCCTGGTGACCCTGGTCATCAAGTCGGTGGCCGAGTGGCGTGCCGAGCACCAGGCCAAGGCCGCAGCCGAGCTGCCTCCCGAGCGCCCCACGCCGGCTTCCCAGGCATCCCGTGTGCCGCAGGTGTCCTGAGGCCTGCCCCGACCAGAAAAGAGCAAGAGCAAGACCATGAGCATTGAAATACGCAACGTCAGCAAGCAGTTCGGCGATTTCCAGGCCCTGCGCGATGTGAGCCTGGACATCCAGTCCGGCGAACTCATCGCGCTGCTCGGCCCTTCGGGCTGCGGCAAGACCACGCTGCTGCGCATCATCGCGGGGCTGGAGACGCCCGACGTGGGCAGCATCCACTTCAGCGGCGAGGACACGACCGACGTCCATGTGCGCGAGCGCAACGTGGGATTCGTGTTCCAGCACTACGCGCTGTTCCGCCACATGACGGTGTTCGAGAACGTGGCCTTCGGCCTGCGCGTGAAGCCCCGCAGCCAGCGCCCCAGCGAAGCCCAGATCCGCGACAAGGTGATGAGCCTGCTCAAGCTGGTGCAGCTGGACTGGATCGCGGACCGCTTTCCGTCCCAGCTGTCGGGTGGCCAGCGCCAGCGCATCGCGCTGGCCCGCGCCCTGGCGGTGGAGCCCAAGGTGCTGCTGCTCGACGAGCCCTTCGGCGCGCTGGATGCCAAGGTGCGCAAGGAGCTGCGCCGCTGGTTGCGCCACCTGCATGACGAGCTGCATGTGACCTCCATCTTCGTGACCCACGACCAGGAAGAGGCACTGGAAGTGGCCGACCGCGTGGTCGTCATCAACCAGGGCCGCATCGAGCAGGAAGGCACGCCCCAGCAGGTCTGGGACAACCCGGCCACGCCCTTCGTCTACGGCTTCCTGGGCGACGTCAACCTCTTCAAGGGCCGCGCCAGCGATGGCCGTGTCTACCTGGACGACGGCACCCAGCTGGACAGCCACGACGCCAAGGGCGCCAGCGACAGCAAGGCCTTCGCCTATGTGCGCCCGCATGATCTGGAGGTGGAGCGCTACTCGCCAGGACAGAACCTGGACGTCCAGGGACGGCCCACGGGCATCGTCGTGCAGCTGGCCCGCGCCATCGTCGTGGGGCCCATTGCGCGCCTGGAACTTATTCCATCGGAGAGCACCGAAAGCACGGACAATGCCGAAGAGGGTGGCCTGATCGAGGCGCAGATTCCTGCGCAGCAGTTCAGGGACATGGCGCTGCGCGAGGGGGAAACCCTGGTGGTGACACCGCGCCGCGCCAAGGTGTTCCTGGACGAGGCGGCTGGCATCTGACGGCGCGGCAACGGTTTCCTGCACCCGCTGAACAGGGCTGCAGCGCCGGGCCGGCGCCGCAGCCCTGATTTCATTCAACCGGGTGACGAAAGACAAGAATGCTTCAATGGTTTGACAACGCTCCGCGCCGCATCCTGGCGCTCATCAGCCTGGCCTGCGTGGCCATGCTGGCCTTCGGCATGTATCTGCAGCATGTGGTCGGGCTGGAGCCCTGCCCGATGTGCATCGTGCAGCGCTACGCGCTGATCGGCGTGGCCATCTTCGCGGGCCTGGGCAGCGCACGCGGCGGGCGCGGCTGGCTGATGGGTTGGGGCATCGCGGCGCTGGTCGCCGCAGGCTTTGGCGCCTTCGTCGCCGCGCGCCAGAGCTGGCTGCAGTGGTATCCGCCCGAGTTCGCCACCTGCGGCCGCGACTTCTACGGAATGATCGAGAACTACTCCATCAGCCGTGCCGTGCCCATGATCTTCCGTGGCTCGGGCGACTGCGTTGCCGTGGACTGGAGCTTCCTGGGCGGCTCCATCGCCAACTGGTCCTTCATCTGCTTTGCCATCATGAGCGTGGCCGTCTTGGTGCTGCTGGTGCGCGGCGCTGCCCGCAGGCGCTGAGCCCTAGGCTGAGGCTTGCGCCAGTCGCCGCTGCAGCGACTGCGCCAGGGTGCTCAGAATCAGCCAGCAGGACGTGGCGCCCGCGTCCAGCACGCCGATGGAGCGCGGCCCCAGCCGGGCCGAGCGCCCGATGCGGGCCTGCAGGTGGCGCGTGGATTCCTTGCCTGCCTCGGCCGCGGCCTCCATGGCCTGCAGCGCCTCGCGGAAACCGGCGCCGGCCTGCAGCGATTGCCGGTAGGCCTGCAGGGCCGGGGCCAGCGTGTCGATGAGGGTCTTGTCGCCCACCCGGGCCTTGCCCATCCCCTGCACATCGGCGACGGCCCGCGCCAGCGCCTGGCCGAACAGGGCGGCATCCATCTCCTGCTCCGGCCCAAGAACATCGGCAAAGCCCTGGAAGAAGCTGCCGTACAGCGGGCCCATGGAGCCGCCGATATCGTCCATCAAGGCCTGGGACAGCTGCTGCAGCGCCGCAGGCAGCTGCGCCGCCTGGCCGGCGTCCATGGCATCGAGCCGTGCGCCGCAGCCGGAAAAGCCCTTGGCCATGTTGATGCCGTGATCGCCATCGCCGATCAGGCCGTCGATCTCGCTCAGGAACTCCCGGTGGCCGACGATGGCCGTGATCAGTTCACGCACGATGCTGCCCGCGCCATCGAGCGCGATGGCCGGCCCTTGGCTGGTGCGCCTTGCGGCTGGGGGGCGGGCGGTTTGTGCTTGTTCCTGCGCCTGTGCCGGCGTCCGTGCCGGAACAGAGGGCGGCGTTGGAATGGCGTCCTGCGGCTGGGGCGGCAGCCCGCCGGCCAGGGTCAGGGCGACTGACTGGCAGGGCGCCTTGAGGCAGGCTTCCAGCGCATCGTCCAGCTGCATCAGCGTGAGTGTGATGCCCATCATCTCCAGCGAGGTGAAGAGATTGCCCACCAGCCGGAAGGCCACATGAATGCCGCGTTCTTGCAGGCGCCGGGCGACCTCGCCATAGAGGATGTACTGCTCCATCAGCGGCGTGGCGCCCAGGCCGGACAGCAGCACGGCCACGCGGTCGCCCGGGGCGAAGGGCAGGTCGGGCAGCAGGGCGCCCAGCATGCGCTCGGCCATCCCGGCCGCCGTGGTCGTGGGGTGCACGGACATGCCGGGCTCGCCATGGTGGCCAATGCCCACCTCCATGCTGCCGCGCTCGATATGGAAATTGGCCTTGCCCACGGCGGGAATGGTGCATGCCGACAGGCCGATGCCGATGCTGCGCGTGCGAGCCATGGCGTACCGGGCGATGGCGATGACTTCGTCGAGGCTGGCGCCCATGGCCGCCCGGGCGCCCGCCACCTTCCACATCAGGATCTCGCCGGCCACGCCGCGGCGGCTGGCCTCGTCGCCCCGCGCGGCAGAAGGCACGTCGTCGTTGGCCACCACGGTCCTGACCGCCATGCCTTCGGCCGCGGCCATCTGCACGGCCATGGCCACGTTCATGTTGTCGCCCGCGTAGTTGCCATACAGGCAGGCCACGCCGGCGCCGCCATCGGCCGCGCGCATGGCGTCGTAGAAGCTTCTGGCCGTGGGGGACGAGAAGACCTCGCCCACGGCGGCGGCGTCGCACAGGCCTGCGCCCACATAGCCCAGAAAGGCCGGCTCGTGCCCCGACCCGCCGCCCGTCACGATGCCCACCTTGCCCCTGCGTGGCGCGCCATGCAGGCGCACGACGCGGGCATTGCCGGCGTCGATGCGCAGGGTGTCGCCATGGGCGGCGATCCATCCCTGGAGCATGTCCTCCACCACCCGGTCGGGGTCGTTGATCACGCGGTTGGTCGTCATGCCTTTGTCTCCTCCAGGTGCAGTCCCGGCGGGTGTGCCGAAGACTGTTCATATGATCATTGAGTGGTCATTTTTGATTTGTTGAAATTGGCATGTCAATGCCTTTTGGCTATTCAATAGCCAAGGGAAAACGATAGGATTTGATGAATTTTGTAGAAAATTCAACGGGTTACGTATTCATCTTGCCGACTCACATAGCTATCGTTGTTTGACAACTGCTCTTCGATTGAGAAGACTCTCGTAAAACATTGATCAAATGATCATGTGATGGTCTTTTGTAATGAAGGAATGCCATGAAGCTGGCCATCGGCTGCGACGAAGCCGCCTGCGACCTCAAGAACGCCGTGAAGCAGCATCTGCTGGCCCAGGGCCACGAAGTGGCCGACTTCGGCACGCATGACGGCGAGCCGGTGCTCTACCCCGACATCGGCATCGCGGTGGCGCAGGCCATCGTCCAGGGCCGCCATGAGCGCGGCGTTCTCCTGTGCGGCACGGGCATCGGTATGGCCATTGCCGCCAACAAGGTGGCAGGCATCCGCGCCGCGCAGGCCCATGACACCTATTCGGCCGAGCGCGCCAGCCGCAGCAACGATGCGCAGATCATCACGCTGGGCTCGCGCGTGATCGGGGTGGAGCTGGCCAAGGCCATCGTGGACCGCTTCCTCGCATCGCGCTTCGATGGCGGCAGCTCGGCCCTGAAGGTGGATGCCATCACCGGCTTCGAACGCTCGCAGGCCGCCGCGGCCGGGCGCGGGCAGGGCGCGTGACCATGGACACCGGCACCGGCACCGGCACCGGCACCGGCACCGGCACCCGCACCGGCACCGCACTGCTGCAGGCGCGCGGCGTGGCCAAGAGCTTTGGCGGCGTCCCTGCGCTGCGCAACGGCTGCCTTGAGCTGCAGGCCGGCAGCGTGCACGCGCTGTGCGGCGGCAATGGCGCAGGCAAATCCACCTTCCTGAACATCGTGATGGGCCTGTTGCGGCGCGATGCCGGCGAAATATTGCTCAAGGGCCGGCCGGTGGATTTCGCCACGCCGCACGAGGCGCTGGCGCACCGCCTGTCCATCATCACGCAGGAGCTGTCGCCCATCCCGGGCATGAGCGTGGCCGAGAACATCTTCCTGGGCCGCGAGCCCCGGCGCGCCGGCGTGGTGGTCCGCCATGCCGCGCTGCTGGAGCAGGCGGATGCGCTGCTCAGGCAGCTGGGCTTCGATATCGATCCGCGTGCGCAGATGGGCCGCCTGAGCCTGGCGCAGACCCAGCTGGTGGAGATTGCCAAGGCCCTGAGCCGGCAAAGCGAGCTGATCATCATGGACGAGCCCACCTCGGCCATCGGCGAAAGCGAGACCGCCATCCTCTTCGACGCGATACGCCGCGTGACCGCGCAGGGCGCCGGCATCCTCTACGTGTCGCACCGCCTGACGGAGATCTTCACCATTGCCGACAGCTACACGGTGTTCCGCGATGGCGGCTTCGTGCAGACCGGCGCGCTGGCCGATATCGACCGGCGGCAGCTGGTGAAGCTCATCGTGGGCCGGGAGGTCCGCGCTGCCGCCAGCGAGCGCAGGGCTGCGGCGCAGGTCGAGCCGCTGCTGTCGGTGCAGGGGCTCACGCGCCGGGGCGAGTTCGAGGACATCAGCCTGGACGTCGCCCCCGGCGAGGTGCTGGGCATCTACGGACTGATGGGATCGGGCCGCAGCGAATTCCTCAACTGCCTGTACGGCCTCACGCGCGCCGACCAGGGGCGGGCGAGCCTGGACGGACGGCCCCTGCCGCGCGGCAATCCGGCGGCGTCGATCAAGGCGGGCCTGGCCCTGGTGACCGAGGATCGCAAGGCCACGGGGCTGGTGATGAGCTCCTCGGTGCGCTTCAACGCCAGCTTGCCCGCACTGCCGGGCCTGCAGCGCGCCGGGGTGGTGGATGGCGCGGCAGAGCGCGTGCTGGTGGGCGGCCTGCTGCAGCGCCTGCGCGTGAAGCTGGCCAGCCCGGCAATGCCGGTCTCCGGCCTGAGCGGCGGCAACCAGCAGAAGGTGGTGCTGGCCCGCTGCATGGCCACCAACCCCGTCTGCCTGCTGTGCGACGAGCCCACGCGCGGCATCGACGAAGGTGCCAAGCGCGAGGTGTACGCCTTCCTGGCCTCGCTGGCCGCGCAGGGCCATGCCGTGGTCGTGGTGTCCTCCGAGGCGCCGGAGCTGCTGGAGCTGAGCGACCGCATCGCCATCTTCCGCAAAGGCCGGCTTGACCGCGTGGTGGCCGGCCACGGCATCACGCAGGAGGCGCTGATGCACCTCGCGTCCTGAGCCCGGGTGATGCCCGTGCTGCGTTTTTCCCCTTGCCTTTCACAACACACAGGAGACATGACCATGCCGTTTTTTCGTTTCACCACCGTGCTTGCAGCCGCGCTTGCCGGTGGGCTGTTCCTGGCCGCAGCGCAGGTCCGGGCCCAGGCTCCGGCCCCGCTGGCGGCACCAGCACCAGCGCCGGCCAAGCCCTACCGCATAGGCGCGGCCGTCTATGGGCTCAAGGGCGAGTTCATGCAGATGTGGACCAAGGAGCTGAAGGCGCATCCGGCCGTGAAGGACGGCATGGTGCAGATCACCGTGTTCGACGGCAACTACGACGCGCTGACGCAGAGCAACCAGTTCGACACCATGATCACGCAGAAGTACGACGGCATCCTCTTCGTGCCCATCGACCTGAAGGCGGGCGCGGCGCCCGTGCACAAGGCGGTGAAGGCCGGCATTCCCGTGGTGGGCTCCAACACGCGCGTGCAGGGCGATGTGCTGACCTCCTACGTGGGCAATGACGATGTGGTGGCCGGCCGCATGCAGGCCGAGGCATTGATGAAGGCCATCGGCGGCAAGGGCAATATCGTCGTCATCGAGGGGCCCATAGGCCAGTCGGCACAGATCGAGCGGGCGCGCGGCAATGACGAGGTGCTGGCCCGCCACAAGGACGTGAAGGTGCTGGCGCGCAAGACCGCCAACTGGTCGCGTGCCGAATCCATGGGACTGATGGAGAACTGGCTGACCGCATTCCCGGGCCAGATCCAGGGCGTGATCGCCCAGAACGACGACGAGGCCCTGGGCGCGGTGCAGGCCATCAAGACCAAGGGCATCGACATCAAGACCATCCCGGTGGTGGGCGTGGACGGCGTGGCCGCCGCCATCACGGCCGTCAAGCGCGGGGAGATGACCACCAATTTCCAGGATGCCCAGGCCCAGGCGCAGGGCGCGCTGGATGTGCTGCTGCGCCAGCTAGTCGGCCCGTCCTACCGGCCGCGCTCGGTGGTATGGAGCGAGTATGCCCAGGCCATGCCCTGGGGCGATGGCACGGCCAAATCCTACGAGGTGCCCTGGACCGCCATCGTGCCCGCCAATGCCGACGCCTTCTTGCAGAAGGTGCGCAAATGAGCGCCGCCGGCCTGGAGCGGGACTTCGACGGCCGCACGGCCCTGGTCACCGGCGGCGCGGGCGGCATCGGCCTGGCGATTGCCCGGCAGCTCGCCCAAGGCGGTGCGCGTGTCGTCCTGGTGGACCTGGAGCGGCAGGCACTGGACGTGGCCGCTGCCAGCCTGGCGGAGCCCCGGCACCACCTGGCGCTGGCGGTGGATGTGACCAGGCCCGAGGGCGTGGAGCAGGCGGTGGCCACGGTGCTGGAGGCCACGGGCCGCATCGACATCCTGGTCAACAGCGCCGGCGTGGCGCTGCTGGAGCCGGCCGGCGAAGTCAGCGAGGCGGCCTGGGAGCGCACGCTGGCCGTCAACCTCACGGCGCCGCTGCTGCTGGCCCAGGCGGTGGCCCCGGCCATGCGCCGCCAGCGCCACGGCCGCATCATCAACCTGGCCTCGCAGGCCAGTGTGGTCGCGCTCCGGCGCCATGCCGCCTATTGCGCCAGCAAGGCGGGCCTGGTAGGGCTGACGCGCGTGCTGGCGCTGGAGTGGGCGACGGACGGCATCACCGTCAACGCCATCTCGCCGACCGTGGTGGATACGCCGCTGGGCCGCCAGGCCTGGGCCGGTGAAGCGGGGGAGGCCATGCGCGCACTCATTCCCACGGGCCGCTTTGCGCAGCCCGAGGAGGTGGCGCGGCTGGCCGTGTTCCTGGCCGGTACGCACGCCGGCATGCTGACGGGCGAGAACATCGTCATCGACGGGGGCTACTCCATCCAGTGAGCGGCCTGCCGGCCCCACGCCTTTCTTCCATCAACGCGGGAGTCCTCCATGACGAATCTTCAAGCCGCATCTTCGCCGCCGCTCTTGGGGCGGCGCGCGCTGGACCTGCGCAGCCTGCGCGAGCGCTACGGCGTGGTCATCGCGCTGGTTGCACTGTGCGCGGCGCTGGCGCTGGCCAACCCCCATTTCATGACCTGGGGCAACTGGGCCGACATCCTGCGCCAGACCTCCATCAACGGCATCCTGGCCATCGGCATGACGTGCGTGGTGCTGACGGCGGGCATCGACCTGTCGGTGGGCGCCATCCTGGCGCTGGCCGGCATGGTCGGCGCCTGGCTGGCGGCCGATGGCCAGGGGCTGGCGGTGAGCGTGGGCGCCGGGCTGGGCGTGGGCATGCTGCTGGGCGGCGTCAACGGCCTGCTGGTGGCCTGGTTCGCGGTGCCGCCCTTCGTGGCCACGCTGGGCATGCTCAGTGCGGCGCGCGGCCTGACCTACATCTACAACGACGGCATGCCGGTGTCCGAGCTGCCCGACGGCTTTCTTGCCATCGGCGCCGGCCAGCTGGGCCCCGTGCCCATGCCCATCGTGATCTTTGCCGTTGCCGTCGCGGTGTTCGCCTTCGTGCTGCGCTACACCGTGTATGGCCGCTATATCTACGCCGTGGGCGGCAACCTGCGCAGTGCCAAGACCAGCGGCATCAACACCCGCGCCATCGTGCTGCTGGTCTATGTGGTCAGCGGGCTGCTCGCGGGGCTGGCCGGCATTTTGCTGGCGTCGCGCACCACTGCGGCGCTGCCGCAGGCCGGCGTGTCCTACGAGCTGGACGCCATCGCGGCCGTGGTGATCGGCGGCACCAGCCTGTCGGGCGGCACGGGCAGCCTGGGCGGCACGGTCGTCGGCGCCCTGCTCATCGGCGTGATCAACAACGGGCTGAACCTGCTGGGCGTGTCCTCGTACTACCAGCAGCTGATCAAGGGCGTGATCATCGTCGGCGCCGTGCTGCTCGACAGTTCGCGCCGCAGGGCATGAAGCGCTGCGCCCACGTCCTGTCCACCATCTGCAACCCGGGAGAGTTCCATGCAAAACACCCTGCCTGATGCCGCCGATACGAACATGCTGGCCGTGGTCTGCCACGGCCCCAGGGATTACCGGCTCGAACGCGTCGCGCGTCCGCAGGCCGGGCCGCGCGAGTTGGTCATCCGCGTGGCTTCCTGCGGCATTTGCGCGGGCGACTGCAAATGCTGGGCTGGCGCGCCGCGCTTCTGGGGAGATCCGGAAAAAGGCCGCCCCGCCTATGTGCGCCCTCCGGTGATCGCGGGCCACGAGTTCTGGGGCCATGTGGTGCAGGTGGGCGAGGGTGCCCAGGAGCACCACGGCGTGCAGCTGGGTGACCGGGTGATCGCCGAGCAGATCGTGCCCTGCCATGCCTGCCGCTATTGCAGGACCGGCTTTCGCTGGATGTGCGAGGTACACGATGTCTACGGCTTCCAGGGCCAGGTGGCCGATGGCGGCATGGCCGAGTACATGCGCCTGTCCGCCCGCGCCGTGGTGCACCGGATTCCCGAGAGCGTGGACTTCGAGGATGCGGCCATCACCGAGCCGCTGTCCTGCGCCATCCATGCCGTCAACCGCGGCGACATCCAGCTCGATGATGTGGTGGTCATCGCCGGCGCGGGCACGCTGGGCCTGCTCATGGCCCAGGTGGCGCGCCTGAAGACGCCGCGCCGGCTGGTGGTCATGGACCTGTCGGACCAGCGCCTGGCGCTGGCACGCCGCTGCGGCGCCGACGTGACCATCAACCCCGCGCGCGAGGATGCCCGCGCCATCGTGCACGCACTGACCGACGGCTATGGCTGCGATGTGTATATAGAGACCACGGGCGCGCCCTCGGGCGTGACGCAGGGGCTGGACCTGGTGCGCAAGCTCGGCCGCTTCGTGGAGTTCAGCGTCTTCGGGCGCGAGACCACGGTGGACTGGTCCATCATCGGCGAGGAAAAGGAGCTGGACCTGCGCGGCGCCCACCTCAGCGCCCATTGCTACCCCATCGCCATCGACCTGCTGGCGCGCGGCCTGGTCACCTCCGAGGGCATCGTCACCCACCGCTATGCGCTGTCGGAGTGGGAGAGCGCCATCCGGGTGGCCGATTCCATGGACTCGGTCAAGGTCCTGCTGCTGCCCCACGCTGGCGAGGCCCGGTGAGCGGCGCTACACTGCGCGCCTTTCCCGGCACCCTTGGAGGCACCCTTGACTGAAAGCGACCTGACGCGACTGGCGACCCTGTACTACGTCGATGGATGCACGCAGGACCAACTGTCCAAGGAGTTCGGCATCTCGCGCGCCACCGTCGGGCGGCTGCTGCGCCGCGCGCAGGAAGAGGGCATCGTCGAGATCCGCGTGCGGCCGCATTCGCTGGTGTCCGCCGACCTGGAGCGGCAGCTGACCGAGCGCTTTCACATCAAGCGCGCGCTGATCGCGGTGGACCACAAGGATGCCGACCGGCAGCGCGAACTGCTGGCAGGCCTGGTGGCCAGCGAGCTGGAGCGCATCCTGGTCGATGGCTCCATCGTGGCCGTGGGCATGGGGCGCAACGTGTCCTCGGTCTCCGAGCACGCCCTGTCCGCCACACGGCGGGAGTGCCACTTCGTCAGCGCCATCGGCGGCTCCTACCGTGGCGGGGAGGCGATGAACGCCGACCACATCGCGCGCCGCCTGGCCGCGCGCTTTGGCGGCAAGTCCGAGTCGCTCTATGCGCCGGCCCTGGTGGGCGATCCGCAACTGCGCAAGGCGCTGCTGGACAACGACACCGTCAGGCACACCCTGGACAAGGCGCGCCGTGCCGACATCGCCCTCATCGGCGTGGGCGATGTCAGCGTGGACAGCAACATGGCCCGCATGGGCTGGTTTTCCGCGCAGGAGATCTCGGACGCCCGCCGCGCGGGCACGGTGGGCGACATGATGGGCTACGACTTCATCGACATCCACGGCCAGCCGGCCGCCACCCCCATGCAGGACCGCGTCATCGGCCTGAGCCGCGAGGACCTGCTGCGCATACCCAACGTCATCGCGGTGGCGGCCGAATCCAGCAAGGTCACGGCCATCCTGGGAGCCCTGCGCACCGGCGCCATCGACACGCTGGCCACCACCACGGCCAACGCGGCGGCCGTGCTGCAGCTGGACGATGTCATGGGGACGACGCGCTGACGCAGTGGGGGAGGCGCGGCTCTTGGGCCGCGCGCCTAGTTCGACGCGCGGCGGTAGAAGGCCAGCGAGCCTGCCAGCGCCAGCAGCATGCCGCCGCACAGGCGGTCCAGCCACATCACGGCCCGCCCGCGCAGCAGCCGCGCCGCGCGTGATCCGGCGAAGGCATAGGCCAGCATCACCAGGAAATCGATGAGCGCGAACACCAGCGCAATGGCGATGTATTGCGGCGCCTGGGCGGCCGCCGGGTCGATGAACTGGGGCAGCAGGGCCGAGCAGAACAGGTAGCCCTTGGGATTGGTCACGGCGACCAGGAACGACTTGAGCAGCACGGTGCGGGCGCTGTAGCCGTCGGCGCCGGCCTCTGCCTTGCCGTCACCCTGGGGTGCCGACAGCGATCCGCCCTGGCTGCGCAGCATGCGCAGGCCCAGCCAGGCCAGGTACGCCGCTCCCGCCCACTTGACCACCGAGAACCAGAACTCCGAGGCCGCCAGCAGCGCGCCCAGGCCCAGCGCGACAGCGCCGACCAGCACGAAGTCCGACAGCACGGCGCCCAGCATGCCGGGCAGGGCGCGGCGCACGCCGTGGCGCGAGCCATTGGCCAGGGCCAGCAGCACGGTGGGACCGGGGGTGATGATCGCGATCAGCGCGACCAGGGAGAAGACGAGCAGGGTGGCGAGGGTCATGTCGGCGAAGGCTCATGCGGTTGGCAACAGCCTGCCACTGTGCCAGCTTTGCCTGCCTTGCGCAGCCCCTGCCGACCCGGGGCAGGGCACACGGGGCGGGCAGGCCTCAGTCGCTGCCCACGCCGCCGGCGGCAAAGACCGGGCCGCGCGTGCCGGGCACCCAGCCCGGGTAGGTTTCCATCACTTCGGCGAACAGGGCCGAGTCGATCCAGCGCTGCAGCCAGGCCTGCAGGTGCGGCCAGGGCTGCTCATTCCATTGCGACTCGTCGATGCGCGCGTACTGGCGCACGAAGGGGCGCAGCGCCATGTCGGCCAGGCTGGGGTTCTGGCCGCACAGGTAGCCGGTGGCCTCCAGCTGGTCGTCCAGCTCGGCCAGCCAGGTCAGGGCATCGGCCTGGGCGTGGTTGACCTCTTCGGCCGTGTAGCGCTCGGGGTACTTGCAGCGGTCCAGGGCGTGCTTGAAAAAGCCGTCGTTGCGCTCGATCAGCGCCAGCATGTCCGGCAGCGAACCGCTGGTCGGTGCCAGCCAGCCGTCCGGGTCATTGGCGCGCAGCGCGTGCAGCATGACATCCAGGCTCTGCTCGATCACGCGGCCGTCCTCCAGCACCAGCACGGGCACCGTGCCCTTGGGCGATGCGTCGAGCAGCGCCTGCGGCTTGTTGCGCAGGTTGATTTCGCGCAGCTCGCAGGCCAGGCCGGCATGGGCCAGCGCCAGGCGGGCGCGGATGGCGTAGGGGCAGCGGCGAAACGAGTAGAGAACCGGCAGGGTCTGGGTCATGGAACGGGGACGGGGCTAGGGCCAAAAGCGGCAGATGATAGCGCCGGGGCCAAAGTCAGGCGGCCTGCGGGTCTTGCCGCGGGCGTCCGTGGCTATTGCAGCTGCGCCAGCAGCCATTGCCTGAAGGTCTTGAGCGCCGCGCTGGGTGCGCGCGAGCGCAGATGGGTGAGCCAGTAGGCGCCCGTGTCCACCTCCTGCTCGAAGGGGCGCACCAGCCGGCCCTGCTGCAGCAGGTGCTGGAACATGCGCGCCGGCAGCAGGGCCACGCCCGCGCCCTGGGCGGCCGCCTCGGCCAGCGTCAGCGAGGAGTCGAACATGGCCCCGCGCGCCAGCGGCGCGCTCTGGTCCAGCGTGGCAAACCAGCTCTCCCACTCCTGCAGGCGGTACGAGCGCAGCAGCGTCTGCCCGGCCAGGTCGGCCGGCTGGCGCAGGCGCTGGGCCAGGGCCGGGGTGCACATGGGCGTCAGCGGCGCGCGCAGCAGCAGCTCGGCGCGCGTGCCCTGCCAGGCGCCGTCGCCGAAGCGCACGGCCGCATCCAGCCCTTCGCCGGCCAGGTCCACGCGGTTGTTGTGCGTGAGCAGTCGCAGGTCGATGTAGGGGTGCTGCTGCTGGAACTGGCCCAGCCTGGGAATCAGCCAACCGATGGCGAAGGTGCCGACCACGCCCACGGTGAGGACCTCGCGCGGGCGCGGTTCGGCCACCTGCTGCAGCGAATGCTCTATGCGCGCAAAGCTCTCGGCCACGGCAGGCCACAGCGCATGGCCCTCGTCGGTCAGCGCCAGGCCGCGCGGCAGGCGCCGGAACAGCGGCTTGCCCAGGCGCTCCTCCAGGTTGCGGATGTGCTGGCTGACGGCGGCCTGGGTCACGCACAGCTCGTCGGCCGCCCGCGTCAGGTTGAGATGGCGCGCGGCCGCATCGAACATGCGCAGGGCATTGAGGGGCAGTTGCATGGTGGAGCCAATAGTTTTTCTAAGGGATGCTGCCAATTATTCACGCTGGTCGCAGATTGGGCGCGGCGCTATCGTTGCGATTGTCGATCTGCAACTGAAAAGGAAAAACAATGCAAAGACGCGATTTTCTGATGACGGGCGGCGCGGCCGCCTGGATGGCGGCCGGGCTGGCAGGCTGCGCCCTGCCATCAAAAAAACAGGGGGCTGCCGACCAGGCCTTCAGGACCGAGCTGGCGCGCATCGAGAAAAGTGTGGGCGGCCGGCTAGGTGTGGCCGTGCTGGAGGCGGAGTCGGGCGCCAGCGTGGACCACCGCGGCGACGAGCGCTTTGTCATGTGCAGCACCTTCAAGCTGCTGCTGGCCGCCCAGGTGCTGGACCGCGTGCAGCAGGGCGATGAGCGCCTGTCGCGCCGCGTGCACTACGCCAGCTCCCGGCTGGTTCCCTACTCGCCGGCCAGCGGCCCGCGTGCCGGCGATGGCGGCGGCATGACCATCTCCGAGCTGTGCGAGGCCGCCGTGGTGCTCAGCGACAACACCGCCGCCAACCTGCTGCTGGACGCCAGCGGCGGCCCGCAGGCGCTGACGCAGTGGCTGCGCGCCAGCGGCGACGAGACCACGCGCCTGGACCGCATGGAGCCCGAGCTCAACGAAGGCCTGCCCGGCGACGAGCGCGACACCACCACGCCCCTGGCCATGGTGCAAAGCATGCAGCGCCTGCTGCTGGGATCGGTGCTGGACGGCCATGGCCGCGCGCTGCTGCAGCAGTGGCTGGTGGCCAGCCGCACGGGCGACAAGCGCCTGCGCGCGGGCATGCCGGCCGGCTGGCGCGTGGGTGGAAAGACGGGCACCGGCGATCGCGGCACGGCCAACGATGCCGTCATCGCCTGGCCCACGCCGCAAAGCGCACCGCTGCTGGTGACGGGCTACCTCACCGAATGCCCGGCCGACGCGCCGCAGCGCGATGCGGCGCTGGCAGCGGCCGGCAAGGCGGCCGCACGCTGGCAGGCAGCAGTGCAAGGCTGAGTTGCGCCACCATGTCGCTTGATTTGGGCGATTTCAAAAAAATTGGCGCGGCCTGAAGACGAGAGACACCGAGGAAGGGCCTGGGCCGGCCGCGCCGCCCCCGCACCGAGGGTGTCGCCGGCCGCCCGTATGCTCCCCTCGTGAGGGGGAAGGCGCACAGCGCCTCAGGGGGTTACAACTTCTTGACCAGGACCTGACTTTTGCGGTCCCAGTTGTACTTGGCCTTGCGCGCCTCGGGCAGCCAGTCGGGGTCCACGGGCTGGAAGCCGCGCTTGATGAACCAGTGCATGGTGCGCGTGGTCAGCACGAACAGGCTGTCCAGGCCCTGGGCCTTGGCGCGCTGCTCTATGCGCTTGAGCAGCTTCTCGCCATCGCCCGTGCCCTGGCTCTTGGGCGAGACGGTGACGGCCGCCATCTCGGCCGTCCTGGCGCTGGGATAGGGGTAGAGCGCGGCGCAGCCGAAGATCACGCCATCGTGTTCGATGATGGTGTAGTGGGCGATGTCGCGCTCGATCTCGGTGCGGCTGCGCTTGACCAGGGTGCCGTCCTTCTCGAAGGGCTCGATCAGCTGGATGATGCCGGCCACGTCGTCGGGCGTGGCCTCGCGCAGTTCTTCCAGCTTCTCGTCGATGATCATGGTGCCGATGCCGTCGTGCACATAGATCTCCAGCAGCAGGGCGCCGTCGATGGCGAAGGGCAGGATGTGGCTGCGCTCCACGCCGTGCTCGCAGGCATGCACGCAGTGCTGCAGGTAAAAGCCCGTGTCCGTGGGCTGCTCGGGCGTGGGCAGCTCGGCCAGCATGCGGCGGGCCGTGGCCAGCGGCAGCTCGGTGTCGATGGGGTTGGTCTCGTCGGCCGGGCCCGTGGGGTCCATGCGGATGCCCGGCACCTCGGTCATGAAGATCAGCTTGTCGGCCTTCAGCTCGATGGCCACGCGCGTGGCCACCTCTTCCATGCTCAGGTTGAAGGCCTCGCCGGTGGGCGAGAAGCCGAAGGGCGACATCAGCACCATGGCATCCATGTCCAGGGCGCTGCGGATGCCGCTGACATCGACCTTGCGCACCAGGCCCGAATGCTTGAAATCCACGCCGTCCACGATGCCCACGGGCCGGGCCGTGAGGAAGTTGCCCGAGATCACCCGCACCCGCGCGCCGGCCATGGGCGTGTTGGGCAGGCCCTGGCTGAAGGCAGCCTCGATCTCGTAGCGCAGCTGGCCGGCGGCTTCCTGGGCGCAGTCCAGCGCCACGGAGTCGGTGATGCGCACGCCGCGCGAGTACTGGGCCTCATGGCCCTTGGCGGCAAGCTGCTCGTTGACCTGGGGACGGAAGCCATGGACCAGCACGATCTTCACGCCCATGGCCTGGATCATGGCCAGGTCCTGGACGATGGAGCTGAGCTTGCCCGATGCGATGGCCTCGCCCGTCAGTCCCACCACAAAGGTCTGGTGTCGGAACTTGTGGATATAGGGAGCCACGGACCGGAACCAGGGGACGAAGGTGAAGTTGAAGACGGTGGACATGGTGGTCAGTCGGGGCATCGGGCCGATGCCGGGCAGAAAAAAAAGGCCTGCGGACAGGTCCGCCAGGACATGCTCGCGCAGGCAGGCGCCAGTGTAGCGGCATGGCGCGGCACCTGCGCACAGAAATGGGATGGAACGCCACGCAAATCGGCCCTGCTGCACGGTGCCGGGGGCACAAGGCACAGGACCTTGTCCGACGGGGGCCCGCCTGCAAGCCCGTGTAAGCTTCGCCACCATCGGTGAACCACGCAAGGCGCCCCCATTCATGCCATTGAGCGCTTCCATGTTTTTTCCGTTGCTTGCGCGGCCCGCGCGCCTTGTGCCGTGGCTGGCGGCGCTGGGCATGGTCGCAGGGGCAGCCCAGGCGGCAGGGGAGGCTCCGGCCTCCCAGGCTGCCGCCGCGATGAGCTTCGTGCAGGCCCGCCAGGCGCTGCTGCAGGGCTCCGACCAACTGGCCGCCTCGGCCAAGGCCGTGGAAAGCGCGCGGCTCAGACGCCAGGGTACGCAGGGGCTGGGCGGGCCTTCCGTGGCCATCACGGGCCTGGGCTACCGCTACTCGGCCAATGCCGACATCGATCTCGATCCTGCGCGGCGCACCCTGGACGGCGTCCTCGGCCAGCTGCCGCCCTCGGTGGGGCCGGCCATTCCCTCGCTGCCGCAACTGCCCACCTCCTATGCCTTGCAGCGCAAGAGCACGAATGCCTCGGCCAGCCTGTCCCTGGTCTGGCCGCTGTACCTGGGCGGCCTGTCCGATGCGGTGCGCAGTGGCCTGGACGCTGCCACCGACGAAGCCCTGGCCGATGCGGCCAGCAGCAGCCACGCCCTGCATTCGCTGCTGGTGCAGCGCTACTTCGGCGCCCAGCTGGCCGAGCGGGCCGCACGGCTGCGTGAGCGTGCGCTTGAGGGTGTGCGCGTGCATGACGCGGCCGCGCAAAGCATGCTCAAGGCGGGCGTGATCTCCCGGCTGGAGCGCCTGCAGGCCCGTGCCGCGCTGGCCGACGCCGAGCAGCAGGCGCGCAAATCGCGCGACGACGCAGACCTGGCCGCAGCGGCGCTGGCGCGCACGGTCAAGGCGCAGCGGCAGGTGCTGCCCAGTACGCCGCTGTTCGTCAGCAGCCGGCCTTTGCCGCCGCTGGACGGCTTTGTCGCCGCGGCCCAGTCGCACCATCCGGGTCTGGACAAGGTCCAGGCCAAGAAGCGCCAGGCCGAGTCCCTGCACGATGCCCAGGAGGCGCTGCGCCGGCCGCAGCTGCTGGCCTTCGGTTCGCGCGAGGTCAACACCAGCGGCAAGCCCAACTGGGTGGCAGGCGTGGCCGTGCGCTGGACGCTGTGGGACAGCATCGACCGCGATGCGCTGGCCGCCTCCTCGCAGCGCAAGATCGAGCAGGCCGAGCTGACCCAAGCCCAGGCGCTCAGCGACATCGCGCTGCTGGTCGAGAAGAACTGGCTGGGCGTGGAGCAGGCGCGCCGCCAGTACCAGGCCCAGCAGGCCCAGGAGGATCTTGCGCGCGAGCTGCTGCGGCTGCGCGAGGCCGGCCTGCGGGAAGGCACCAGCACCACGCTGGACCTGATCGATGCCAGCCTCAATCTCGCCAAGGTCCAGACCCAGCGTGCCGAACTGGCCAACCAGTATGTGCAGGCCCTGGCCGCACTGCTGGAGAGCACGGGCCAGAGCGAGGAATTCGACCGATTCATGGCCCAGGCCGACATACAGATCCCACCCGACGCACCATGAGCACAGCCACTCCCGACCATCCCCGCAGCGCCACCGAAGCACCCGGCCCCGCGCCCGTGCCGCCGGGGCGCAGGCGCCCCTGGCTGGCCCTGGCCATCGTGCTGGCCGTGCTGCTGCTCGTGGCCTGGGGCTTTTGGCGTGCGGCGCAGCCCGCCCCCCTGTATTTCCAGGGCCAGATGGAGGCACGCGAGACCGACATCGCGCCCAAGGTCACGGCGCGCATCGCCAAGGTGCGGGTCACCGAAGGCCAGAAGATCCAGCCCGGCGATCTGCTGGTGGAGATGGACAGCCCCGAGGTGCGCGCCAAGCTGGCCCAGGCCGAGGCCGCGCGCGATGCCGCCCAGGCCCAGGCCGACAAGGCGCAGGCCGGCGCACGCCCGCAGGAAGTGCAGATGGCGCGCCTGAACTGGCAGCGCGCCCAGACGGCCGCCGACCTGGCCCAGACCTCGCTGCGCCGCGTGCAAAGCCTCTTCGACCAGGGACTGGTTGCGGCCCAGAAACGCGATGAAGCCGATGCCAACTGGCGCGCCTCGCGCGACCAGGCGCTGGCCGCGCGCGCGCAGTATGAAATGGCGGCTTCGGGCGCGCGCCAGGAGGATCGCAGCGCTGCCCAGGCCCAGGCACGCCAGGTGCAGGGCGTGGTCGCCGAGGTGGAGGCCGCGCGTGCCGAGACCGAGCTGCGCAGCCCCGTGGGCGGCGAGGTGGTCCAGGTGCTGGCCCGCCAGGGCGAGCTGTCCCCGCAGGGCGTGGCCGTGGTCACCGTGGTGGACCTGGCCGACCAGTGGGTGGTGCTCAATGTGCGCGAGGACCAGCTTGCACGCTTTGCCCAGGGCAGCCGCTTCACCGGCCGCCTGCCGGGCCTGGACAACCGCGAGGCCGGCTTCGAGGTCTACTACCTGGGTGTGCTGCCCGACTTCGCCACCTGGCGCGCCACGCGCGCCGGCCAAGGCTTCGATGCGCGCACCTTCGAGGTCCGCGCGCGGCCGCAGCAGCCCATTGCAGGCGCGCGGCCCGGCATGAGCGTGGTCGTGGAAGGCGGCCGTTGAGCGGCCGGCGGCAGTGAGCGCGAACCCGCCCACGGCCTTTGCCGCCAGCCTGCGGCGCGAATGGCGTCTGCTGCGCGGGCGGCCCTGGGACCTGGCCATGGTCAGCTGGGTGCCGCTGCTGGCGCTGCTGCTCATGGTCTGGATCTTCTCGGCAGGCCTGGTCCAGCGTCTGCCCGTCGCCGTCTGGGACCAGGACCACAGCGCCCTGTCGCGCCAGCTGGTGCGCATGCTGGACGCCACGCCGGGCCTGGCCGTGCAGTCGCAGGCGCTCAATGCCTCGGAGGCGCAATGGGCGCTGCAGTCCATGAATGCCTACGCCGTGGTGCAGATCCCGCCCGGCTTTGCGCGCGACATCAAGCGGGGCCAGGGGGCCGACGTGGTGCTCATGCACAACGCCCAGCTGGCCACGCATTCCAGCCTGATCCAGCGCGACCTGCGCCAGGTGGTGGGAACGCTGTCGGCCGGCGTGGAAATGCAGGCCCGTGCCAAGCGCGGCGACCCGGCCCAGGCGCTGCGCGTGCGCATGGAGCCCATACGCACCAACCTGGTGTCGCTGTTCAACATCTCCACCAATTACGAGCAGTTCCTGGCGGCGGCGCTGATTCCCGCGCTGCTGCACATCCTGGGCATGACGGCCGGCGCCTGGTCCGTGGGGCGCGAGCTGCGCGACCGCACGCTGGGCCAGTGGATGGCCGAGGCTGCGGGCCCGGGAAAGCCCGGCTGGAGCGCCATTGCGGGCGCCTTGGCGGGCAAGCTGGCGCTGTCCTGGGCCAGCCTGGGCCTGGGCGGTACGCTGGCCATGCTGTGGCTCACGGCCGGACGGGGCTGGCATCCGGGGCAGGGCGCTGCCAGCCTGGCCTGGGTGGCGCTGGCCCTGCTGCTGCTGATCGCCGTGAGCCTGGCGGCGGGGGCGCTGCTGGCGGCGCTCACGCTGTCGCTGCGCACGGCGCTTTCGGGGGCGGGCCTGCTGTCGGCGCCGGCCTTTGCGTTCAGCGGCGTGGGCTTTCCGCTGCTGGCCATGCCGGATTCGGCACGTGCCTGGGCCCTGTCCATGCCCTATACCCACCATGCGCGGCTGCAGATAGAGCAGCTGCAGATGGGCGCGCCCATCGTGCAGAGCCTGCCCGTGGTGGCCGGGCTATTGCTGGCCGCGCTGGTGTTGCTGCTGCTGGCCACGGCAGGCCTGGCGCGCGGCCTTTCCCGCCCCGACAAATGGGGAGGGCGCTGAGATGGCCAGGGGCTTTGCGCATGACTTCATCAACGCCCTGCGTGCCGTGTTCGGCGATGTGGGCGTGCTCATGCTGCTGGTGGGCGCGCCCGTGCTCTACGGCTTCTTCTATCCCTGGTTCTATGGGCAGGAGGTCGTGCAGCGCGTGCCCGTGGCCGTGGTGCAGCACGACGGCAGCGGCCTGGCACGCCAGATGCTGCGCTTTGCCCAGGCCAGCCCGCGCATCGAGGTGACCCTGGTCACAGGCGACGAGGCCCAGGCGCAGCAGGCCCTGCTGGATGGCCGCGTCATGGGCTACGCGCTGCTGCCGCGCGACCTCAAGCGCCGCGTGGTGCGCAGCGAAGAGGCCGTGGTGCCCGTGTACGCCAACGGTGCCTACCCGCTGGCCGCCAAGCAGGTGCAGTACGGCTTTGCCGAAGCCTTCGGCACGGTCTCGGCAGGCGTGGAGCTGCGGCGGCTGACGGCCGGCGGACAGAGCGCATTGCAGGCCCAGGCCAGCCGCTCGCCCGTCAACCTGCAGATGCAGGCCCTGTTCAATCCGACGGAAGGCTACGGCAGCTTCGTCGTCGCCGCCGTGGCCATCATCATCCTGCAGCAGACACTGCTCATGGGCGGCGCGCTGCTGGTGGGAACCTGGCGCGAGCAGGGGTTGGACAGGGCGCCGGCACGCACCTGGCTGGCGCGGCTGCTGGCGCTGTGCACGCTGGGCTGGCTCTCGGGCCTGTACTACTTCGGCTGGATCTTCGTCTGGCACGACTATCCGCGTGGCGGCAATCCCTGGGGCGCGCTGGCGCTGCTGGCCGTCTTCGTCCCGGCCGTGGCGGGCGTGGCGGCGCTGCTGGGCTGGTGGCTGGCCAACCGCGAGCGTGCCATGCAGGTGGTGCTGTTCACCTCCATCCCGCTGGCCTTCGTCGGCGGCTTCAGCTGGCCGGCCGAAGCCCTGCCGCAACTGCTGCAGGCGCTGCGCTGGCTGTCGCCCAGCACGGCGGCCATCCAGGCCTCGCTGCGACTGAACCAGGCCGGCGCGCCGCTGGAGGCGGCGCTATGGCATCTGTCCGTGCTGCTGGCCCTGGCGCTGCTGGGCTGGGTGGCCGTGCTCTGGCTGGGCAGCCGCCGTGCGGACCTGCCCGGGGATGGCTGCAAGTAGACCGATGCTGCGTCCAGCGCAGGTCCGCCTTGGCGGGTCCCATCATGGGTTGGACGGCGCCGCTCAGTCGCAGCGAATCGTGTCGCCTTCCAGCACGCAGATCAGCCCGTTGTAGGCGGTCAAGGTGTCGCGATACCGGCGATAGAGGTTGCCTTTGATGTCGAAGCAGCTGTCTGCCTTGCATCGGTCGAGCTTTACGGTGCGGGTGCCGGCTGGAGGGGTCAGGACAATCTTGGGTGGCTCCTGGAGCAAGGGCATATTCGTGCCGCAGGATGCGTTCACGTTGGAGATCTGCGCATTCATGCGCATGCGCTTTTCGCCTTCGGAGAGGCTGCGGATGCTGGAGACGAATTCGAGCTCCTTGCGAGCCTGGCTGCAGCCCGGGGAGGCTGATGCAGGCGTGGGCTGCTGCGCCTGCTGGTCGATCATGCGCTGCTGGCTATCGATCTGGCGCCGCTGTGCGTCGACGGCCTGCTGGCGGTATTTGCGCTCGTTGGCCTGCGCGGCCTCGGCGCGCTCCTGCAGAATCTCCGCATCCGTCTTTCGGCGCTCGATCATGCCGCCGACTTGCGCGCTGCTGCATGGACGGTCGGAGAAATTCATTTCTCCGGATGGATCCTTGCATTGATAGATCTGCGCCATGGCTGGAACTGCGAATGTCAGGCCGCACAACAGTGCAATGGCTTCACGCATGGATTCTCTCCACAAGAGGTCTGGACCACGATTTCCGATGGCCTGGCATGGCGTCCGTTCCGACATGCGCTTCACACTTCAGGCCGGCGCGCCCGCGCCGCGACCCCGTCCCTGCAGGGCCAGCATCAGCAGCACCACGCCCACGATGGGCAGCAGCCAGGTGTTGATGCCGTCCCAGCCGGCCGTGTGCAGCAGCTGGCCCGAGCCGAACGAGGCCACGGCCACGGTGCCGAAGACCAGGAAATCGTTGAGCGCCTGCACCTTGGCGCGCTCGGCAGGGCGGTAGCACTCGGTGACCATGGCCGTGGCGCCGATGAAGCCGAAGTTCCAGCCCACGCCCAGCAGCACCAGGGAGCCCCAGAAGTGCAGCAGCTCCAGCCCCATCAGCGCCATCAGGGCCGAGGCGGCGATCATCACCAGCCCCAGCGCCGTGATGCGGCGCTTGCCGAAGCGCGCGATCAGCCGGCCCGTGAAGAAGCTGGGTGCGAACATGGCCAGCACATGCCACTGGATGCCCAGCGCCGCCTCGCCCACCGTGTGGCCGCAGCCCACCATGGCCATGGGGGCGGCCGTCATCAGAAAGGCCATGAGGCCGTAGCTGACCACGCCGGCCGAAGCCGCCACGATGAACTGCGGCGTGCGCGCAATCTCGGCCAGCGGCCGGGCCTCGCCCGCCACGGCGCGGGCCTGGGGCGGCGGCAGCTTCAGGCCCAGCAGCAGCGGCAGGGCCAGCAGGGCGAGAACGGCCTGGCTGTAGAAGCTGCCGGCGAACGGCGTCATGGGCAGGGCGTCGCGCGTCCAGATCACCACCTGCGGGCCGATGATGGCCGCGATCAGCCCGCCGATCATCACGCGCGAGATGGCGCGCGCCTGCTCGGCGGGGTCGGTCATGGCGTCGGTGGCCGCGAAGCGGTAGCTCTGCACGCAGGCCGCGTAAAAGCCCGCCAGCGCCGTGCCGATGCAGAAGGTCACGAAATCGGAGTGCGCAATGCCCTGGGCGGCGATCACGCCCGAGACCACGCCCAGGATGGCGCCCAGCACATAGGCCGTGCGCCGCCCCATGCGCTGCATCAGCCAGGCCGCGGGCAGCGTGGACAGCGCCAGGCCCAGCTGGTAGATGCTGACCGGCAGCGTGGTGGCCGTGGGATTGGTGGACAGCTGCTGCCCCACCAGGCCGCCCAGCGAAATGATGATGGGCGGCGACGCGCCCCCCAGCGATTGCGCGGCCACAAGCAGGCCGAGGTTGCGGCGCTGCAGCGCTGGAGTGTGTTGTTCTGGTGTCATGGCTTGTGCGGCGGAAAGACCGCATCTTCACCGAAAAGCATGAGGGCTGGGTTAAGCGCCGATTCAGCCAGCCGGGCCGGTCGTCCAGTCCGCGATGGCCAGTCCGGGTTCGGGAATGCGGCTGAACACCCGGTCTCTTGTGACCAGTACCGAGCGCTCGCCGGCCTGCGCGGCCTGCTGCTGCAGGAGCAGGGCGTGCGCGGCAATCATCATGTCCATGGAGGCCAGCGTGATGCCGGTCGCCTCGCAGGCGGCGCGCAGGTGGCCGTAGGCATCGGCCACCTGGGCCGTCCAGGGCAGCACCTCGACGCGGGCCAGGAATCCTGTCACCCGCAGCGACAGCCCGGCAGGGTGGCCGCGCTTGGCGACCCCGTACATCAGTTCGGCCTGCGTGACCGCCGACACTGCGATCTGGTGCATGGGTACGCGAACCAGCTGTTCGCGCACGGCAGGGATATCGCCTTTGATGATGTGGCTGGCGATGTTGGTGTCCAGCAGGTAGCGTGTCATCGCGCACTGCCTTCGTCGGCAAACGGATCGCGGCCTGACTCTGGCTGCGCTCGGTCAGCGGTGTCCATGAAATCGGCCGGCACGTCGGTGGTGGCGTCGAGCGCAAAGAACTCTTGCCATGAGTCGGGACGGCGCGACAGGATCACGTCGCCCGTGGCGGGGTCGCGACGTATGTAGACCTCTTTTTCCTCGAACCGGAATTCATAGGGAAGGCGCACGGCCTGGCTGCGACCGGTGGTGAAAAGCTTGGCAGTCTGCGTCACGGTGATTCCTCCTGCTGGTATGTATCAAAGTATATATCCGCGCTGTGACTTGCTGTACGCCTCCTGGAAGATCTGGTGGATCAGCTCCCTGAACCATTTGTGCCCCGCGTCATGGTCGTTGCGCGGATGCCAGACGGCGTCGATGGACAGGGCCAGCTCGGGCAGGGGCATGGGGCGCGCCACGCAGTTGGAGCCGGACAGCACGCTGTGCATCCAGTGCGCGGGCATGGCGGCCACCAGGTCGGTGGATTCGATGACGGGCACCATGCCCAGCCAGGTGGGCACCTGGAACATCACGCGCCGCGCCAGCCCGCGCTCGGCCAGGAGTTCATCCACGATGCTGCTGCCCACGCCCGTGACCTTCAGGTGGCCTTGCTCCAGGTATTTTTCCAGCGTGAGCGGGGAGGCGACGGCCGGATGGTCCTTGCGCATCAGCACCATCCACTGGTCGTCCAGCAGGCGCCGTGACGCCGACAGCACCGAGCGCCCGCGCGAGACGGACAGCCGTATCTCCACGCCTTCGTACTCGACGCGATCCGAGGGTTGGCGGCCGTCGAAGGACTGCACCGACAGGCTGATGCCCGGCGCCACGGCGCGCAGATGGATGCACAGCTGCGGCAGCAGCAGCACGCCCACGTAGTCGGACAGGCGCAGGTGGAAATTGCGCCGCGCCGTGGCCGGATCGAAGCCCTTGCTGACCTCGATGGCGCTTTCGATCTCGCTGAAGGCCTTGCGGAAGCTGCGCGCCAGGCGCACGGCCTCGGGCGTGGGCGACATGCCTTCGGCCGTGCGCAGCAGCAGCGGGTCGTTGAACTGGGTGCGCAGCCGGCGCAGCGCATGGCTGACGGCCGAGGAGGTGATGCCCAGCCGCGCGGCGGCCTTGCCCACGCTGCGTTCCTCCACCAGGGCCTCGAAGATCACCAGCAGGTTGAGGTCGATGCTGCGCAGGTTGACCGGGGCCCGGGGCGCACCGTCTGCATGTTGAATGCTGTTCATTTTGATGATGACAAAGATGAGCTTGACTGAATTTTACGTGCGTCACGACAATGCACCAGCTTTGAAATGAATGCCCATGAATTCACCCAGTTTCAACCGCTGTGCCGGTGATTGCGACGCAGTCGAAAATCCAGCGGAACAGTATCTGTTTCCAGAAAATTCCTGCGATACCCATTTCCATGTATTTGGTCGTTCCGATGATTTTCCGTTGATTGCGGAAAGCGCCTATACACCGGCCGTTGCGTCCATGGACGATTATTGGAAAGCCTTTCGCCCATTGGGCGTGGCCCGCTGCGTTCTGGTCCAGCCCAGCGTGTATGGCCGCGATCACGGCCTTCTCAAGCAGACGCTGCGCCATGCCGAGGCGGGCCGCATGCGTGGCGTGGCCGTGATCTACGAGGACACGCCGGATACAGAGATCGAAGCGCTGCACGCCCTGGGCGTGCGGGGCGCACGGTGCAATGCGCTGTTTTCGGGCGGGGTCTCCGTCTCCAGCCTGCAGGCCGTGGTCGACCGCATCCGGGGCCTGGGCTGGCACATGCAGTTGCTGGTGAACGTGGATGACGACCCTGGCCTGGCGCAGCGCGTGGCCGACATGGGCGTGGCCGTGGTGGTGGATCACTTCGGCCACCCGTCGCGCCACCTGGGCGCCGGGGGGCTGGGCAGCCGCAATCTGCAGGCGCTGATGAAGGAAGGCCGGGCCTGGGTGAAGTTCTCGGGCGCCTACCGGATATCGGCAACGGCATCGGCCGTGGACCCGGCCGTGACTCCCATTGCACATGCCCTGGTGCAGGCCAATCCGCACCGGATCGTATGGGGGTCGGACTGGCCGCATCCCGGAATAAAGGCCCGTTCGAATTCCGCTGGCGAATTGGCGCAGGCACTGGTGGATTGGGTTCCAGAGGAATACAGGCACACGGTATTGGTCGATAACCCCGCGCGCCTGTATTGGGGTCATTGATTTTCAAATAGCAGGAGACAGAGAAAATGAATCGAATCACATCGGGCCGCAGAGGCTTTATCCGCACGGCGGTATCTTTCGCGGCGCTGGCTGCGGCATCGGCTGCATCGGCAGTGCAGGCGCGCGCATTTCCGGCCAAGCCGCTCACGCTGGTCGTGCCCTTTGCGCCGGGCGGCAACGTGGACATCGTGGCCCGCACGCTGGGCATTCCGCTGGCCCGGCATGCGGGGCAGTCCGTGATCGTGGACAACCGTGCGGGCGGCGGTGGTGCCGTGGGCTCGGGCTGGGTGGCGCGCGCCGAGCCGGACGGGCATACGCTGCTGGTGGCCACGCCGGGCCAGTTGGGCACCTTGCCCGAGATGATCAAGCTGCCCTACCGCGCCGACAGCTTTGCGCCCATTGCCGTGGTCAGCCGCACGCCCGTGGTCGTGGTGGTGCGCGCCAACGACGCGCGCTTCAAGACCGCGGCCGATTTCATCAAGGCGATGAAGGCCAGGGATGGCAGCGTGACCGTGGGTCATGCCGGCCCGGGCTCGCCCAATCACCTGGCCGTGCTGCAGCTGGAAGATGCGGTGAAGGTGCGCGTCAATCCCGTGCCCTACAAGGGATCGGGGCCGGCCCTGGTCGATCTGATCGGCGGGCAGATCGATGCCGTGGTGGACCAGATCACCAGCTCCACGCCGCATATCAAGAGCGGCGCCCTGCGCGCGCTGTTCGTGCTGGGGCCGCGCGCCGGGGGCGGGCTGGCCGATGTGCCCGACCTGGCCCAGCTGGGCCTGCCGGTGTTCGATGCCACCACCTTCGTGGGCGTGTTCGCGCCCAAGGGTGCGCCCACGGCCAGCGTGGACAGCCTGTATGGCTGGATCTCCCAGTCCGTGGCCGACCCGGAGTTCAGCCGCCTGATCCGCGAACTGGGCAGCGAGCCCTTCCCGGCCAGCGCGGCCGTGCTGCAGCGCCTGGTCAGCGAAGAGGCCGCGCTGGCGGCGCGGCTGACCCGGCAGGGGCGCCTGCGCGCGGAGTAGCCACAGGCGGGTTGGAGCACGCTTCAGAACCCGGCCGCCAGCCCGTCGCGGCGCGGGTCGCTGGCGATCTGGTAGCCCTCCACGGCGGGATCGCCCATGCGCCAGATGAACTGGCCGGCGCCGAAGTCCTGGTAGGGGTCGTGGATGACCTCCACCTGGTGGCCCAGCGCCTGCAGGCCGGCGATGGTGGACGGGTCCATGCCGCCTTCCACGTTGATGGCCAGGCCTTCGTTGACGCGCCAGCGCGGCGCATCGCAGGCCGCCTGGGGCGACTGGCGGTAGTCCAGCATGCGCACCACAGTCTGCATGTGGCCCTGGGGCTGCATGTTGCCGCCCATGACGCCGAAGCTCATCACGGGCTGGCCGTCGCGGGTCAGGAAGGCCGGAATGATGGTGTGGAAGGGGCGCTTGCCCGGGCCCACCAGGTTGGCGCGGTTGGGGTGCTGGGGGTCGGTGCCGAAGCCGTGGCCGCGGTTTTGCAGGCTGATGCCGAAGGTCGGCTCCACCACGCCCGAGCCAAAGCCCGAGAAGTTGCTCTGGATGAAGCTGACCATCATGCCGTTCTCGTCGGCCGCCGTCAGGTAGATGGTGCCGCCGCGCACGGGGTTGCCGGCCTTGAAGTCCTGCGCACGGCGCGGATCGATGAGCCTGGCGCGCGAGGCCAGGTAGGCGTCGTCGAGCATCTGTGCGGGCGTCACCTCCATGTCCGCATCGGCCACGTAGCGGTAGATGTCGGCAAAGGCCAGCTTCATGGCCTCGATCTGCAGATGCTGGGAGGCCACGCCATCCACGGGCAGGCTGGCCAGGTCGAAGTTGGACAGAATGCCCAGCGCGATCTGCGCGGCAATGCCTTGCCCGCCCGGCGGGATCTCGTGCAGCGTGTGGCCGCGATAGTCCTTGGCCAGCGGCTGCACCCATTGCACCTCGTGCGCGGCCATGTCGGCCATGCCCAGGCAGCCGCCGTGCTGCTGCACGAACGAGGTCACGGCCCGGGCAATCTCGCCTTCATAGAAGGCCTTGCCGCGCGTGGCGCCAATGGCGCGCAGGGCGCGCGCTGCGGCGGGAAAGCAAAACAGCTCGCCCACCTCAGGCGCGCGGCCCCGGGGCAGGAAGCTTTCCCTGAACCCCGGCTGCGATTGCAGCTCGGGCGCGCCTGCGGCCCATTTCTGCTGGACCACGGGCGGCACCAGGTAGCCGCGCTCGGCGATCTCGGCGGCCGGCTCCATCAGCGCGTCAAAGGGCAGCTTGCCGAAGCGCTCGTGCAGGGCCACCCAGGCGCTGACGGCGCCCGGCACGGTGATGGAGTCCACGCCCCGGCGCGGCGGCTTGTCCTGGCGGCCGTAGCGCTGGTGGAAGTACTCGGGCGCCCAGCCCTGCGGTGCGCGGCCGCTGGCGTTGAGTCCGTGCAGCTCCTTGCCATCCCAGAGGATGCAGAAGGCGTCCGAGCCCAGGCCGTTGCTCACCGGCTCGACGATGGTCATGGCCGCCGCCGCCGCAATGGCCGCGTCCACCGCGTTGCCGCCTGCCCACAGCATGCGCAGGCCGGCCTGCGCCGCCAGCGGGTGGGAGGTGGACACGGCATTGCGCGCGAACACGGGCACCCGCCTGGAGTCGTAGGGGTTGCCGGGAGTGAAGGGTGAGGAAGAGGCGTGCATGAAAGAACCTGCCTCAGTCGGCGGTGATGCCCATGGTCTTCACGTCACGGCTCCAGCGCGTCAGCTCGCGGTCGATCTGCTGCTTGAAGGACTTGGGGTCGCTGGTCTCGGGGTCCAGGCCCTGGGCCTCGAACTGGGCCTGAACTTCGGGGCGCTCCATGATCTTGCGCACTTCCTGGGCCAGCCGCTCGACGATGGCCGGGTCCGTGCCGCCCGTGGTGAACAGGCCGTACCAGGACGTGAAGGCATAGCCGGGCAGGCCGGCCTCGGCGACGGTGGGCACGTTGGGCAGGTTCTTGACGCGCTGCTTCGTGGTCACGGCCAGGATGCGGGTCTGGCCGGTCTTGGCCGAGGTGATGGCGGGCGGAATGCCCGAGAAGATGGCCTGCACCTGGCCGCCCGACACATCGGTGATGGCCGGGCCGTTGCCGCGGTAGGGCACGTGCACCAGGTTCACGCCGGCCTGCTGCGCGAACAGCGCGCCGGCCAGGTGCAGGGTGGAGCCGTTGCCCGACGATGCGTAGTTGATGCTGCCTGGCGCCTTGCGCGCGGCCTCGATCATTTCCTGCACCGTCTTGTAGGGCAGGGCGGCGTTCACCAGCAGCGCGTTGCCGGACTCGGCCACCAGGGTGATGGGCTCCAGGTCCTTGCGCGGGTCGAACGACAGCTTCTTGGCCAGCACGGGCGCCACGGTGTTGCTGCCGATGGAGCCCAGCAGCAGCGTGTAGCCGTTCTTGGGCGCCTTGGCCACCACTTCGCTGGCGATCAGGCCGCCCGCGCCGCCGCGGTTCTCCACCACCACGCTCTGGCCCAGGCGCTGCTGCAGCTCCTTGGCCAGGATGCGGGCCACGATGTCGTTGGCGCCGCCGGCGGCAAAGCCCACCATGATCTTCAGCGGCTGCGAGGGCCAGGCATCGGCGGCGGGCGCGGCCCAGCCGGGCGTGGCGCAGGTCAACAGGGCGGCGCAGCAGACAAGCAGGCGGCGGGACACGGGTGCAGGCATGGAGATCTCCAGAAATCCGGGAAGTGGGAGGGTGCGATCAGGACGATCGGCTATCGGTTGCCAGCGATTTTGATGATAGAAACTATTTGGTGAAAGCTGGAATTTCTTACGAATCTTGAAAGCAAAACTTTTATGCCAAGCCTGCGCATTCTTCGCACTTTTCTGGCCGTGGCGGCCGAGGGCTCCTTCACCGCGGCAGGCCAGCGCGTGGCGCTGACCCAGGTGGCCGTGGGGCTGCAGATGCGCACGCTGGAAAACGACCTCAAGCGCAAGCTGTTCGCGCGCCAGGGCAAGCTGGTCACGCTCAATGAGCAGGGCCGGGCGCTGGTGCCCATAGCCACCCAGCTGGTGGCGCTGTACGAGCAGGCCAAGCACGGCACGCGGGCCGACGCACCGCTGGCCGGCACCGTGCAGTTCGGCTCCATCGTCTCGGCGCTGAGCCAGCTGGTGCGCGCCACGCTGGAGCTCAAGCGCCACCATCCGGCGGTGGACCTGCATGTGGTCTCGGGCAAGTCCAACCGGCTGATCGCCCAGGTGGAGAACCATGAGCTGGATGCGGCCGTGGTGGTCTACAACCCGGCCATCAAGCGCCCCTCGCTGGTCTGGACGCCGTTGTACGCCGAGCCCATGGTGCTGCTGGCGCCGCGCGCCGCCCGGCCCGCGGCGCCTGCCGACATGGTGGAGCGCTATCCCTTCATCCGCTTCGACCGCACCGAGCACACGGGCGAGTTGGTGGAGCGCACGCTGCGCCGCCTGCGCGCCAAGCCCCAGGAGTTCCTGGAGCTCAACTCCATCGAGACCATCGTGGAGCTGGTGCGCGACGGCATGGGCGTGGCCATGCTGCCCAATCTGGCGCGGCATGGCTGGGAGGGCGACCCGCGCCTGCGCGTGCTGCCCCTTGCCCAGACTGCCGAGAGCCGCCAGATCGCCCTGGTGCAGCTGCGCACGGCGGCGCGCGCCGAGATCATCACCGCCGTGGGCCAGCAATTCGTGGCGGCGCTGGCTGTGCCGGACTGAGTGTGCCGGACTGAGCGCGCCGCTGTGGGTGTTGCGCCGATCCGCGTGTCTTAAGTTGCGTATTGCGCGAGCCCGTGGCCCATGGACCAGTTCTCCTTGTCCACCTCGACCAGGTTGACGAACACGTCCTCGGGCCGCAGGCCGGGGCTTTCGACCAGCAGCTCGGCGATGCGGCTGAACAGCGCCATCTTCTGCTCCAGGCTGCGGGTGTTGCTGACCGTGAGCTGCACCAACACCAGATCGTCGCTGCGCGCCACGCCCAGATAGGAGGCGCTGTAGCGGAAGTTGTCGCCGTCATGCTCGGTGATGGTCATGAACTGGTCCTCCTCCGGCACGTTGAAGGTCTCGCGCATGGCGCGGTAGAGGCTGTCGCAGATGGCCTGGCGGTAGGCGGGGGACTTGCCGGCGCGCATGTTGATCCGGGTCATGGGCATGGTGTGGCTCCTTTGCGTTGAGTTGAGTTGCGTTGCTTTGCGTTGTGGGAGCCTCGAAGGTAGGCTGCGCCAGATATTTTGAAAAGCCATGATTGCTGATATCAGTAATAATGGATTGAAATGATTCAACGACCTCTGGACCTGGATGCCGTGCAAGGCTTCGTGCACATCGCGGACCTGGGCAGCTTCACGCGCGCGGCCGAAGCCATGCAGACCACGCAGGCCGCCGTCAGCCTCAAGCTCAAGCGGCTGGAGCAGCGGCTGGGCTGCAGGCTGGTCGAGCGCACGCCGCGCCATGTGCAGCTGTCGGCGCTGGGTGCCGACTTCCTGCCCCATGCGCGCGAACTGCTGCAGGCCCATGAGCGCGCACTGGCGCTGGCCGTCAGCACGCGCCAGCGGCTGACCATCGGCATCAGCGACCACGTGGCCGGGCCTGAGCTGCCGGCCCTGATCGCCCGCATGAATGCGCAGGACCCGCAACTGCTGATCGACATCCGCATCGCATCGTCCGGCCCGCTGCTGCAGGGGTTCGACCGGCGCGAGTACGACACGGTGATCGTTCGCACGCATGCCGGGCGTGACGACGGCGAGCTGCTGGCAGAGGAGCCCTTCGGCTGGTTTGCCGCGCCCGGCTGGCAGCACCGCGCGGGCGAGCCCCTGCCGCTGGCCACGCTGGCCGAGCCCTGCGGCGTGCGCGCCATGGCCGGGCAGCTGCTGGATTCGGCGCGCATGCCGTGGACCGAGGTGTTCGTGGGCGGCGGCGTGGCCGCTGTCTCGGCCGCCGTCATGGCGGGGCTGGGCGTGGCCGCGCTGGCGCCGCGCATGCTGGCCCTGGGCGCCGTGGACGTGGGCCCGCGCCTGGGCCTGCCCACGCTGCCGCGCCTGCCCGTGCTGCTGCACACCCGCGTGCGCGAAGGCCGGCCGCGCGCGGCGCTGGATGCGCTGGGCGCCGCCTTCAAGTCCGCCGTGCGTGGCTAGCAACCAACAATCGGCCCGGCATGGCGCGCAGCCGCTTGTGCCTGCGGGGCAACGGGCGATAGACTCGCACCCCTCCCATCCACCCTCACCCTTTCGAGGTGCACCATGCCCCGCCGCACAGCTTCCTGCTGAACGACTTCGTCACACGCTGATCCTGGCCTTGCCCCGGATGTCTTTTGCGTGTGCGCTGCGGTGCGTGGCCTTTTGAGGGCTTGCGGCTGACCGTCCTTTTTGCGGACGGCCCCGACAGTCCTGCCATCTTCCCCTTCGACAGCCTGCCGGCCCGGCCACCACGGGCCAGGCCGCGCTGTCGCTGCATCCCCTGCATTGCGGCGCCTGGCGTCGTCATCGGCTTTTCCCGCCCCATGGCATGGCGCCGTGGGGTGCTGCATCGTTTTCGGAAAGCACGACATGACCCCATCCATTGCCCAAGGCGCTCACTTTCTTTCGAGCGTCGAGATCCTCAAGTACCCCCGCACGCCGCACCTGCGCGGCTCGCGCCTGCAGTCCGGTGACCAGGACGACGCCGTGCCCTATGAGCGGCTGGCCGGCCGGCACATCGTCGTCGAGGAAAAACTCGACGGCGCCAACGCCGCGCTGAGCTTTGCCGGCGACGGCCAGCTGCTGCTGCAGTCGCGCGGCCACTACCTGGACAGCGAGCGGCCCGGCGGGCGCGAGCGCCAGTTCAACCTCTTCAAGCAATGGGCCCAGGCCCACGAGGGCGCGCTGCTGTCCCTGCTGGACGACCGCTACCAGGTGTTCGGCGAGTGGATGTATGCCAAGCACTCGCTGTTCTACGACGCGCTGCCGCACTGGTTCTGCGAGTTCGACATCTGGGACCGCTCGGCGCAGTGCTTCCTGGACACGCCGCGCCGCCATGCCCTGCTGGCCGGCGTGCCCGTGGTCTCGGTGCCCGTGCTCTACAGCGGGGCGGCGCCCCGGCGCATGCAGGACCTGCTGGCGCTGCTGGCCCCCTCGCTGGGCCGCAGCGCGCGCTGGCGCCAGGCCTTCGAGCAGGTGGTGGCCCGCCAGAAGCTGGACCTGCCGCTGTGCTGGCGGCAGACCGACGGCTCCGAGCTGGCCGAAGGCCTCTACCTCAAGGTGGAGGAGGACGGCCAGACCGTGGCGCGCTACAAGTTCGTGCGGCCGGACTTCGTGCAGGTCATCCTCGACTCGGGCTCGCACCACAGCGAGCGGCCCATCGTCCCCAACGGGCTGCGCGAAGGCGCAGACATCTTTGCGGCCGATATTTCAAAAAGCTGGTGAGGCCTGCAGCGCAGACCCATCGCAAGGAGATTGCCATGACGAACTGGAAACAGATCCAGTCCCTGGTGCCGCAGCCCGGCGCCGACCCCGACTTCGCCGCCTGCCTGGCCGCCTTCCCCCAGCTGGAGCAGGCCAAAACCACGCCGCAGGACCCGGTCTACCACGCCGAAGGCGATGTCTGGACGCACACGCAGATGGTGGTGCGCGAGCTGCTGGCCGATCCCGACCATGCGGCACTCACCGCCACCGAGTGCGAGACGGTCTTCCTGGCCGCGCTGCTGCACGACGTGGCCAAGTGCTCGACCACCGTGGTGGGCGAGGACGGCCGCATCGGCCAGCCCGGCCATTCGCGCCGCGGTGCGCTGGATGCGCGGCTCATGCTCTGGGAAGCCGGCGCGCCCGTGGACCAGCGCGAGGCCATCTGCCGGCTGATCGCCGTGCACCAGGTGCCGTTCTTCGCCTTTGCCGATTCGCGGCGCGGCCACTCGCCCGAGTTCATCGTGCGCGAGCTGTCCTGGCAGGTGGACCTGCACCTGCTCACCCTGCTGGCGCGGGCCGACATGCGCGGTCGCATCTGCCCGGACATTGCGTCCGTGCTGGTCAACATCGAACTGGTGCGCGAGTTCGCGCTGGAAGAGGGCTGCCTGCGCACGCCACGCCGCTTTGCCTCGGCCGAGACGGCGGTGCGCTACTTCCGCGGCGCGCAGCTGCATCCCGACTATGCGCTGCACGCACAGGAAGGCTCGCGCGCCATCGTCATGTGCGGCCTGCCGGCCAGCGGCAAGAACACCTGGGTGGCCGCCCACCATGGCGACCTGCCCGTGGTCTCCTTCGACGATGCGCGTACGGAGCTGGGCCTGCGCCACGGCCAGAACGAGGGCGCGGCCGCCCACCACGCCGTGGACAAGGCCAAGGCCCTGCTGCGCGCGGGCCAGCCCTTCGTCTGGAATGCCACCCACCTGTCGCGCCAGATGCGCGGCAAGACCGTGGACCTGTGCCTGGCCTACGGCGCCCGCGTGGAACTCGTGCACCTGGAAGCCAGCCGCCCAACCCTGCTGGCCCGCAACCGCGCGCGCGACACCACGCTGACCAACGCGGCCCTGCTCGGCCTGCTGCAGCGCTGGGATGTGCCTTTGCCTACCGAGGCGCATGCGCTGTCGTTGGTGGTCAATGAGGGGTAGGGCAGGGGCGCCGTGAGAGGGTGGATAGGGCGTGGGAGGCGGCCGCTGGCAGTGCGATACTGCGGCGGATTTCAACCACGGGACCGAACCATGACACCGTCTTCCCAGCTGCTGTCCACCCTCGCGCCGCTTGGCCGCATCCGCGCCTCCATCAACACCGGCAATCCCATTCTTGCGCGGCTGGATGCCGACGGCCGGCCTGCGGGCGTGTCCATCGACCTGGCCCGGCGCTTTGCGCAGCAGCTGGGGTTGGAGCTGGAACTGGTGGTCTTCGATACGGCCGCCAAGTCGGTGGATGCCGTCACGCGCGAGGAGGCCGACTTCGGCTTCTTTGCCGTGGACCCCGTGCGTGGCGCGGGCATCGGCTTCACGGCACCCTATGTGCTGATCGAGGGCAGCTACCTGGTGCGCCAGGATTCGCCGCTGACCGACAACGCCCAGGTGGACCGGGCAGGGCACACGGTCGTGGTCGGCAAGGGCAGCGCCTATGACCTGTACCTGAGCCGCGAGCTCAAGCATGCGCAGATAGAGCGCGCCGTGTCCTCGCCCGCCGTGGTGCAGACCTTTGTGGAATCGACGGCCGACGTGGCCGCCGGCGTCAAGCAGCAATTGGAGGCCGATGCCGCCCGCCTGCCCGGCCTGCGCCTGCTGCCGGGCCGCTTCATGGTGATCCAGCAGGCCATGGGCCTGCCCAAGGGGCGGGGCGATGAGGCCCTGCGCGTGCTGGCGGCCTTTGTGGAAGAGGCCAAGGCCTCGGGCTTTGTGGCCGAGGCACTGCAGCGCCACGGCATCCAGGGCGCAGCGGTTGCGCCTGCGGCCTGAAGGTCAGGCGCCGCGCAGCACCAGCAGGTCGATGCTGGCCGGCACGCCCAGGCGCACGGCAAAGCCGGCCCACAGGCCTGCGCCGGCGCTGACGAAGAGCTTCATGGCGCCGACCTCGTACTCGCCGCGCACAAAGCCGTCATTGGCGGGCGCCACCAGCCATTGGTCCATGCCCAGGATCAGGCCGCCGTGCGTATGGCCCGACAGCTGCAGGCCCACGCCGTGGGCCGCATTGTCGCGGGCGGTCTTGGGCTGGTGGGCCAGCAGCAGGTGGTATTGCGCGCTGGCGTCCCGGGCCTGGCGGGCCACGGTGTCGATGTCGGGCGGCACGCCTTCGGGCACGGACGGGTCGGTGTTCTGGCTCGACAGGCGGCCATAGGCCGGATCGCCGATGCCCGACAGCGCCAGGCGCGCGCCCTGCACATCGATCAGCTGCATGCGGTTTTCCAGCAGGTTCAGGCCCAGGCGGCGGAATTCGGCCATCCAGGCGTCGTAGCCGCTGTAGTACTCATGGTTGCCGGGCGCCGCCCAGACGCCGTGGCGTGCCTTGAGCTGCGCCAGCGGCGCGATGTTGGCGCGGCCGCTGCCCACGTCGCCGTCCACCATGTCGCCGGGCAGCACGATGAGGTCGGGGCGCGCCCCCAGCGTGCGGTCCACGATGGTCTGCACATAGCGTGCGTCGTTGATGGGGCTGGCGTGGATGTCGGCCAGCACGGCCACGCGCAGGCCTTCCAGGCCGGCGGGCAGGCCGGGCAGGCGCAGCGTGCGCTCGTGCACCTCGGGCGGGCGCAGCGCATTGGTCACGCCCCAGGCCGACAGCAGGCCTGCCAGGGCCAGGGCGCCGGCCGTGAGCAGCGGGGCGTGCAGGCGCTGCTTCCAGTCCTCGCGCCGGGCCACGGCGGCCAGCGCCCAGAGGCCGTCGCGCAGCACGATGAAGACGGCCAGCATCAGCAGCAGGGCCAGCACCCAGCCGCCCGGCACCTGCAGATAGGCCAGCGTGCGGTACTCGACCGTGCCCTCGCGCAGCAGCACCAGCAGCAGGGCGGGCGTGCAGCCCAGGGCCGCCGTGGCGACGGCCGCCATCAGGCGGGCGCGGCGCGGCATCAGGCGGACGGGCCACCACAGCCACAGGGCCAATAGCGGGATGACGAGGGCGGCAAGAGTAACCATGGGGAGCAGATCGAGGAAGGCGGGTGAGGCGGCCAGCGCCGGGAGCGGGCGGCAAGGCGAGCGCCGATTGTGCGCAATGCCTTGCATGCCGCTGGCCTGACTTGGCGAAGGCCCTGGCATGCGGGGGTTTTCATGCGGGCGGCACAGGGCCGGCGTATGGAAATCTGCAGGCGCGTGGCGCCGCCGGCATGGCGCGGGGATAATCCAGCCCCTTATGCCTTTGAAGATCAGCTTCCCTGAATCCCTGCCCGTATCCGCCCGCCGTGAGGAAATCATGGAGGCCATGGACCGGCACCAGGTCATCATCGTGTGCGGCGAGACGGGCTCGGGCAAGACCACGCAGCTGCCCAAGATCGCGCTGGCGCTGGGCCGGGGCAAGGTCAACGCCACGCCCGACGACAAGGGCCAGGTGCGCGGCCACCTGATCGGCCACACGCAGCCGCGCCGCATTGCCGCCAGCTCGGTGGCCAAGCGCATTGCCGAGGAGCTGAACACGCCGCTGGGCGATGTGGTGGGCTACAAGGTGCGTTTCCAGGACCGGCTGTCCAAGGACGCCTCGGTCAAGCTGATGACGGACGGCATCCTGCTGGCCGAGACGCAGACCGACCCGCTGCTCAAGGCCTACGACACGCTGATCATCGACGAGGCCCACGAGCGCAGCCTCAACATCGACTTCCTGCTGGGCTACATCAAGCAGATCCTGCCCCGGCGCCCCGACCTCAAGGTGGTGGTGACATCGGCCACCATCGATGCCGAGCGATTTGCCAGGCATTTCGAAGGCCCCAAGGGGCCTGCGCCGGTGATCATGGTCTCGGGCCGCACCTACCCCGTGGAGATGCGCTGGCGCCCGTTCGAGGAAAAGCGCGACCATGACCTCAACGACGCCATCGCCGAAGGCGTGGACGAGCTGTGGTCCGGCGGCGCGGGTGGCGACATCCTGGTGTTCCTGCCCGGCGAGCGCGAGATCCGCGAGGCCGCCGACCACCTGCGCAAGCACCTGGCACAGCAGCCCGTGCTGCGCCATGCCGAGGTGCTGCCGCTGTTCTCGCGCCTGTCGCAGGCCGAGCAGGACCGCATCTTCGACAGCCACACGGGCCGGCGCATCGTGCTGGCCACCAACGTGGCCGAGACCTCGCTGACCGTGCCCGGCATCCGCTATGTGATCGATGCGGGCACGGCGCGCGTCAAGCGCTATTCCTTCCGCAGCAAGGTCGAGCAGCTGCTGGTCGAGCCCATCAGCCAGGCGGCCGCCAACCAGCGCGCCGGCCGCTGCGGCCGCGTGGCCAACGGCATCTGCATCCGCCTGTACGACGAGGCCGACTTCGGCACGCGCGCGCGCTTCACCGACCCTGAAATCCTGCGCTCCTCGCTGGCCGGCGTCATCCTGCGCATGAAGTCGCTGGGCCTGGGCGACGTGGTGAACTTTCCCTTCCTCGAAGCGCCCTCGGGCCGTGCCATTGCCGACGGCTACCAGCTGCTGGGCGAGCTGGGTGCCGTGGACGAGCGCGGCGAGCTGCTGCCCATGGGCCGCGAGCTGTCGCGCCTGCCGCTGGACCCGCGCGTGGGCCGCATGATCCTGGAGGCGCGCACGCGCGGCGCCGTGGCCGAGGTGCTGGTCATCGCCTCCGCCCTGTCCGTGCAGGACGTGCGCGACCGGCCGCTGGAGGCCCAGCAGCAGGCCGACCAGCAGCACGCCAAGTTCGACGACGAGAAAAGCGAATTCAGCGGCTACCTGCGCCTGTGGAAATGGCTGCAGGATGCGCGCGGCGGCAAGGTGGTGGCCAAGAGCCGCAAGGAAATGGCCACGGCCCAGGCGCCGGCTGCCAAGCCGTCGGCGCGCAATGCCGCCTTCCTGCCCGTGGCCCAGCGCAGCGGCGGGCAGAGCGTGGCCGCCCCGGCGGCCGAGGCGCTGGCGGCCTTCCATCCGCAGGACACCGGTCCCGGCACGGATGACGAGCCCTCGCACAAGCTCAGCAACCGCCAGTGGGAGCAGCTGCTGCGCCAGAACTTCATCAACATCCGCCGCGTGCGCGAATGGCGCGACATCCACTCGCAGCTGCTGACCGTGGTCAACGAGCACAAGTGGAAGGTCAACACCGAGCCCGCGGGCTACGACGCCGTGCACCTGTCCATGCTGTCCGGCCTGCTGGGCAACCTGGGCTACAAGGGCGATGAAAGCGACGCCTACCTGGGCGCGCGCGGCATCCGCTTCTACCCGCACCCGGGCGCCCACCTGTCCAAGAAGCCGGGGCGCTGGATCGTGGCGGCCGAGCTGGTGGAAACCTCGCGCCTGTACGGCCGGGGCATCGCCGCCATCGATCCGCAGTGGCTGGAGGAAGTCGGCGCCCACCTGCTCAAGAAGCAGCTGCTCGATCCGCACTGGTCCAAGAACCAGGCCGACGTGGTGGCGCTGGAGCGCGCCACGCTCTACGGCCTGGTGGTCTACAACGGCCGGCGCATGAGCTATGGCCGCATCGATCCGCAGTCCGCGCGCGAGATCTTCATCCGCCAGGCCCTGGTGGAGGGGCAGTGGGATACGCGCTGGCACTTCCTGCCTGCCAACCTCAAGCTGGTGCGCAAGGTCGAGGAGCTGGAGCACAAGAGCCGCCGCCAGGACGTGCTGGTCGATGACGAGCTGATCTACGCCTTCTACGACCAGCAGATCCCCAAGGACGTGTTCAGCGGCGCCACCTTCGACCATTGGTTCCGCGAGGCGGCCAAGGAAAACGCCGACCTGCTGCGCCTGTCGCGCGACGAGCTGATGCGCCACGAGGCTGCCGGCATCACCACCCAGGCCTTTCCCAAGGTGGTCAAGCTCGGCGGCGTGGACTGCACGGCCAGCTACCTGCACAGCCCGGGCGACGCGCGCGACGGCATCACCGTCACCGTGCCGCTGTTCGTGCTCAACCAGGTCAGCGACGAGCGCGTGGAATGGCTGGTGCCCGGCATGCTCAAGGACAAGCTCCAAGCCCTGCTCAAGAGCCTGCCGCAGCGCCCGCGCAGCCGCTTCGTGCCCCTGCCCGAAAGCGCCCAGCGCCTGGCCGAACTCTTCACCACGCCCGAGCGCTGGGGCCAGGGATCGCTGATCGATGCCCTGCTCAAGCAGGTGCGCGACGAGACCTCGCTGGACGTCAAGCGCGCTGACTTCAAGCTGGACATGCTCAGCCCGCACCTGTTCATGAACTTCCGCATCACGGACGAGCATGGACGCCAACTGGGCCAGGGCCGCAACCTGGGCGCGCTCAAGGCCGAACTGGGCGCCAAGGCGCGCGGCGCCTTCCAGGCGCTGGCCGCGCTGAAGGTGGCTTCGGTCACCGAGGCTGCGGCCCCACCTGCCGCCGCGTCCGAAGCCGGCAAGAAGGCGGCATCTGGCGCCAGGCCGGACAAGACAGCAAAGCCTGAAAAGGCGGACCAGGCCAAGCCCGCCAGCAACGCCAGGCCCAGCCAGCCCGCCGACAGCCGCTACAAGGAATGGAGCTTTGGCGAGCTGCCCGAGCTGATGGAGATCGGCCGGGGCGGGCAGACGCTGATCGGCTTCCCTGCGCTGATCGACCATGGCGATGCCGTCGGCATCGAGGTCTTCGACGAACCCGAGGTCGCGGCCGCGCGCCACCGCGTGGGCCTGCGCCGCCTGTTCGCGCTGCAGATCCGCGATGCGCTCAAGTACCTGGAAAAGAACATTCCAGACCTGCAGAAGATGGCCGTCGCCTACATGCCGCTGGGCACGCAGGAGGAACTGCGCGAGCAGATCATCGACGTGGCCATAGACCGCGCCTTCCTGCAGGAGCCGCTGCCCACCAACGACGCGCAGTTCAAGCAGCGCGTGCAGGACGGACGCGGCCGGCTGACGCTGATCGCCAACGAGGTGGCGCGCATGGCCTCCACCATCCTGGTCGAGTACGCGGCGGCCCAGCGCAAGATCAAGGACACCAAGAACGCGCCCGACGCCACGGCCGACGCCGCCCAGCAACTGCAGCGCCTGGTGCCCAAGAACTTCATCGCGGCCGCGCCCTGGACCCAGCTGCAGCACTACGCGCGCTACCTCAAGGCCATCACCAGCCGGCTGGACAAGTACCGCGCCGACCCTGCGCGCGACGCCAGCCGCCTGGCCGAGCTGCGCCCGCTGGAGCAGCGCTACTGGCGCCTGGTGGCCGAGCGCAAGGGCCACATCGATGCGCGCATGCAGGAGTACCGCTGGATGCTGGAGGAGCTGCGCGTGAGCTTCTTCGCCCAGGAGCTGCGCACGCCGTACCCGGTCAGCATCAAGCGGCTGGACAAGGTCTGGCAGCAGCTGCAGAACTAGCGCCGTGCCGGCCTGCGGCCCTTCCGTGATCGGGAGGGCCGCAGGCCATGGTTCAACGCGGCATCGCCACCTTCACCGGCACGCGGCCGGTTGGAGCGATGCAAGGCCCAAGGCCGTATGCGCCATCACTGAGATGTGGCATTTTTCAAAGCACGGGCGATCTGTGCAGAAACTGCACAGATGCTGGCCGCTCCATGGCGTTGTGGTGGGCCCTGTGCGTTTCTAGACTGCAGGCATCAACCACTTCCCGTTTTCAGGAGCACTGCATGTCCCTCGCAGAACAGGCCAGCCAGGCCACCCAATCCACCCGCCATCCCACCCTCCGCGCCCTGTCAGGCGCGCCGGGGCGCAGCCAGTTGCCACGGGGTGCCACGGCGCTGCTGGTCATCGACTTCCAGAACGAGTACTTCAGCGGCCGCCTGCCCATCCCGCGCGGCCCGCAGGCCTTGGAACAGGCACGGCGCCTGCTGCAATGGGCCGATGCCGGGCAGGTTGCCGTGTTCCACATCCAGCACATTGCCCCGGAAGGTGCGCCCGTATTCGCCGTCAATGGCAGCGCCGTCCAGTTCCACCCCGGCCTGCAGCCGCGCGCGGGCGACACCGTGGTGCAAAAGCGCAGCGTCAGCGCCTTCGTCGGCACCGACCTGGCCGACCAGCTGCGCTCGCGCGGCATCACCACCGTGGTCATCTGCGGCCTCATGACGCACGCCTGCGTGGCCGGCGCCGCACGCGATGCCGCGCCGCTGGGCTTCGAGGTCGTCGTGGCCAGCGACGCCGTGGCCACACGTGCCATCACGCGCAGCAATGGCGAATCCGTGGACGCCGACAGCCTGCACCGTGCCGCGCTGGCCGAGATCGAGGATGTGTTCGGCGATGTCATGCCCACCGCGCATGTGGTGCAGCTGCCCCTGCGCTGAGCCTGCAGGCAGGGCCCGCGCATCGTCTCCTAGCGAGAATCCACGGCGTTGCCGTACTCCGTCGTGGTACTGGCCGCATCCTTGCGCACCGGCACGGCGATCTGCTCGAACACATTGCCTTCGATCACAACGCCTTTGGACTCCAGCAGGTTGATGCCGGCCTGGGGTTCCTCTTCCTTCTTCTTGAACAGCCCGCTGCGCTTCACGATGAAGCGGTTGTTGCGGATGATGGAACCATCGGCATCGCGCAGCTTGAGGATGGCGGGCAGCGGGGCCTTGTCGCGCGGGTCCATGTGCACGATGAAGGTGTTGCCCTCCACCAGCGAGCGCGGGCCGTACAGGTAGACGGCGGTGCGGCCATCGACCTCGATGGTGTTGTTGCGCACCACGTTGTCGGAGCCCGCCATGATGATGGCGCGGCCGCCGGATTTGATTTGGAGGTTTTCTGCGGTGTAGAAGGTGGGTGGGGTGTAGTTCCAGGGGATTTCGTTGAACTCCTTGATTTTGATATTCCAGTCGGTTGTTTGCGTGACTGGAAAATCCTCAGTCAATTCTTTTATTCTTTTCCACGCAGAAATATTGGGTGCCATATCCACACCCAAACCCCTTGGTCCAGGGGTTTCTATTTTTCCATGATGCACACGTAGGAATACTAGATTTTTCCCAAGGAGACCAACTCCGCGAGTATTTTCAAAAGGCCTTCCTGAAATCTCATGGCCCTGCAAATCTAAGTCGGCATTTGTGTTTTTGTAAAACGTTAAAATACTTCCTCTGCCAATTTCATCGGTGGGAGATCCTCGAATGCTCCAATCGATTAAATCTCTAACTTTTCTTTGAGTAAAATCATGCACTACGCAATGGCGACCTGAGCCTTCAAATGCCTCCTTGATTGATATATATCCATCTGTGTATCTCACTGCTTTGCAGCTCGAAGGCAATGGTGTTTCGCTGATATTTTTTGCATTTTTGAATTTCGTTAGATGATCTGATTCTTTAGTATTTAAAGCATCTACTGCATATGCATGAGGTTGCAGTACCAATAAAAAGGAGATCATGGCTAAACGGATTTGCATATAGGACTTCTTGGCAAACATACTCCAGGATAATTTTTCTCTTGACCAGCGAGTCCGCCAAGATATTTCTCCCTGTTCTTCTTGGCGGTTTCTTCGTTATATTGATCTAGGTCATTTTCAGAGAAATTTATCTTGGCATCAGTGGAAATGATTTTGTCTTTTTCAGGTTTTATTTTCCCGTCTTGGATATATTTATTAATCGTCTCTTGAAGCATGCCAATTTTAGCTGGTGAGTTGCCACCACTTTCGCGAATTGCATTGAATCTCTCCAGCACTTTCTCTATCTCTTTAAAGCTCACCGCCGGCTTAGCCCCATACCGCGTCAAAAACTTATAACGCATATGGCCGTCGAATACCTCCATTCCATCAGGGGCTGCCTTTTGAAATGTTTCCACTCTCTGTTGTGGTACTGGCCGCATCCTTGCGCACCAGCAATGTGATCTCTTCAAAAACATTGCCTTCGATCACTACGTCCTTGGACTCCAGCAGGTTGATGCCGGCCTGGGGTTCCTCTTCCTTCTTCCTGAACAGCCCGCTGCGCTTCACGATGAAGCGGTTGTTGCGGATGATGGAACCATCGGCATCGCGCAGCTTGAGGATGGCGGGCAGCGGCGCCTTGTCGCGCGGGTCCATATGCACGATGAAGGTGTTGCCCTCCACCAGCGAGCGCGGGCCGTACAGGTAGACGGCGGTGCGGCCATCGACCTCGATGGTGTTGTTGCGCACCACGTTGTCGGAGCCGGCCATGATGATGGCGCGGCCGCCGGATTTGATTTGGAGGTTTTCTGCTGTGTAGAAGGTGGGTGGGGTGTAATCCCAAATACCCGCGAATGTACGGCTGTAGCCGACTTCTTTGATTGCTGGACGATCTTCTGTCAACTCCTGTAGCCTCTGACGACCTTCTATATAAGGTGCCATATCTATTCCAATACCTAGTGGACCGGGCGTTTCGATTTTTCCGTTGTGAACTGCCAAGTGAGTCAGTGATTTGCTATTCATGCCTATGCCGCGGGTATTTTCAAACGGCTTGCCAGATATAAAATGTTTCCTTAGATCAATGTTGGAATGGCTGTCTTCCGAGAAACTAATTACACTGCCCTGACCAGCCTCGTCTGTTGGTGACCCGCGTACTCTGCCATTAATGAAATCTCTTAATTTTCTTTGTACAAAGTCGTGAACTACACAGTGATTCCCCCTCCCTCTGACATACTCAACAATAGGATGAAAGCCACCTCGATATTTGACGGGACTGCAGCCATCTGGCAATGGACCTTTGTCGCTGGGGGGATGGCGACTTTCCGCCCATTCTTCCCAAGTCATGCCTTGGGAGAGTCCGGAAGATAAAATTGCCAAGATGAATATCAGTGATTTAATTTTCATACTGGTTTGCATATGATACTCCTGGGTAAGCAGACGCCTGGATATTTTTCTTCTTGCCCAACGAGCCCTCCAAGAAATTTTTCCCGATTAGAGTTGGCTTGTCTCTCAATGTAGTAGTGCATGTCCTCCTGGTACAGCCCGGTGGGATCGATCCGGTTGAGTGGGTTGCCGCATATGGCCGTCGAATATCTCCATTCCATCAGGGGCTGCCTTTTGAAATGTTTCCACTCTCTGTTGTGATACTGGCCGCATCCTTGCGCACCGGCAATGCGACCTGCTCGAACACATTGCCTTCTATCACCACGTCCCTGGACTCCAGCAGGTTGATGCCGGCCTGGGGTTCCTCTTCCTTCTTCCTGAACAGCCCGCTGCGCTTCACGATGAAGCGGTTGTTGCGGATGATGGAACCATCGGCATCGCGCAGCTTGAGGATGGCGGGCAGCGGCGCCTTGTCGCGCGGGTCCATATGCACGATGAAGGTGTTGCCCTCCACCAGCGAGCGCGGGCCGTACAGGTAGACGGCGGTGCGGCCATCGACCTCGATGGTGTTGTTGCGCACCACGTTGTCGGAGCCGGCCATGATGATGGCGCGGCCGCCGGATTTGATTTGGAGGTTTTCTGCGGTGTAGAAGGTGGGAGGGAAATAATCCCAAGGGATTTTATTGAATTTTTGGGTTTCGATGTTCCATCTGGAATTTTCTATTACAGGAAAGTCTTCCTCCAGTTTCTCAATTCTATTGCGTGCACCCAATTTAGGAGAAAGTTCTACGCCAATACCCGATAGACCTGGAGTTTCTATTATTCCATTATGAACTCTTAGATTGAAAACTACCTCTCCACCAGATAATATTCCAATGCCGCTATTATTATTAAATGGTCTTCCTGTAACAAGATGTCCTCGCAAATCAAGGTCAGCATTATTACTGTGGTAGAAATCTAAAATTGCACCTCGTGGGTTACCACGTTCTATTCCCCCTTCGATCCAGTCACGCGCTTTACGCTGCACAAAGTCATGAATGACGCAGTGACGGCCAGAACCTTCAAAAGCTTCCGTGATAGGGTAGTAGCCACCTCTATACTTGACGGGCTTGCACCCCTCAGGCAGCGGGCCCTTGTCGCTAGGTGGATGGCGGCGCGCTGCCCATTCTTCCGTCGTGAGTGGTTTCTTGGGGAAAGCTTGGCAGCTTGCAAAGACAATGCAAGCAAAAGCAGAAAAATAGAGAAAAACTATACTTCTTTGCATATTTTACTGCCTGGCAAGCAAACGCCTGGATATTTATGTTCTTGACCTGCAAGGTTTTCTAAGTATTTACCTCTATTTTTCTCTGCCTCTTTTATTTTATATTCATCGCTACCTCCCTTTTCTATATTTATTTCCACAATTCTGGTTTTTTCGCTATTTTCTGTGTTTTTGGTTAGTTTAAATTTTCCATCCTTAATCAGTTTATTAATGGTCTCTTTCAAAAATCTAGCCTTTCCAGGAAAATCCGCACCCTCTTCCCTGATTGCATTGAATCTCTCGAGCACATTCCTGATCTCCTCAAACCCCAGCGCAGGCCTAGTTCCATACGCCGTCAGAAACTCATAAACCGCCTTCTCCCCTTGCAGCGATCGATACTCCCGCTTGTCCCAATAAGGCACCTCTGGGTCAGGCATATTCCCCAGTATTGGCATGTCCTCGTCATAGGTGTAATCCGGCTCCGACCCCGCAAACCCATGCCCTATGCCCAGCTTCGCGCTGATGGCATCGAACGGCCGGTTGTCCTTGTCCCGGTGGCTGAAGGTGTCCAGGTAGGAGTGCAGGAATTCGCCCAGGAACTGGTATTCGGCACAGGGCTGGGCCGGGTTGCCCAGGCGGCTGGCGTTGAGCAGGTTGTTCAGTTGTGGACTCAGGTTGCCCACCACGCTGTTGACGTTGTCGTTGGCGTACTGGGGCAGCGTGGTGCCCTTGTCGTCGGACAGCGTGAAGTGGTACCACAGCAGTTGCCGGTGGTTCTTGAAGATCGAGCCCACCGTGGTGAGGGTGTTGGCATCGTCCAGCGGCTTGGTGATGGGGTTGTCATCCACGTACTGCGAAGCCAGCGCCGTGATGCGCGCAGGTTCGTAGTCCAGGCCGGCGGCCAAGGCCAGGAAGAAGACCATGTAGTAGTGCATGTCCTCTTGGTACAGCCCGGTGGGATCGATGCGGTTGAGCGGGTCGCCGCCGGCATACAGGTAGGCATCGGGCCCGTCCGGGTAGCCCAGCGGGTCCGGCTGCAGGTAGCGGCCGCTGGCCGGGTCGTAGCTGCGGTGCCAGTTGTCGTGCAGGCCGCTTTCCTCGTCGAAGTACTGGCCCGGCAGGCGCAGGTTGAGCACGGCCTGCTGCCGGGGCAGGCTTGTGTGGCCGGCCTGATGCATGGCCGGCGCTCCCCAGGGCGTCTGGCGGGCACGCCAGACCACGCGCTGGCCTGCGTCCGTCATGGCCTGCGGACTGCCCCGGTGGTCGTTGTGGATGTGCAGCATGCGCGCCTTGCCGCTGGCGTTGTCCCGGTTGTGCGCGGATTCCAGCTTGGCGATGGGCAGGGTGCGAGTCCCCTCGCTCAGGTACAGGTACTGGCTGGTGATGCGGCCTTCGCCATCCATTTCCGCGACGAGCCGGTTGTCCTGCCACAGGTAGTGGCTGTGCGTTTGCCCATCGCCCTGGTGCACGGTCTTGCCCACGCGCTGGCCCAGGCTGTTGTAGCGGTAGCTGGCGATGGGCCGGTCCTGGTGGTCGCTGATGCCCTGGAGCTGTCCTGCCTCGGTGTAGGTGTAGCGGTGCAATGCGTCCTGGACGGTGCGACCCTGGCTGTCGCGCTGCACGGGCGCTGGTGCTGACGGTGCGTTGTCCTGCACCAGCCTGCCGAAGCCCTGGTAGCGGTAGTCGGTCTTGTGCAGGCCCGCTGGTGGCCCCTCCTGCTCGATGGCGCGGATGCGCGGGCCCACGCCGTAGCGGTAGCGCTGGCTGAGGATGGGTGCGCTGCCTTGTGATGTGCCTTGTGATGTGCCTTGCCCGGTGGTCTGCTGCGTGAGGCGCCCGGCAATGTCGTATTGGCGCGAGGTGGCCAGGCCATTGCCTGCCGTGTAGTGCTGCAGGCCGTTGAAGGCGTCTGTTTGGATGTCGCCGACCACCGTCTGCGCGGGCAGCAAGCGTTCAAGCAAGCCTGTGGCGCCGGCGCCCAGCCAGTGGTCGCTGGCCTGCAGCAGGCCGGCCACCCAGGCGCTTTGCAGTTGCAGCCCTTGCACGCTGGCGCCGTCGCTGGCGGGGCCGCGCCGGGTGACGAGCACGCGGCCATCGGCCAGGGTGCGGCTGTGGACCCGGCCGTCCGGGCCATAGCGCGTGGCGGTGCGGTAGGTATGCTCGCCCTGGCCGTCGGGCGTGGCCAGCGCAATGGTGCGTGCCACGGGGCGGCCCAGGGCGTCGTATTCGATGGACTCGCGCTGCCAGTTGCTGTCGATGGTCTGCAGCAGCCGGCCCTGGTAGTGCAGCCGGGTTTGCGAGGAAGAGCGACGATCTGCGCCGGGCGCCGCTTCGTAGCGCTTGGCCAGCAGACGCCCGCTGGGGGCGTACTGGTAGTGGGTGCTGCTGCCGTCGGCGCGGGTGTGCACCAGCAATTGATCGGCTTCGTTGTAGCGTGCGCTTTGGCGGCCATGATCGGCAAGCTGAAGCCAGACGGTGCGGCCGAAGTCGTCGTGCAGGGCCTGGCGGCGTTCGGCGGGTTGGGCTCCTTGGGAAGCAGTGGTTTGGTGTCCGATGTCCTGGGGTGCTGTCGGCACATCGGAGGAGCCTTGCAATGCCAGCCGTACCGCCCCATCGGGCGTTTGCGACAGGCTGGCATGGAGACTGCCGTTGTCCAGCCAGCGCGTGCGGGTGTCGTCGCCATCGGTGTGCTGGAGCAATTCCCCCGCATCGCCGTAGGTGTAGCTGTCCAGGCGCCCATCGGGCAGCAGGCGGTGGCTCAGGCGCCCTTGCGCATTCCAGCCGTAGTAGGCCGCACGTTCGGGGAGGTCCTGGCCTTCGCGGTACAGGCCCAGCCGCTTGATGCGGCCTTCGCTGTCGCGCTCGATCTGGCCCCGGTTGCCCAGGCCATCGAGCCTAGCCTGGGTGCTGCCCTGGTAGGCCCAGGTGATGCTGCGGCCTGCCGTGTCGATGGCCTGGCTGGGGCGGCCCAGGGCGTCGTGGCGGATGCGGTATGGATTCAGGCTCAGCCGGCTGCTGGCGCGGGGCTGGCCGTCGGCGTCCAGCAGCCAGCCGCTGGTGGTGATTTCTTCGGCCTGCAGGGCGTTGGCGGACAAGGCGCTGTAGCGCATCTGGCGCTGAAGGCGCCGCACGCCGTCGTCTTCGGTGCGGGTCGTGATGCGCCCGGCCTGGTCATGCTCCAGCGCCACGGTCGTGCCATCGGGCTGCAGCACGCGCGTGACGTGGCTGCCGCTGCGGTCCCAGCGCAGCCGCGTGAGGTCGTTCTGCGCCGGGCTTCCATCGTCATAGCCTGCCAGCGAGGTGGGCAGCGGCCCGTCGATGTCCACCAGCACGCTGCGGCCGTTGATCTCGGTGTAGCGGTAGCGCGTGCTGCGCTCGATGGGCGTGGCGCCGTCCGCATTGCCTGCGGGCTGGCCCTGGGCATCCAATGGGCTGAAGCCCGTCTCGGTGATCTGCAGCGGCTGGCGGCTGCTGTTGTAGCGGATGCGGATCTGGTGTTCGCGCCCGGGCACGACGCTGGGCCGGGCGATGAGTTCGGGCGCGTATTGCTTCCAGGGGTCCTTGCCGTAGCCGTAGCGCACCTGCAGCTGCGGGGTCTGGGCTTGGCCTTGTGTGTAGGCAATGCGGTACACGGCCAGCGGGCGGCCGAAGGGGTCCAGCTCGGTGCGCGTGCCTTCCAGCGGGCGGCCTGCGGGATCGAGCCGCGTGGCTTCGGTCAGGCGCCCTTGCGCGTCGTACCGGTAGCGCATGTCGCCGGGGCCGCAACTGGCGCAGCCCGGGCCGCGCACTTCAAGCAATCGCCATTGCCCGCCAATGGTGTCGTAGTGGTAGGTGGTTGTTTGCCCAAGGCTGTTGGTGAGGGTGTTCTTCCAGGGCTGGCTGAGGTCCAGGGTGACTTTTTCCTGCTGGCTGTCCGGCGGGCCGCGCACGCTCAAGATGGCGCGGCCGGTGTCGCCGTAGGCGTAGCTGGCGATGCGCTCGTCCATGGGCTTGCCGTCGCTGCCCTGGCCCTGGACGCTGATGCCCGTGAGCAAGGTGGGGTGGCGCGGGTCCTCATAGTGGTAGTGGCGCTGGACCGGGGCTTGGCCATCGGCCGATGGGAGGCTGACCTGCACGAGGCTGGCGTTCAGCTTGGCCTGGGGCTGGGTGCTGCCGGGCAACGGTGCGCTGCCGTGGCGGTAGTCGATGCGGCCCAGCGGGGTGTCGATGGCCTGCACGCCGGTGAAGCTGCCCTCGCCCGAAGCTTGGGCGTAGTGCAGGCGCAGGCTGCGGCCCTGCGGGTCGGTGACCTTGAGCAGGCGGTTGCCCTTGGCGTTGTAGTCCAGGCGGACCTGTTCGCCCGAGGGCAGGCTGATGCGGGTCAGGCGCCCCCGGTGGTTGAAGCGCAGCTCGCGCCCGTCCATCCATTGCCAGGTGTAGTGCCGTTCCTGGCCGGGCTTGGTTTCCTTGGTGCCCTTTGTATCCGGGCCTTCGATGCGCACGATGCCGTTGCCCGGCTGCTCGCTGGCGCACAGGCTGGGATGCTCGCGCAGCTTGCTGAAGATGATGCGGGTGCCGTCGGCCTGCACGATCTGCAGGTTGGTGGGGTGGTCGTACAGGCGGGCCTCGTAGCTGAGCAGCCAGCCGCGGCCGAGCAGGCCTGGCGGCACGTAGGCCCGGCTGTAGCTGCTGTTGTAGTGGCGCACGACTTCCAGGCCGAGCAGGCCGGGCAAGGCGGGCATGTCCACTTCGCGCTGGTATTTGTTGCCGTTGATGAGGTGGATTGGGTTGCCTGCGCCCTGGTTGGTGCTGCTGGAGTTGCCCTGGGTGGCGGGGCCGGCGCCGCCGCAGGGGCTGCCGCCGGGCGTGGGGGTGCAGGTGCCGCCGCCCGAGCCGCCACCGCCACCGCCGAGGTCGATGCCGCCGCCCGTGCCGGGGGCGCAGCTTTGCACGGTGGGGTCGCATTTGCCGGAGCCGCCGCCCAGGTTGGGGGCGGCAGCCGCCAGGGTGGGCGTGGCCTGGGCCAGCAGTGCGGCAATGCATAGCAAGGCGCTGCGCAGCAGCGTGTGCCGTGGGTGCATGTGAGTTTCTCCCTCATGATTTTTAGGAATCTCGGGCAGGAGGCGGCCATGCGTCTGGCGGGGAGCTGGTGGAGGCAAGCCTGTGTCCGGGTTGCCGGTCAATCTAGGCAGCTGCGGCGTGCTTGTCTCTAGGAATAGTCTGTTTCTGCGGCCCAAAGGGAGGAATGGGGCGGAAAAGGGGCCGGCGTGGGGCTGTGGCGCAACGGAATGCGGCCGCCCGCATGCCCCACAATCCCCGCCAAAGGAGTGCACGGGCAATGGACAGATGGCAGGCCATGCGGGTGTTTTGCGGCGTAGTGGATGCGCAGGGCTTCACGGCGGCGCAGGACAGGCTGGGCATGACGCATTCGACCGCCTCGCGCCATGTCAAATGGCTGGAGTCGGAACTGGGCACGCAGCTGCTGCAGCGCAATTCGCGCGGGCTGAGCCTGACCGAGGCGGGGCGCAGCTACTACCTCAGCTGCGTGCAGTTGCTGGAGCAGCTCGATGCGGCCGAGGCCGCGCTGGCCGTGCGCCGCACACGCGTGGCGGGCGTGCTGCGCATCACGCTGCCGCTGGCCGTGGGTGCCATCGAGCTGGGCGACTGGCTGCCCGAGTTCGAGCAGCAATTCCCGGATCTGGAGCTGCAACTGCTGTGCACCGACCGGCTGGTGGACCTGGTGGCCGAGGGCGTGGATGCAGCCGTGCGCATCAGCCGGCAATTGCCGGACAGTGGACTGCAGGCGCGGCTGCTCACGCATTCGCCTCTGGTGCTGGTGGCTTCGCCCGCCTATCTGATGCGCCACGGGGTGGTGCAGGTGCCAGAGCAACTGGCCGCGCACCGCGCCCTGGCCTTTGCTGCGGGTCCGGCCCAGCTGCGCTGGAGCGTGGTGTCCGGGCAGGGCGCCGTCACTGAGGTCCAGCCGCTTGCGGCATTGCGCACCGATTCGGTGGCCACCATCTTCGAGGCTGCACGCGCGGGGCGGGGCATTGCGGCGCTGACCTGGCATACCGTGCGCTCGGCCATCGAGCGCGGCCAGCTGGTGCGGGTGCTGCCCTGTTTTCATCTGGGGCAGTACAGCTACCACGCGCTGTATCCGCGCACGCGGCATCTGCGCCCGGCCGTGCGTGCCTTCGTGGATTTCATGGCACGGCGCTATCGGCAGGGGCCGGGGGACTGAGCATGGTGTTCTGGAGCCGGCCGCTCGATGCGCAGGAACAGGCCTTTGTGCGCACGCACTTCGGTGCCTCGCTGGATGCGCTGCTGCCGCGCATGCGCCTTTATCTGCGCCGCCTGGGCGACACGCGCAGGGCGCTGTCCATGAATGGCGGGCGCATCTTCATGCCGCGCGCCTTTTTCATGCAGTCCGATCCGCGCCAGCCGCTGCGCCTGTCGCATCCGCAGATCGCAGGCATCTTTGCCCATGAGCTGCTGCACCAGTGGCAGCGCCTGCAGGGCATGCCCGTCACGCGGCAGGCGGCCTGGCTGCAGTTCAAGGCGCTGTGCACGCGCGGTGATCCCTATGCCTACGAGCGCTGCGACGATCCCCGGCGCATGCTGCAGCGCTTTGTCCATGCCCAGGTGGAGCAGCAGGGCCAGATGTGGGAGGACCATGTGCGCGCCTGCGTGGCGGGGCAGGGCGATGCGGCGGGCGCCCTGATCGCGGCCCACGTGCGGGGCACGTGAGTCAGCTGGGCTGGATGCTCAGTGCTTCGGTCAGGTCATGGGCCGACACATCGCGCGCCGCGCCAAAGCCCGCCACGTGCCGGGCGATGGATGGCGTGATGCAGACAAAGCGGAAGTCGCCCAGATCGGTCATGAACGCGGCTTCGGGGAAGCGCAGCACATAGCTGTCGCGCGCGCCATCGGCCAGCACGCTGCCGGGCGGAGGTGTGCTGGCCACGCCTTCAATGGCCACGCGCTCCAGTGCATGCACGCCCTCGCCGTCCACTTCGGCCGCGCACACCAGCAGGCTGACGGCCGGGTGCAGTTCCATGGCCCGCGTGTGCGCTGCCAGCGCGCTGACGTGCAGCACAAAGCAGCCAAACTGCGCACTCCAGGCCCAGGGCACCATGGACAGACGGGGAGCGGGCAGTGCATCGCCAGCCCCGGGGGCAGGGGAGTCGGCGGGCTGGGTGGCCAGGGCCGCGCTGCGGCGGCGGGCCAGCAGATCGCGCAGCGACAGCTGCAGGCGGGACAGGTGGGGCATGTCGGGCGTGGAGGGCATGGCGCCATCGTACCCGTGGCGTACTTGTGGCGTTCCCGTGGCCGGCTTGCGAAAGCACAAGGCGAGTTGCGGTGGCACCGGTATGCCATGGGCGCTCAAGCGTCACTTTGGCGACGATTCCCTGGGGCCTTCCCCAATGCCGGGAACCGGGTGTGCGCCTAGCCTCGCTGGCAAGGCGGATTGCCGCCGTCCGATCCACTCACCGACCATTCAACGCCCATCCGTCCATGTCGACCCTGCCCGCGCACCACGCCTTCTGGCCCAGCCGTCTGCCCCATTCCATCACCGTGCCCGCCACCAGCGTATGGGAGAACCTGGCCGTCAACGCGCGCCGCTATCCCGACAAGCCGGCCATCCGCTACTTCGGCAGCTCCATCAGCTACCGCGAGCTGTGCGAGGGCACGGAGCGCATGGCGGCCTACCTGCACAGCCTGGGCGTGCAGCGCGGCGACCGCGTGATCCTGCTGATGCAGAACACGCCTCAGCTCATCCTGGCGCACTACGCCATCTTCCGCGCCAATGCCGTGGTGGTGCCGGTCAATCCCATGAACATGGCCGAGGAGCTCAAGCACTACATCACCGACGCCGACGCCAAGGTCGCCATCACCACGGCCGACCTGGCCCCCGAGCTGGCGAAGGCCAGCAACGCGCTGGCGCCGGGCCAGCGGCTCGATCACCTGATCGTCACCCAGTTCACCGATGCCTTCGATGCCGGTGTGCAGGGCGACGATGCGCCGCCTGCGCAGTGGCACGACTGGCTGCTCACCCGGCGCGAGCCGGCTGTGCTGGAGGGCGGCAGCGTCCACACCTGGCAGCAGGCCCTGGCCTGCACCGACGCTGCGCCGCCCCATGTGGTGGGCCGCGACGACATGGCCGTGCTGCCCTACACCAGCGGCACCACGGGCCACCCCAAGGGCTGCATGCACCCGCACCGCTCCATCAACCACAACGCCGTGGCCGGCAGCTACTGGGGCAGCGGCACCAGCGAGGCGGTCGTGCTGGCGGTGGTGCCCATGTTCCACATCACGGGCATGGTGTCGGTACTGCACACGGCCATCTTCATGGGTGCCACCGTGGTGGTCATGCCGCGCTGGGACCGCGAGCTGGCCGGGCGGCTGATCTCGCGCTACCAGGTCACCAGCTGGACCAACATCCCCACCATGGTCATCGACCTGCTGGGCAGCCCCAACTTCGCGCAGTTCGACCTCACCAGCCTCAAGTACATCGGCGGCGGCGGCGCGGCCATGCCCCAGGCTGTGGCCCAGCGCCTGCTGGAGCAATACGGCCTGCGCTTTTGCGAGGGCTACGGCCTGACCGAGACCGCTGCGCCCACGCACAGCAACCCGTCCGAGCACCCCAAGCAGCAGTGCCTGGGCATTCCCTTCATGAGCACGGAGGCGCGCGTCATCGATCCTGACACCGGTGCCGAAGTGCCCCAGGGCGAGCAGGGCGAGATCGTGGTCCACGGGCCCGAGGTCTTCGACGGCTACTGGAAGCGCCCCGACGCCACGGCCCAGGTCTTCATGGAGATCGACGGCAAGCGGTTCTTTCGCACCGGCGACCTGGGCCACGTGGATGAGGACGGCTACTACTTCATCACCGACCGCCTCAAGCGCATGATCAACGCCAGCGGCTTCAAGGTCTGGCCGGCCGAGGTCGAGTCGCTGATGTTCCGCCACCCCGCCATCCAGGAAGCCTGCGTGATCTCCACGCGCGACGCCTACCGGGGCGAGTCGGTCAAGGCCGTCGTCGTGCTGCGTGCCGGCAAGGAAGACACCACGGCCGAGGACATCATCCAGTGGTGCCGCGAGAACATGGCGGTCTACAAGGCGCCAAAGGTGGTGGAGTTCGTCAAGGCCCTGCCCAAGAGCGGCAGCGGCAAGGTGATGTGGCGGCAGTTGCAGGAGGCGCAGGCGTAGCCCCGCGGGCAGTTCCCATCCATGGGCAAGTCCCACACGCGCTTGCCCAGGGCGTCGTGGGGCTGTTTGCTGCAGGGGCTCTGCAAAGGCTGCGCGCGCATCTATGATCGCGCGCCAGATACGAACACCGCAGCGCACAGCACATGCATAGATTTCCTGGAACCGCTGCCACGGCCGTGGCAGCTTTTTTTTGGGTTTCCGTTCCCGTCCCCGTTGTCGCGCACGAACTGTGCACCCTCGTCGCCGACGCCGACACGGGCCAGTCCCTGGTGCACAGCGGCCCGGCCTGCGCCGAGCGGGTCACGCCGGCCTCCACCTTCAAGATCGCCATCAGCCTGATGGGCTATGACGCCGGCATCCTGCAGGACGAATCCCGGCCCGCGTGGCCGTACCAACCGGAGTATCCGGACTGGGGCGGCGATGCCTGGCGGCGCGATATCACGCCCCAGGCGTGGATGCAAGACTCGGTGTTCTGGTACTCGCAGCAGGTGGTGATGCGTCTGGGCCAGCAGCGCTTTGACGCCTACGTGAAGGCCTTCCGCTATGGCAACGAGGATGTCTCTGCCGTGCCAGTGGCCGACCCGGGCCACAACGGCGTGTGGGTGGTGTCTTCGCTGCGCATCTCGGCGGCCGAGCAGGTGGCATTCATGCGCAGGATCGTGCGCCGGGAACTGCCCGTGAACAGTCAAGCCATCGACATGACCGCGCGCATCACCCGGCATCCAGTGGCCGTGGGCGGCTGGACCGTGCATGGCAAGACGGGCACGGGCTCGCCGGGCAGCGACAACCGCTACGACGCCAGCCGGGCCTATGGCTGGTACGTGGGCTGGGCCACCAAGGACCAGCGCAGGCTGGTGTTCGCCACGCTGATCCAGGACGAGCAGGCGCAAAAGCCCAATGCCGGCCTGCGCGCCCGCGATGCCCTGCTGCAGCGACTGCCTGCCGTGGACCGCTGACAATGCACGGGCCGTTCCTTTTCCGTACACCTTCCGCACACGAGCGACAGACCGACACCCGATGAAGACCATTGACGAAATGCTGAACCTGGACCTGCTCACCCCCGAGCAGCACGTTGAGATCAGCGACTGGATCGCCCGCGCGAACTCCCCCGAGGAAATACTGCAGATGCCGGCCCCCCTGTGGCAGGCCGTGGAGCGGGCCAGCGAGGCCATGGGCGTCAATGCCGATCTTCTGCGGCCGCCCGCGCTGGATGCGGGCGGCGCGGTCTTCGGATAAAGCGTGCTACGCCTCGTTCCGGACCCCTTTCCCGGCTTTCACGGGCACATCAAAGTGCATAGCACGCTCTAGGGCAGGCGCCGCAGTTCACCATCCCATCATCGACCGGTGCGCGCCAATGCCGGCCATGGCGCCATCGCTCACGGCCATGGCCACGTTGCCGGCCGCGCGGGTCGCGTCGCCACAGGCGAACACGTTGGGGACGCTGGTGGCCTGGCCTTCCGCGACCTTGATGAAGGGACCCATGGGGCCTTCTTCCAGGGCGCAGCCCAGCTGTTCGGCCACGGGGCTGGCGATGCGGGTGCGCGGCTGGGTGAACAGGCCATCCATGACCAGGCGGCGGCCGTCCTGCAGCAGCACGTCGGCCCGGCCTTCCAGGCGGGCGATGGGGGTGGCCTCCACCTGCGTGCCGCGGCGTGCGAAGGTGGCCAGCTCATCGGCACTTGGCGCGTAGGCGCCGTTGAGCAGCAGGGTGGTCTGGCCCCAGTCGGGCAGCATGACGGCGTGGTGATGGGCCAGTGCCGAGCTGGCAATGATGCCGATGCGGCCCGCATTCATCTCGTAGCCGTGGCAGTACGGGCAATGGAAGACGCTGCGGCCCCAGCGCTCGGCCAGTCCCGGCACGGGCGGCAGGCTGTCACGCACGCCCAGCGCCAGGACGAGGCGGGCAGCGCTGATGGCGGTGCCCGCTGCATGGAACTCCAGCCGGCCATCGGGCGCCACGCGGGCGTCTTCGGCCGTGCCGTCCAGCCACTGCACGGTGGGGTAGGCCATCAGCTGCTGCCGGGCCTGGGCGGCGATCTGGGCGGGGGCGACGCCATCCTGGGTGAGAAAGCCGTGCGATGTCTCGCCGGCCTGGTCCACGAAGCGGTTGCGCCGCAGCCCGGCATCGACCACCAGCACCTGGCGGCGCGCACGCGCCAGTTGCAGGGCGGCGGACAGGCCGGCATAGCTGCCGCCGATGACGGCGAAATCAATGTGTTTCATGCTGGTGCTCCTGCAGTTGGTACCAGCCCTGGCCGCCCGCTGCGCGGTGGCGCGCCAGGCGGGCATGGAAGTCCTGGGACAGGGCAGCCAGCGTCACCGAGCCCAGCCGCGCGAGCAGGGCGGCCTCGGCTTGCTGCACCGCGTTGCTCAGCGCTTCGTTCACGGCCTGGGCGACCAGGCATTCGGGCCGGTCTTCCCTGAAGCCCAGCGACACCAGATCAGGGGCGCCCAAGGCTTCATGCACGTCGCGCAGCGTGGTGCGGTCCAGCTCGCAAGACAGCACCCAGCCCCCGCCATGGCCTTTGGCGGAGGTGACAAGGCCTGCATCGCGCAGGCCCGACATCAGCCGGCGCAGCACGACCGGGTTGGTCTGCAGCGCGGCGGCGAGCATGTCGGAGGTGGCAGGTCCATCGCCCTCGGCCATGTGCAGCAGCACATGCAGGACGTCCGAGAATTGGCTGTTCTGTTTCATGCAACATTATTTGTTGCATGAGTGTAGCCTTGTCCCGTGAAGGGATATGGACCTGCCGTCCGGGTGCGCCATCAGGACTCGCCCGTGAACCCGATCTGCTTGACCAGCGAACTCCAGCGCTCGAACTCGGCCTGCTGGTCGGCGGCCATCTCCTGCTGCGTGCTGCCGCGCGCCAGCAGGCCCAGGGCCGCCAGCCCGTCGATCACGGCCTTGTCCTTGAGCGCGGCGGTGATGGCCGCGTTGGCGTTGGCAATGGTGGCGGCCGGGGTCTTGGCGGGCGCGTAGAACCCGAACCATTCCTCCACCGTGACATCGGGAAAGCCCAGCTCGGTGAAGGTGGGCACCTCGGGCAGGAAGGGCGAGCGCTGCCTGCCCGAGGTGGCCAGCACGCGCAGGCGGCCGGCCTTCAGGTACTGCAGGTAGTCGCCGCTGGGGTTCATGGTGGCCGCGATCTGGCCGCCCACCAGGTCGGTGATGCTCGGCACGGTGCCGCGATAGGGCGCGTGCTTGAGCTCCACGCCCGAGCGCAGGCCCAGCAGCGCGCCCAGCAGGTGCGGCATGGAGCCCGCGCCCGGCGAGCCGAAGCTGGCGCGGTCGGGGTTGGCCTTGGCCCAGGCCAGGAAGTCCTTGAGCGTCTTGACCTCGGCCGGCACGGCGGGGCCCACGGCCAGGCCGTGGTAGATCACGGCGCCAATCGATACGGGCGTTGCGTCTTCGGGCCTGTAGGTCAGCTTGGGGTAGATGTGGGGATAGACCGAGAAGGCCGATACGGGGGCCAGTGCCAGCACGGAACCGTTGGGCGGGGAGTTCTTCAAGGCCTCCACCGCGATGCGGCCTCCGGCGCCGGGCTTGTTCTCCACAAAGCCCGGGCCCTTGCTGTACGGCGTGCCGCCCAGCCGCTCGGCCACGCGGCGGGCCACGCTGTCGCCCGAGCTGCCGGCCGGAAAGCCGTACATGATCTTGACCTGGTCCAGTGCCTGGGCCAGGGCTTGCAGCGGTGACAGCGAGCCCAGGGCGGCGGCGCTGCCCAGGGCCTGGACGAAATGACGGCGATGCATCTGCATGGGATGTCTCCTGGTGAATATGGGAAAGGCAGGCGGATGGAAGCGGCTCAGAACATGTGGCGGATGCCCACGTTGATGCCGGTCTGCGAGCGTCCCGGCGCGGTGTTGCTGCCCGGCGCGCCGCCGCTGACCGAGACGGTCGCCAGGCGGTCGTTGCGGATGTGGCCGAGCTGCGTGTAGACGGCCGTGCGCTTGGACAGGTTGTAGATGGCGCGTGCCACCAGCAGGTCGGAGTCGTAGCCCGACACGCCGCGGTAGCGCAGCGTGAGCCACTGGGTTTCGAGCACCAGGGCCTCGGTGACCGGGTAGGAGGCGCCCACGTACCACAGGTTGCTGCGTGGCTTGACGGCGTCGCCGTCGTTGTCGCGGCGCAGCAGGCCGCCGCCGATCTTCACGCCGGCCAGCTTGAAGTAGCCGCCCAGGTGCAGGCGCTCGTCATGCTTGGCGCTGGAGTTCATGCCGCCGAACACCGGGTCGGTGGACGAGGCCGGCGTGCGGCCGTTTTGCTGCTCGTAGCCCAGCGCCACGCCCCAGGCCGGTGTGTCGTACTTGGCGTACAGCGACCATTGGCGGCAGGCCTGCGTGTCCGATCCGCTCTCGCCCGGGCAGTTGGTGCCTGCCGGGCTGGGGCCGGCATTGACGGTGTCACGCCCGAAGCTGTAGCCCGCGCCCAGTGCCAGCCCGCCGAAGTTGCCGCGCCAGGCCAGCATGTTGTCGGCGCGCGAGTTGGGAATGTAGGCGTCCAGCGAGCCCATGGCGAAGACGGCCGGGCCGATGATGTCCGAGTCCAGCAGCGACCAGAACAGCATGGAGTTCTGGCGGCCCATGGTCAGGCTGCCCCAGTTGCCGCCCAGGCCCACCCAGCTTTGGCGGCCAAAGCCGCGCCCGCCCTGGTTGAAGGTGCCCTGGTCGGGCGCAAAGCCCGACTCCAGCGTGTAGATGGCCTTGAGGCCGCCGCCCAGGTCCTCGCTGCCGCGCAGGCCCCAGCGCGAGGGCACCATGCTGGTGGTCGATGGCATGCGGCTGAGACCGCCGCCCGCCGCCACATTGTTCAGGTGCTCCACGCCCACATCGACGATGCCGTAGAGCGTGACGCTGGAGGTGCCTTGCGCGAAGGCGCCGAAGCTGGCGCCGGAGCCGGCCAGGGCCAGCACGGCGGTGGCCGCCAGGGTCCGCGGGGATGGGGTGGTTTTCATGGTGATGTCTCCTCTGGTTTGAAAAATCGTTGCCGTCTTGGCGTGGGTGTCCGCGCGCCTTTTCTCGGGCGCAGCGGGGCCCGGCCCCGCCGGGGGCGGGACTGCGGACAAGGGGTGGATGGGGGCGGAGGGGGCGGGCCGTTCAGGCGCCGCCCGCCTTCAGTGCATGGTCAGCGGCAACTGAAGCTGGCAGCGCTTTCCATGTCGCCGCTGCCGTTGTAGCGGGCGGCCAGCGGATGGGGGCACAGCGGCCGGGTGCGCGTGGGCGACCAGTTGGCGGGCAGGTCGGCGTTGGCGCCGCCCGCGTTGCCCGCGCCGCGCGCACTGGCGATCACGCGGTCCGGCGCCTGGCCTTTCTCCACCCAGGCCACGAGGGAGCTGAGCATGTCGAACTGATCGGTGGCCGGGCCGCCGCTGCAGTGGTTCATGCCGGGCACCAGGTACAGGCGGGCGAAGTCGGCGGCGTCGCCATGGTTGCGGCGCAGCGTGTCGTACCACTGCACGGTGTCATCGCTGGAGAAGATGGGGTCGGCCGTGCCGTGGTAGACCATGAGCTTGGCACCCCGGTTGCGCAGCACGGGCAGCTTGCCGAAGTCGGGCGGCATCATCAGCGACAGGCCGCTTTCCGTGAAGGTGCCGTTGGTCGCCTGCACCTTGGCCAGCATGCTGTCCACGCTGCCGTTGAGGGCGAACTGCGCGTCGTTGAAGCTGGCGGCGCTTTCCGGCGGCGTCTGCCAGATGAAGGCCACGGCACCGGAGTCGCGGCTGATGGGGTTGGAGAATTTCCAGCCGGCCCAGCCGGCCGTATCCAGGCCCGCGTCATACGGGAAGCTGTTGTAGATGCGGCTGCCGCCGCTGGTGGTGGCGCCCTTGAACAGGCCGGCAATGGTGCTCTTTTGCTCGGCGCTGAGGCAGCTGCCGTCGCGCGCACCGCCGCAGGTGGGCACATCGCGCGACAGGTCGAAGCTCGCCTGGCAGGCTGCGCCGGCCTGCACCATGCCGTCGGTGGCCCCGTCCAGCGCATCGCACCGGGCCAGCACGGCCTGGCTGACCAGGCGGCGCTCGGCCTGGGTGAAGCCCGTGCCCAGGTCCGAGGGCGTGGTGGCCAGCTTCGCATAGCCCTGGGCGCCGGCAATGTTGGCAATGGCCGCCAGCGGCAGGCGCGTGCCGGGGTTGCCGGCGATGATGCCGTCGTACTGGTCGGCATAGCGCGAGGCCGCCACCATGGCGTGGCGCCCGCCGTTGGAGCAGCCGCCCAGGTAGGAGCGGTCAGGCCCCTTGCCATAGGCCGTCTGCAGCGCGCTGCGCGCCATGGGCGTGAGCTTGCCCACGGCCTGGTAGCCATAGTCCAGCCGCGCCTGCGGGTCCAGGCCGAAGAAGGGACCCAGGCTGCCTGCATGCCCGGCATCGGAGCTGAGCACGGCAAAGCCCATCTGCAGCGCGTTGCCCAGCGGCCCGCCGCCCAGCGCGCCCACGGCCGTGCTCACGACGCCGTCCAGCCCGCCGTTGGCCTGGTAGAAGAAGCGCCCGTTCCAGTCGCGCGGCAGGCGCATCTCGAAGCCCACGGCGTAGTTCTGGCCATCCACGGTGCTGACGCGCTCGTGCATTCGGCCGGTCACGCGGCAGTGCTCGGCAATGGGCTTGCCCGCCACCGCCAGCGTGCCGGCGGCCACGGTCTCGGCGGCGGTGATGCGGGTGTTGGGGAAGGATATTTTCGCGGCCAGGTCCGTGCACGACAGCAGCGTGGCGGGGCGGGCCTCGGCCAGCTGCGCGATGCCGTCGCTCGAGCCGCCGCAGGCCGACAGCAGCAGGGCGGGCAGGGCGGCGGCCAGCGCGGCCGGCAAGGCGCGGGAACGGGTCTTGTGGATCTTTCTGTCCATGTCTGTCTCCTCGGAAGGTGGTGTGAAGCCTCAGCGCGAATCCGTTGCGTGGCAGCCGTTGCCTGCATCTGCATCGCTTTCTGATGGCCGCGATTTTGGTTATATTTAATAACTAATTCAAGCGGCCTTTGCGAATTTCTTATTGGGACTTCCCCTTGATTGCGGGGCAGGCAGCAGGCCGCACAGGAGACAGACATGGACCACGAAAAACTCATTGCCATCGACATCCACACGCACGCCGAGGTGAGCTGCTGGAACCCGTTCGACAACTACGGCGAGGAGTACGACCGCGCCGCCGACAAGTACTTCGGCAACGGCCGGCGCCCGACCATCGCCGAGACCGTTGCCTACTACCGCGAGCGCAACCTGGGCCTGGTGATGTTCACGGTGGACAGCGAATCGCAGCTGGGCCGGCGCCGCATTCCCAACGAGGAGATCGCCGAGGCTGCGCGGGCCAACAGCGACATGATGGTGGCCTTCGCCAGCATCGATCCGCACAAGGGCCGCATGGGTGCGCGCGAGGCGCGGCGGCTGATCGAGGAAGAGGGCGTCAGGGGCTTCAAGTTCCACCCCACGGTGCAGGGCTTCCATCCCTACGACCGCATGGCCTGGCCGATCTACGAGGTGGTGGCCGAGCACCAACTGCCGGCCATCTTCCACACGGGCCACAGCGGCATTGGCAGCGGCATGCGCTGCGGCGGCGGCCTGCGCCTGGCCTACAGCAATCCCATGCACCTGGACGACGTGGCCATCGACTTTCCCGACATGCAGATCGTGATGGCCCACCCCAGCTTTCCCTGGCAGGACGAGGCCCTGTCCGTGGCCCTGCACAAGCCCAATGTCTGGATCGATCTGTCGGGCTGGAGCCCCAAGTACTTTCCCCGGCAGCTGGTGCAGTACGCCAACACCCTGCTCAGGGACCGCGTGCTGTTCGGCAGCGACTATCCCCTGATCACGCCCGAGCGCTGGATGAAGGATTTCCAGGAAGCCGGCTTCAAGCCCGAGGTGATGCCCGGCATCCTCAAGGGCAATGCGGTGCGGCTGCTGGGCTTGGACCGGCCCGCCGCGCAGAAGGCGGACTGAGCGCGCTCAGTTGTAGATCTTCTGCAGCAGCTGGATCAGCGTTTTGCGCTCGGCATCGGTCAGGCGGTAGGTGGCATCCATCTCCAGCTGGGCCGCCGTTCTTTCGGCCTGGGCCGTGAGTTCGGCGCCGGCCGGCGTCAGGTGCACGCCCACGGCGCGGCGGTCTGTGGGATGGGGGCGGCGCTCGATGAGCTTGCGCCGCTCCAGCGCGGCGATCAGGCCCACCAGGTTGGGCGGCATCACGTCCAGCGCCGTGCACAGCTGGCGCGAGGTGATGCCGGGGTTGTGGGACACCAGGGACAGCACGGAGAACTCCACCATCTTGAGATCGTGGGTGGCCATGCGCTCCACGAACACCTCGATGATGGACATCGAGGCACGCCGGGCGTTGTAGCCGACCAGGGTGTGCAGGAAAGAGGCGTCGATGGACGGCCCCGGCGCTGTGGTGCCGGACGGGGCCGTGTTCTCTTCGGACGGAGCGGGCTTGGATGTGCGGGCGCGGGGCATGGGTTCAAGGAACTGAAAATCGAATCATAGTGTGGCGCGCGGCTGCCGTGGTCCGGGGCCTAAGGCCGTGGCGATTGGCCGCGTTCGCCTTCAGCCTGTCTTCAGGCGTGCTTCAGCCCCCCTTCAGCCTGCGCGTGCGCCATGCGTCCGGACGGTCCTACATTGCGGCCTGCCCCCTTGCGGGCATGACTGCATCAGCAACCAGGAGGACCATCCATGATGACTTTTCGCCATTCCCGCGCGTGGCTCGGCGCGGCCGGCATCGCCACCCTTGCCCTGGGCCTTGCGGCCTGCGGCGGGGGCTCGTCGGGCAGCACCAACCCCGGGCCGCGCATCTGGGGCTACATCCAGCTGCCTGACGGCAACAAGATGCGCTATTCGGTGGTCTTTCCCAAGGGGCCGGGGCCGTTTCCCGTGCTGATGGAGTACGACGGCTACGGATCGGGCTCGGTCACCGACCAGACCACCCAGGAATGGACCAAGGAAGGCTATGCCGTGATGGGCCTGAACGTGCCCGGCACGGGCTGCTCCACGGGCGAGAACCAGTGGGCCGACGCCTCCGTGGGCGCGGCCGGGGCGCACGCGGTGGAGTGGGCTGCGCGCCAGGCGTGGTCCACGGGCAAGGTGGGCATGGTGGGCTATTCGTACTCGGGCTACGACCAGCTGTGGGTGGCGGCCCAGCGTCCGCCCAGCCTCAAGGCGATTGCTCCTGGCAAGAACGTGGCCGATCCCTACCGCGACGTGGCCTATCCGGGCGGCATCCAGAACATCGGCTTTCCCGCCAATTGGTGGGGGCAGTTCCCCGCGATATGGCGCAAGGCCGCCGAGGACGCCAAGGCTCTGGACGGCGATACCGGATGCGCCCAGGTGGTGGAGGACAACATCCGCAAGATCCAGCGCCCCGACCTGGACATGGCGCGCTGGCTGGACGAGGACCGCTTCTTCGGCGCCCGCTACGCGCGCAAGAGCGCCATGTACACCACGCACCGCATCGACATTCCCACGCTGGGCACCCAGTCCTGGCAGGACGAGCAGGTGGGCACCCGCATGGGCTACTACGAGGACAGCATCGCCCCGGACAAGATGTGGCTGATCAGCTCCAACGGCGACCACCACACCGACAGCGCCCCCTTTATTCGCGAGACCATGAAGCGTTTTTACGCGCGCTTTCTCAAGGGCGAGAGCAACGGCTTCGAGCACACGCCGCGCGTGCTGCTGGCGCAGGAAATGCAGTGGATGAACGGTGGGGGCGACTATGGGCAGCTGCGCCCCTCGGCCGTGGCCAGCTTTGACCGGCTGCCCGTGCGCGTCACGCCCATGACGCTGTGGCTGCAGCCGGGCGGCGGGCTGGGCGATGCGCCGCCGCAGGCCGAGCGCCAATCGGCCAGCTACCGCTACCCGCTGCCGGGCGCCGATGCCAACCATCCCGACGCGGACACCGAGTCCGGCGCGGGCCAATGGATGGCCAGCCCCGCCGGGCAGGGCCTGCTGCGCTTTACCACGGCCCCGCTGCCGCGCGCGCTGAGCTTTTATGGCGAGGCCTCGCTGGACCTGTGGCTCAGCGCCACGGCCGGCGACACCGATGTGCAGGTCACCGTCTCGGAGGTGCGTCCCGACGGCCAGGAGATGTTCGTGCAGCGCGGCTGGCTGCGTGCCTCCATGCGCGCGCTGGACGGCCAGCGCTCCACCGCCTTGCGGCCCTGGGGCGATTTCACCGAGGCCGCCGTGCGCCCGCTGCGCCCCGGCGAGCCCACGCTGATGCGCGTGGAAATCCAGAAGTTCGCCCATGTGTTCCGCGCGGGCTCCAGCCTGCGCGTGACCCTGGACACGCCTTCGCAGACTGGGTACTGGGCCTTCGACCATCTGTCCACGCCTTCGACCAACACCGTCTGGCTGGACCGCAGCCGGCCGTCGAAGATCGTGCTGGGCCACATCGCCTATGCCCATGAGCGGCAGCTGCCGGACTGCCGGCGCATGCTGCGCCAGCCCTGCAGGCCCAACGAGGAGGCCGTTCCTTCGGGCGTGGGCCCCATGCCGCCGCTGTGACTTCGTGCCCCGGTATTGACTATGAATGAACGTTCGTTCATCATTCGGGGCATGAAAAAGAAGGAAGACATCAGCGAGCGCAGGGCCCTTATCGTGCAGGCGGCCCTGCAGTGCTTCGTGGAGCGCGGCTTTCACTGCACCAGCATGCGCGACATTGCGCAGGCCGCCTCGGTGAGCCTGGGCAATCTGTACAACCACTTCGACGGCAAGGAGGCCTTGATTGCCGAGGTCGCCACGCAGGAGCAGACCGAGCTGCTGCCCTTGCTGCAGGCGCTGGAGCGGGCCGCAGCCCCTTCGCTGCCGGTGGTGGCGCAATTCCTGGCCGCCTACCAGGCGCTGTGCCGCCAGCGGGAATGGGCCGTGCTCAGCGCCGAGTGCCTGTCCGAGATCGCGCGTTCGCCCGGGCTGGCGCCGGCCTTCGAGGCCAACCGCAGGCGCATGCTCGACGGCCTGGCAGGCTTCATGGAGCGCGGGGCGCAGCAGGGCCTCTTGCGGCCCGCCGTGCCCGTGCGCCTGGCCGCGCAATTGCTGCTGGATGCCGTGGAAAGCGATGCGCTGCGCTTTGCGCTGGCGGTGACGCCGCAAGAAGAAGCGGGGGCGGATGAAGGGGTCGATGTGCTGCATCCCGCCTTGCTGTCCTGCCTTCTTGGAGGCGAGGCACAGGGAGACGCGACATGAGGCATGCCACCGGCAGGGGCGCCCGCCTGGCGGGGCTGGACCTGGCGCGCTACCTGGCGCTGGCAGGCATGGTGTTCGTCAACTTCAAGCAGGCCATGCATCCCGCGCTGCAGGAGCCTGGCTGGCTGCTGTCGTTCTTCCATTTTCTGGAGGGCAAGGCCTCGGCCACCTTCGTGGTGCTGGCAGGCCTGGGCCTGGTGCTGGCCACGCGCTCGCTGGAGCCGGCCACGGCGCGCCTCTGGACGCTGCGCCGCGCGCTGTTCCTGCTGGTGGCCGGTGGCATGAACCTGGTGATCTTTCCGGCCGACATCATTCACTACTACGCGGTCTACTTCGTGCTGGCCATCGCCTGGCTGCAGGCCGGCGCACGGGCGCTGCTGGCCGGCATGGCGGCCGTGGCCGTGCTCTCCGCCTGGGCCTTGCTGCAGCTGGACTACAGCCAGGGCTGGGACTGGGCCAGCCTGTCCTACCAGGGCCTGTGGGAGCCGGCCGGCTTTGCGCGCAACCTGCTGTTCAACGGCTTCCATCCGGTGCTGCCCTGGTTTGCGTTCTTCCTGTGCGGCATGCTGCTGGCGCGCCTGCCGCTGGCCGAGCCGCGCGTGCAATGGGGTCTGGTGGCTGCGGGTGGCGTGATGGTGGGATTGGCCTGCGCCGTCTCGGCGCTTGCGGCCCGCAGCGCTTGGGCTCCCTGGCTGGCCACCGGCCCCATGCCGCCCGGCCCGGCCTACCTGCTGATGGGCCTGGGCTGCGCCAGCATTGCCATCGGCGCCTGCCTGCGGCTGGCCGACCGCTGGCCCGGTGGACCGTGGCGCGGCCTGCTGCCGGCCGGGCGCATGACGCTGACCCTGTACCTGGCCCACATCCTCATCGGCATGGGCCTGCTGGAGGCCATGGGCGCGCTGGACGGCTCACGCAGCCTGCGCGAAGTGGCCGTGGCCGCCGCGCTGTACGTGATCATCGCCAGCCTGGCCGCCTGGGCCTGGAGCAAGAAGGTGGCGCAGGGGCCCGTGGAATGGGTGATGCGGCGGCTGACGGCACTGGGCTGACGCAGTCTTGCAGGGCGATGGCCCCGGGCCTGCGGCGTTGGCGACCCTGCTGTAAGATAGCCCTCCGCTCCGGGGTGCACGCCAGTGCTGAGATCCACACCCGAGAACTTGAACCGGGTCATTCCGGCGGAAGAAGAGCCTGCACCCCTGCGTGGCCGCCCATGCGCCACGGCCGGGGGAGCCTTCGGAGCATCACGTCCCAGCTCTCGAAGGAATTCCATGGACAAGGCCCGGCCCCAGGCGGCTTCTCTGGTCGCAGACCTGCTTGCATTCATCGCCATGGACGGCTGCACCGACGAGCAGTTCGATGCACTGGCCCTGCGGCTGTTCGCCTACCAATACGAATCGAATGCGCCGTTTCGCAGCTTCTGCCAGCGGCGCGGCGCCACGCTGCGCAATGTGAAGACCTGGAGCGACATTCCCGCCGTGCCCATCGATGCGTTCAAGGCCATGGAGCTGCGCAGCGAGCCGGCCTCGCCCACGGAGCGCGTGTTCATGACCAGCGGCACCACGGGCCAGGCCAAGGGACAGTCCGCGCGCGGGCGCCACTTCCATCCAGCGCTCGATGTCTACGATGCGTCGATGACGCGCAACTTCGCGCAGCGCTTCATGGCCGGGCACGAGCGCCTGCCCATGGGCATCCTCTTTCCCGACGAGCAGGCCATGCCCAACTCTTCGCTGGCGCATTACCTGGCGCTGGCCAAGACGGAATTCGGCACTCCCGACAGTCGCTACTTCCTCACCCCCGACGGCCTGGACATGCCCGGCCTGTGCGCCGTGCTGGAGGAATCCGAGCGCAGCGGCCGCCCCTATGCGCTGCTGGGCGCCAGCTTCAGCCTGGTGCATGTGATGGACGCACTGCGCGAGCAGGGCCGCAGCTTCCGTCTGCCGCCGGGCAGCCGCATCCTGGACACGGGCGGCTACAAGGGCCAGTCGCGCGAGCTGCCGCTGGAGGACTTCTACGCCGACCTGTCCCGGCTGCTGGGCGTGCCGCGCAGCCACTGCATCAACATGTACGGCATGACCGAGTTGAGCACGCAGTTCTACGACGACGGCAATGACACGCTGCCCTCGGTCAAGTCGGGGCCGCACTGGATACGCTCGCGCCTGGTCGAGCCCGTCACCGGCCGCAGCGTGGCGCCCGGCGAGCGCGGCATTCTCGTGCACTGCGACCTGGCCAACTACAACGCGGTCACCACCATCCTCACCGAGGACGTGGGCCTGTGGGCCGGCCATGGCGAGAACAGCGGTTTCCTGTTGCTGGGGCGTGCCGAGGGCGCAGCGGCCAAGGGCTGCTCGCTGGCGGTCGATGAATTCGTGAAGGCCGCTGCTGCATGACCATCGAGCGGATCACGGCCGGCTACCTGCCCGAACTGCCTGGTTTGCGCGAGGACGAGGTGCAGTGGCATGTGCTGCCCTTCGAACGCGGCGGCGTGCGGCTGGAAGTCTCCGTGCCCCTGCTGACCGGCCCGCAGATGCATGCGCTGGCAGCCCACGTGCGCCGTGCCGCCGACCGCCACCTCAGGGCCATGCCCGTGGCCGAGATCATCGATGCCATCGACCGTGCCATTGCCCGCCTGCTGGACCGCAGCGATCCCTATCGGCGCCAGGCCGAGGCCTGGCTGCCCGTGGTCAGCGGCTATGACGCCGACATGGTGCGCCTGGGGCTGACGGGCTTCTTCAAGACCTTTCGCGCCGCGCAGCTGCGGCGCTTCGTGGCCGAGGACTTTGCCAACCCGGCCGTGCTGGACGGCTTCCAGCCCGCGCCCAAGGGCGGCGCGGTGCGCGCCTTCGGCCCCGACCTGCTGATGCACAGCTGGGCCGGCAATGTGCCTGCGCTGTCCCTGTGGAGCCTGGTCTGCGGCCTGCTGGTCAAGGCGCCCGCCATTGGCAAGCTGGCCAGCGCCGAGCCGCTGTTCGCGGGCTGGTTCGCACGGCTGCTGGCCGAGGTGCATCCGCCGCTGGCCGATTGCCTGGCCGTGGTGTGGTGGAGCGGTGCGGGTGGTGTGGATGGGGCGGATGGCGCCGATGGCGTGGATGGCGGTGGAGCCGCCGCGCTCCATGCCGAGGCCGACACCGTGCTCGCCTACGGCGGCAACCAGACGCTGCAGGCACTGCGCCAGCGCCTGCCCGTGACCACGCGCTTTCTGCCGCACGGCCACAAGCTGGGCTTCGGCATGGTGGGCGCCCAGGCGCTGGACACGCTCAAGGCGCCCGCCGTGGCGCGGCTGGCGGCCTGGGACGTGATGCGCTACGACCAGCAGGGCTGCTACTCGCCCCATGTCTTCTATGTGGAGCGTGGTGCCCCCGTGCCGCCGCGTGCCTTTGCCGACTACCTGGCGGCCGAGCTGGCCAACCTGCAGCGGCGCTTTGCGCGCCGGCCGTTGGAGCTGGAGGAGGGCGCCGCCGTGGCCCGCTGGCAGCAGGCCGTGGAATGGTCGGGTGACGAACAGCAACTGCTGGGCTCGGTGGACGCGCCCTGGAGCGTGGCGTACAGCGACAGCCTGCAGCCGCTGGCGCCCACGGCCCTGTACCGCACGATTGCCGTGGTGGGCGTGGACCGCCTGGATGACGCCGTGCCCGTGGTGGCCGCGCAGCGCGACTACCTGCAGACGGCCGGCATTGCCGCCTCGCCCGAGCAGCTGTACCGCCTGGCGGGCCTGCTGGGGGCGGCCGGCGTCACGCGCATCAGTGCCATCGGCTCCATGAGCATGCCCGAGGCCGGCTGGCACCATGACGGCCGCTTCAACCTGCTGGACCTGGTGCGCATGACCGAGATAGAGCAATCTGCCGAGGCGGCGGCGCAGCCGTTTGCGCCGTATGCGGACTGACATGGCGAACCTGCAAGAGGGGACGGACGGGGCTGCAACCATGGCGTTTCTCGATGTCGAGCAAGTGGTCTTCACCTACCCGGGCCGCCCGCCCGTGGTGGACGGCGTGGACTGGCGCGTGCAGGCCGGTGAGGTCCACTGCCTGCTGGGCCGCAGCGGCTGCGGCAAGACCACCTTGCTGAAGCTGGCGGCGGGGCTGCTCAGGCCGCAGTCGGGCCGTATCCTGCTGCGTGGCGCCGAGCTGGCCGAGCCCGGGCCGCAGCTGGGCTTCATGTTCCAGGCGCCCACGCTGCTGGAGTGGCATACGGCGCTGGGCAATGTGCTGCTGCCCGTGTCGCTGCAAAGGCGACCCGCGCCGCAGGACGAGCAACGCGCCCTGGCGCTGCTGCAGCAGCTGGGCCTGGCCAGCCATGCGCAGCGCCATCCGCGCCATCTCTCGGGCGGGCAGCAAAGCCGCGTGGCGCTGGCACGGGCGCTGGTCCTCGATCCGCCGCTGCTGCTGCTGGACGAGCCCTTTGCCGCGCTGGACGCCATCACGCGCGCCGAGCTGCAGGATGACCTGCTGCGCACCTGCCGCGAGCGCGGCACCACGGTGCTCTTCGTCACCCACGACATCAACGAGGCCGTCTACCTGGGCGACCGCATCGCCCTCATGCACGGCGGGCGCATCGTGGCCGATATGGCGGTCGATCTGCCCGCGCCGCGCACCCAGGCCATGCGCCACGGGCCGGCGTTCAACGAACACTGCGCCCGCGTGCGCGCAGCCCTGGACAGGACGGCGGCATGACGATGTCCTTGTTCCATGCCCGCCTGCTGGCCGCCGCGCTGGCGCTGGTCCTGCTGGGCCTGTGGGAGCTGCTGGTGCGGCAATGGGGCCTGTCCGCCCTGTTGCTGCCGGCGCCCTCGGCCATTGCGGCATCGCTGTGGACGGGGCTGGCCACGGGCTATTTCTGGCCGCACATCTGGGCGACGCTCCAGGCCCTGCTGCTGGGGCTGGCGGCCGGCAGCGCGATCGGCCTGCTGGCGGGCATGGCCCTGGCTGAATCCGAGCTGCTCGAGCGTGTGCTCAAGCCCTACGTGGTGGTCAGCCAGGTCGTGCCCAAGCTGGCGCTGGCGCCGCTGTTCGTGCTGTGGTTCGGCTTCGGCATGCTGCCCACGGTGCTGATCACGGCGCTGATCTGCTTTTTCCCGCTGATGGAAAACACCCTGACCGGCCTGCGCCAGGTCGATGCCCAGCGGCTGCAGCTGTTTCGCATGCTGGGCGCCACGCGGCTGCAGACGCTGCTGCGCCTGAAGCTGCCCACGGGCCTGCCCGCCATTCTTGCGGGCCTGCGCGTGGCCGTGGTGCTGGCCCTGGTCGGCGCCGTGGTGGCCGAATTCATGGGCGCCAGCCGGGGCCTGGGCGCCGTGGTGATTGCCGCCCAGGGAATGATGGACACCACCCTCATGTTCGCCGCCCTGGTGCTGATCGCCGCCATGGGCCTGCTGCTGTACCAAGCCTGCCTGGTGCTGGAGCGCCGGCTGCTGCGCTCGCGCGCCGCCTGACCATCCTGAACACTTCCGCAACCTTTTCCCCAAGCGCCATGCACACACCGCAATCCCCCTTCCTCACCCGCCGCAGCCTGCTGGGCGCCTCTGCCGGTTTTGCCGGCCTGGCGCTGGCCGGCAACTGCCTGGCCGCTCCTGTGCAAGGCAAGATCCGCCTGGCGGGCTGGAGCAAGCCCATCAGCGAGATCACCAACATTCTGGCCGAGCCCGACAAGGGCTTCTTCAAGGCCCAGGGCGTGGAGCTGGCCTACCTGCCCGGCGCGGGTGGCGGCGACGCCATACGCAACATGCTCAGCGGCCAGGCCGATGTGGCCTTCACCGATCCCGGCTCCTTCTTCATGGCGCTGGACAAGGGCGAGAAGCTGGTCGCCATCTACGACATCTACCCGCAGAACGTGTTCAACGTGGTCTCGCTCAAGTCGGCGGGCATCCGCAAGCCGGCGGACCTCAAGGGCAAGAAGATCGGCGTCTACAGCCTGTCCAGCGGCACGCGCCAGAACCTGCTGGTGATGCTGCACCAGGCCGGCCTCAAGGAGTCGGACGTGACCATCGTCGTCACCGGCCTGCTCAACTTCGCGCCGCTGATGCAGGGCCAGGTCGATGCCACGGCCGCCACCGACACCGGCCTGGCCGTGGGCCTGCGCAAAGGCATTGGCGAGGTCGATGTGATGCAGGTGCGCGACCACCTCAACATCTCCAGCGACATGTTCGTGGTGCGCGAGGACACGCTGCGCGACAAAAAGGACCTGCTGCGCGCCTTCCTCAAGGGCTACCGCGACAGCGCCGCCTGGATGATGGCCAACCCCGATGAGGCCGCCACGCTGGCCGGCAAGCACGCCATCGACGGCACGCAGCGCGACATCAACCTGGACGTGATCCGCCTGCGCAATGCGTCTTCGCAGCCGCTGCAAGCCGGCAAGCCGCTGGGCAGCTTCGACCTGGCCGCCCTGCAAAAGGGCGCCGACGCCTACCGCGCGCTGGGCATGGTGCAAAGGCAGATCAAGGTGTCCGACGTGGTGGACACCAGCCTGCTGCCCGGAGCCTGAGATGGCACAGCCGTCTTCCCTGGGCCTGCGCGGCAAGGTGGTGCTGGTCACCGGCGCCGGCCGTGGCATAGGCGCGGCCATTGCCACCGCCTTCGCGCGCGAGGGCGCCCTCGTGGCGGTCAACCACCTGTCCAACGACGCTGCCGCCGCGCAGACCGTGGCGGCCTGCCAGGCTGCGGGCAAGCAGGCCGGAGGCGATGCCTGGGCCATCAAGGCCGATGTAGGCTCGCAGCCTGCCGTCCAGGCCATGGCCGAGGCCATCGCGCGCGAGGCCGGCGCCATCGACATCGTGGTCAACAACGCCTTCAAATCCTACGCCTTCGACCCCGAGCGCCGCCGCCGCTTCGACGACCTGGACTGGAGCGACTACCAGGCCCAGTACGACGGTGCCGTGGGCGCGGCCTTCAACGTCTGCCGCGCCGTGCTGCCGCAGATGCGCCAGCGTGCGCGGGGCAGCATCGTCAACATCGCCAGCAACCTGGTGGAGCACCCCGTCGTGCCGTACCACGACTACACCACGGCCAAGGCCTCGCTGGTGGCCTTCAGCCGCAACCTGGCCAGCGAACTGGGGCCCGTGGGCATACGCGTCAACTGCGTGGCGCCGGGCCTGGTCTATCCCACGCAGGGCACGCAGGACACGCGCGAGTCCTTCCGCGAATCGCTGATGGCCGCCACGCCGCTGCGCCGCTTGGCAAGCCCCGAAGACGTGGCGGGGCCGGTGCTGTTCCTGGCCTCGGAACTGAGCGGCTTCATGACGGGACAGGTACTGTTCGTCGATGGCGGCCTGGTGATGCGCTGAGCCTGTTCTAGAACTGCTCCCACTCATCGGCCTCGGCCATCTCGGCCATTCCGGCCGCCGTGGCGCGGCGGGGTGTTGCTGCCTTGGCGGGCAGCGCCACAGGCGCGCTGGAGGCCGCAGCCGCTGCCGCGCGCAAGGGCTTGGCGGGGCGGGGAACGGCAGGGGCCAGCGCGGGAGACGGCCTGGCGGTCTGTGCACGCGCCGGCACGGCCGCTGCCACTGTCGTGGACTTGGACAGGGCGGCCTGGGGGCGGGTCGCGTTCTCATCCAGCCGGAACACGCTGACCAGTTGCACCAGTTGCGCGGCCTGCTTGTTCAGGCTGTCGGCAGCAGCGGCAGACTCTTCCACCAGGGAAGCGTTTTGCTGCGTCACCTGGTCGAGCTGCTGCACCGCGTCGCTGACCTGGGTCACGCCCTGGGACTGCTCCTGCGTGGCGGCACCGATGTCGGAGATCAGTTCGGCCACGCGGTGCGTCTGGGTGACGATGTCGTTCATGGTGCTGCCGGCCTCGGCCACCTGGCGGGAGCCGGCGGCGACCTTGCCCACGCTCTCGCTGATCAGGCCCTTGATCTCCTTGGCCGCATTGGCGCAGCGCTGGGCCAGGGAGCGCACCTCCGAGGCGACCACCGCAAAGCCCTTGCCCTGTTCTCCGGCACGCGCGGCCTCCACGGCGGCATTGAGCGCGAGGATGTTGGTCTGGAACGCAATGGCGTCGATCACGCCGATGATTTCCCCGATCTTGCGCGAGCTGTGCGTGATGTCCTCCATGGTGCTGACCACGCCATGCACCACCTCGCCGCCGTGCACGGCCGTGGCGCTGGCCGACTGGGCCAGGCCCGAGGCACTGCGCACCGTGTCCACGTTCTGCTGAATGGTGGCGGTCATCTGCTCCACGGAGGCAGCCGTTTCCTCCAGGTTGGCGGCCTGCTCCTCCGTGCGAGCGCTCAGGTCGGCGTTGCCCGAGGCGATCTGGCTGGCGCCCGTGGCAATCGATTCGCTGCTGTGGCGCACCTGGCTGACGATGCCGGCCAGGCTGGCGCGCATGGCCTCCAGGCTGGCCAGCAGGCTGGTGGTATCGCCCCGGCGCAGCTGTACGTTCACCGCCAGGTTGCCCTTGGCCACTTCCTGCGTGACCTGGGCCGCGTAGGCCGGCTCGCCACCGAGCAGGCCCTTGATGCGGCGGGTGATGGCCCAGGCCACCAGCGCACCCAGCAACAGCGAGGCCAGGGCCAGCGACAGCATCTGCCGGCCGGCGGCCAGCGATTTGCCTTCGGTGGCCTGGGCCGTTTCCGTGGCACGCACCTGCTGGTGGGCCAGCATGTCGTTGATGGCGGCAAAGAACGCGTCCTGCTGCCTGCGGAACTCTCCGCTGCTGCCCAGCATGGCCGAGACGGTGGGCAGGTCATGCCGCATGGCCGCGGCCATGAACTGGTCCAGCAGCGGCAGGTAGGCGGTGCGCGCATTCCTCATGCGGTCGTACAGGGCGATGCCCTGCGGCGTGGTCAGTCCCTCGCGGAACTGCTCCATGAGCTGGCCTATCTTCTGGCGCTGCGTGTCCAGCGTGGCCTTGGCCAAGGCCTTTTCCGCAGGGTCTTCGATCAGCGCCAGACTGCGCACGCCGCGGAAGATGAACTCCACCGAGCTCTTGACCTCCACCAGCCTGAGCAGGCTGGTGATGCGCGTGTCGGCCAGGTAGGAGACATCGTCCGAGGCCTGGATCAGCCGCGCTCGGCCCAGCAGCGCAATCGACAGCGCGATGAGGATGAGAACCGAGAAACCCAGACCCAGCATGGAGCCCGTTTTCATATTCTTCAGATATTTCATGCGTCTTCCTTTGCGTCCTACTTTGCGTGTTGCTTCGGGTGATCGGTAGGGCCTGAATACACGCCCGTCATATGCATTCCAGGATTTTTCAAATCACGTCAGCCGGTGGTGCCGAACCCAGGCCGATGGCGGTATCCCATAATGGCCGGAAAAATCCCTGGAAAATGTGGAGAGGGAGGAATATCCAAGCCGGGAGGAAATCTGTCCTATGCTTTGATCCGTGGTCAGCAAGGATTCCGCAGCCAGGTGGATACGGCTTTGTCTTATATATTCACCAATGCTGCATGATCGGCTATGGCGAAATGAAACTTCCAGCGTGCGGCGGCTGACGCGGCAATGGTCGGCAATGGACTGCACCAGCAGTTTCTTGTCCAGGTTGTCTTCTATGTATTGAAGGGCGCGTTTCACATAGGCAGGTTCCAGGTCATGCAACCGCGCCTCGTCCATGGCCGTGAATCGTGATTTCTCCAGATAAGGACTGATGGCCATGCTCTTGAGTCGCATGATGTTCAGCGCCTTCAGCGTGGACAGTGCGCCCGCGAAATCGCCCTGCGTTTCCTGTATGTGGTACTCATAGACCAGCGCATTGCGGTGCAGGCCCTCCAACTGGTAGGTCTGCGCCGTGGACTTGGCCAGTACGGCGGCCTGCAGCGCCTGTCCGTACTGGCGCTTGCTGCAATGCACCAGCGCACTGCTGAGCCAGGCCCAGCCTGCAATGGGCGGGTTCTTGGCCTGGTAGTGGATGCCGATGCGCTCAATGGCGCGGACCACGGCGGCAGCCTCGCGCCGGCCCGACTCCAGCCCCTTGAGCGACAGCCGCAGCAGCTCGCTGTACGGCCAGGCCAGGCCCGCTGGCAGCTGGCGGCCCACATTCCCCAGCAGGTCCTGCAAGGCAGCGCTGTCGGGCGCAGCGGCACCCAGCTGGACCAGGCCTGAATCGGGCGGCGGCCCGCACCACAGGTCCTGGTGGTTTTTATAAAGAAAGACCTTCCAGAGGATTTGCGCCCTGGCCCAGGTGATCAGGGCGGGCAGCCAGGGGCTGTCTCCGGGCGCCATTTGCGCAAAATCATGGTCCTTGCCTTCGATCAATTGCAGGGCGGTATCGAGCTCGCCCAGCCGGCCATGCGCCAGCGCCAGCACATAGGTGGCGCGCACCAGGGCCTCGGGCGGCAGCAGCGCGGGATTGGCCATGGCCGCCGTGGCCAGTGAAATGGCATTGCGCTCCTCACCCAGCTGGCAATGGATGAAGGCCGCTGCGATGCGCGACGACACCGCGCGGTCAGGCATGCGGTGCAATTCGAAAATCGCCTGCGCTTCCTGAATATGCCTGAGTACCAATGATGGATATATCGGCGGCTCCGGCCATTTGCAGGCCTGCAGCAATTGCTCGGCCCGGCTGATTTTATTGTTTCCCTGATCAGTACGCTGGTGATGGTCGGATATTATTCTCCACAATCTGGATGCGCTCTCATCTGGGTGGCCGTGGATGTTGTGCGTCAAAAGATGGATTGAGTAAGAATTCTTGCATGAAAAAATCAATGATCCTGCTCGATTGATGCATTTTCATGATGAATGCATCTGTGGGGTGGCGCAGGCCTGTCCCATGGGAAACACTGATTGACTGGAGGAATCTTACAGGCTGAATAAACAATTGTTTACATTTGGAAAAGCTTTCTCTTGTCAGATTGCGCAGGCGTTTGTCTTTTTGCGAAACTTTCTCCGGCTCCATTGACTTAATTCGCTGATGCGGCTCGGTTTTTCTGATGGGAAAAATCACAAAGGCCCGCGAGAAAATCCCTGAGTTTTCTAGGGTTGTCACAAGTCGAGTGATATGCGGCCCGCATGTGGGCGGGGTGGATCTGGGCCGGTACCTGCCAGGCAAGGGCGGGCGGTCGGACGAGCTGGGCGCATGGGAGGGGTCGTGCGGCCTTCGAGCGGCCCTTGCCAGAGCCGGTGCCCGCTGGCCAATTACCTGCTTTCAGGGATATGCGCTGCGCAGGCCGTCGTCTAAAGTAAGAAATTGTCAGCAGCGCAGTCATTTGTGGCCTGCCTGAAGGCAGCGGCGGGGACCGCTCCCCGCCTGTTCGGATCTTCGGATCTTTTCTTCCAGGCCAGACCCATGCTGCAACTTTTCCAATTCCTTGCCCGTGGCACGGGGCTCGCACAGGCGTTGGGCGCCTTGGCCGTGGCCTGTGCCGTGCCGGCAGCCCAGGCCCAGAGCATCACTGCGGCACCGCTGGCAGCCGTGGCGCCGGCGGCGATTCCTGTGGACCACCCTGGCGCTCTTGCGCTGCTGGCGTTGGCCTTGGGGGCCTGCCTTGTGCGGGGTGTGCAAAAAGGGCGGATCTCCCTGGTCGGCCTGCGTGCCTGGGCCATGGGCGGTGCTGTTGTCATGACCGCAGCCACGGCGGTCTGGGGCGAGCGGGTGCAGGCCCAGATTCAGGAATTGCAGGAAGCCTTCAACCAGGCCGCGGGCGAGACGCTCACCGTTCCCGTGCAGACGACAGCGCTGGGTGCCGATGGCGCACCGCAGGGATTCCTGCCCGTGGTCTATCGCAACCAGACGTCGGTGCGGCTGAAAGTCACCGGCATCACGGACCCTGTGTGGAACACCTGCTTTCCGCTGGGCGTGCCCGGCGCGATTCCCTCGACGGCCGCGCGTCCCGGCAGCGCCTGCGCGGTCGGCGCCACGCTGGAGGCGGGCGGCTCCTGCTGGGTGGATGTGGCGCAGCTGTGCGCCAACGCGGCGGCCGCCGCGCACGGCAGCCACGCCAGCGTGCTTGCGCCCGACAGCGTGCAGGTGGACACGGCCGGGCAGCGCACGGGCAATGTGCTGTCCAACGATTCCGATGCCGATGGGGCGCTCGTGGTCGCCAGCTTCACCTATGAAGGCCAGACCGTGGCGGCCGGCAGCTCCCGGAACGTGGCGGGGCGCGGGACCTTCGCGCTGCAGGCAGACGGCAGCTTCACTTTCCAGGCGGATGCGAACTACAGCGGCGGCCATCCGCTGGGCATCGGCTACACCGTGCAGACCGGCGCGTCCAGCACGCTGAGTGTTTTCGTGAACCGGGTGCCCGTGGCCGGCAACGATACGGCCACCACCGATGCCGATACATCCGTCACCATCGCCGTGCGCGGGAACGACAGCGATGCGGATGGGGACAGCCTGACCGTTTCCGGCATCACCCAGGGCACCCACGGTTCCGTGGTCGTGGATGCCGTCACGGGCAATCCGGTCTACACGCCGAACGCCAACTTCACCGGCAGCGACAGCTTCACCTACACCATTGGCGACGGCAGGGGCGGCTTTGCCACGGCCAGCGTGTCGGTGACGGTTGCTGCTGCGCCCTCCGGCAATCAACCGCCAGTGTCTGTCTCCGATGCGATAGTGGTGGCCGAGGGCGCTGTGGCCACGGTCCTTGCCAGCGGTGCAACCAGCGTGCTGGCCAACGACACGGACCCTGACGGCAATCCGCTCGTCGCGGTGCTGGTGACGGGTCCGGCGAACGGGTCCCTGACGCTGAGCGGCAATGGCACCTTCACCTATATCCACAACGGCAGCGAGACGGTTTCCGACAGCTTTGCCTACCGTGCCAGCGATGGGCTGGCCATGGGAAACATCGTCACCGTTTCCATCACGGTCACTCCCGTGAACGATGCACCGGTTGCCGTGGCAGATCAATGGATGGTTGCCACGGACATCCCGCGGAGCATCAGCTTTGCCACGTTGCTGGCCAATGACACGGATGCCGACGGCGACAGCCTGACCATCACCCTGGCTCATTAGCCGATCAATGGCAGCCTTGCATCGCAGGCGGGCGGGGTGCTGTTCACGCCCGCTGCAGGCTACGAAGGACCGGCCAGCTTTCTCTACGACGTCAGCGATGGGCGCGGCGGCACCAGTATCGGCACGGTCAATCTGTCGGTTGGAGCGGCTAGCGCTTCTTCGGTCGTTGTTCTGAAGTCCCTGCTGGCCATCGCACAAGGCACAGGCGGGACCAGCGTCAGGTTTCCGATAACCACGAAGCTGGTGGATACGGATGGCTCGGAAACCCTGTCGATCAGGATCAGTGGACTGCCCACCAATCTGTCCTTCAATGCGGGCACGAACCTGGGTGGTGGTGTCTGGCAGTTCACCGAAGCCGACCTGCCCAATCTCATCCTGAATCTGCCTGGCAGCTACACCACGAACGCCACCAATCTCACGGTCCAGGTCACGGCGACGGAGGTGAGCGGCGGCTTCACGGCATCGACATCCACCGTGGTCACGCTCAAGGCCTCATATACGACCGTGGATGTCACCACGACCCATAGCGGCAGCTATACAGGCAGCTCGGCCAACGAGTACATCACCGGTGGCAACGGCGCCAACACCATCAGCGCCAACAACGGAAACAACATCGTTTTCGGAGGCGCTGGCGACGACAACCTGTCGGCGGGCGCAGGCTCCGATGTGCTGATGGGTGGCAGCGGCGACGACACCCTCAATGCGGGGTCGGGCACGGACCTGCTGGCCGGTGGCCCCGGCAACGATCTGATGAGCGGCGGTGATGCGGGCGAGAACTTCGTGGATGTCTTTGCCTGGTCGCTGGGAGACCAGGGGGCGGCAGGAACGCCGGCCATGGACCGAATCCAGAACTTCGCCATGGCGGCCGCGGGAGCCAACGGCGCAGGCGGTGATGTACTGGACCTGCGCGACCTGCTGCAGGGTGAATCCGCAGGCCCCGGCAATGCCGCAGGCAACCTGGCCGACTACCTGCACTTCGAGATCACGGGAGGTGATAACTGGGTCCATGTCAGCCACACGGGCGGCTTCGGTGCGGACTCCCATGCGGTGGGTGCAAGCTATTCGGCATCGGCCGAGACCCAGCAGATCATCCTGGAAGGCGTGAATCTGCAGACGCTGTATTCCGGTGCCGCCACGGATCAGCAGATCATCACGCAGCTGCTGAACAACAGCAAATTGATCGTGGATTGACCGGCGCCGGTCCTATGGCCACCGGGCACCGCGCACCGGGTCCGTTTCTCGTGCCTACATGAAATTGCGCGTATGCAGCGAAGCCAGCCGCTCCGCATGCCCACGCTCGAACCCCAGCCGCAGCAGCTTGGAAAACCGGCCGTCTGCCATGTCGCGCATGAGCTGCTGCACGCGGGCGGCGCCACGGGCCAGGGCCTCGGGGGTGAGGGTGCCGGCCGCGATGAGGATCAGGGCGTCGAAGACTTCCTCGTTCAGGCCCGAGGTGCCGGCCAGGTTGTCGAAGCGCTGCTCCACGGCCTGGGCCAGCTGGTGCTGGAAGCCGGGCTCGTGCTGCAGGCGGTACAGCAGGTGGGACATGCCCAGGGCCACATGGCGCGCCTCGTCGCGCGCGGCCAGGCGGCAGATCTGGCGTGTGAGGGGGTCGGGCGCCTCGGTCTGCAGGAACTGCAGCAGGTGCACGAAGGTGCCTTCGCCCAGTACCGACAGCAGGAAACCCGCCACGGAAAAATCCGTCTCGTCCAGCAGGCTCTTGAGCGAGGCCTGGCCACCCGCCGTGGACAGCGCGGGCTCGCGGCCATGGCGGCGGATGCGGCGCGTGAAGACATCGATGTGCCGCGCCTCGTCGGCCACCTGGATGGCCAGCGCAGCCTGCAGTTCGCGGTAGTGCGGGTGCAACTGGCCGAGGAAGCGCGCAGGCACCAGCAGGGCCGCGTTCTCGTTCTCCACCATGTAGGTCATGAGCTGGACGATGGCGTCCTCCACCGGCGCGGGCAGCTCGGGTGCGTCGTTCCAGTCGATATCGGTGTCGGCATTCCACTGCGCGGCCACGGCCTGGGCGTAGAGGTCGGAGGCGCTGTCGGTCCAGACCTGCAGCTTGTCGCTGAGCCGGAAATGGAAGGCCGGCGCGCCGGCTTCCACCTGCGCGCCACGCGCGGCCAGGCCCCAGAAAGGCTGGGCCTGCGCGGCCACGGCACCGTCGCCCGAGCGCGCATCGCTGCGGCCCGTCTGCGCCGCGCCGCGCCAGCGCCCGGCCTGGGCGCCGCCGCGCGTCACGATGGCCATGGCCTGTGCTGCGTCCACGCCATCCTCCCAGCGCAGGCCATGGCCCTGGTCGCTGCACCAGCCCGACAGCTGGGCCTGCCAGCCCGGCGCGCTGCCGGTCACGCGCAGTTGCCCGCCCACGGACAGGGCGGCCAGCGCGTGCTTGACCAGCAGATGGGCGCCGGCATCGAAGCCCAGGCCCTGCAGGTCGATGACAGGCAGGGTGGAGGCGGGCTGGGTGGAGGCGGGCAGGGCGCCGCTGTCGGAATCAGGCATGGCCATGGCGCGTATCAGTAACGGTAGTCCTGCACGGTGATGCGGCCTTCGGCGTCGTAGAAGGCCTCGTCCGTCACCGCGCGCTCCAGCAGGCCGTAGCCCGTGCCGCGGCCCGGGTGCCAGACCTTCAGGCCTTCCAGCTCCAGCAGCGGGCGCACTGCCGCGTCGTCCCAGGACATGGCCAGCAGGATGTCGCGGAAGGCGGCGGCACGCCCGGCATCGATGTGCGGGCCGGCCGTCATGTTGCAGTGGTCGAAGGCGCCCGAGGTGGCCAGCACGCGCGTGCCGCCGGCCGGCAGCGTGCCTTCGCGCGCAAAGGCCAGGTAGTTCTTGCCCACCATCCATGAAGCCTGTATCTCGCCGGCCACCATGGCGGCGGCGGCCAGGCGCTCGCCGCCGATGTGGTCGCCATGCTTGCCGCCCAGCACGTCAAAGCGGCGTGCCGTGTAGTCGCGCCCGGCCACCAGCCCTTGCTGGCGCAGATGGTCCAGCGGGATCAGCGTGGCCTGGGGCGAATCCACGGCACCGAAGCCCACGGTCTTGCCGCGCAGGTCCTGCACGCTCTGGATGGGGCTGTCTGCTGGCACGACCAGCAGCGAATGCAGGTCCAGGTCGGTATCGCGCATGGCGATGGACTCCACGCGCAGGCCGCGCGCGCGGGCCATGCGGTCGGCGCGCACAAAGGCCAGCGGCGAGTTCCAGGCCAGGTGCACATCGCCTGCCATCAACGCCTCGGTCAGCGACTCGTAGTTGGAATAGAGCACGTAGTCGAAGTAGTAGCCGCGCTCGATGAAATACGCCTTGAAGCCTTCCCAGATGGTGATCACCTTGGGGGCGTAGGCCACGGCGCCGAGCTTGATCACGGGGGCGGTTGTCGTCATGCGGAAGTCCTTTGCTGGATGGGGGAGGAGGGGTGAAGCGATCGACGGGTTCTGCCGTTCAGGCTCAGGCGGCGGCGTCGCACATGCCTTTGCCCAGCATGTCGTAGATCACATCGGTGGTGGGCGCCATGACCGAGGCGGCGCGCGCATCGCGGAACAGGCGCTCTATGCCCAGCTCCTTGCGGAAGGCGGCGCCGCCGCACACGCGCATGGCAATGTCGGTCAATTCCAGTGCGGCCTCGGCGGCTGCGGCCTTGCTCTGCAGCAGGCGGGTGCGCGCATCGGCCCGGGCCGCCTGCACGGCGGCCACGGTATCGTCGCGCAGCAGGCGGGCCTGCTCCAGGCGCAGCTGGGCACGGGCCAGGTAGGCGCGGATGGTGGGCAGGTCGGCCAGCGAGCTGCCGCTTTCCGCAAAGCGCGTGCCCGCCACATGGGCCACGGCGCGGCGCAGCGCGCCCTGCATCAGGCCGATGGACGTGGTGGCGATCAGCGTGGGAAAGAAGGGCATCAGATAGCGGCCCTTCACGGCCTCGCCCTCGCCGTCGGCGCCCAGCATGCGGGCGCGTGGAACGCCCACGTTGCGTGCCTCGATGGGCGAGGACGCATTGCCGCGCAGCCCCATGCCGTTGAAGCGTCCGGGAATGGACAGGCCCGGCAGCCGGCTGTCCACCAGCCACAGCGTATTGCCCTCGCCCTGCGTGGCGCGCGAGATCCAGACATAGGAATCGGCCTCGCCGGCCGACGTGATCATGCTCTTGAGCGCGTTCAGGTGGATGACATCTTCAGCGGCGGTCGCCGTGCCCGTCGGCGCCCAGATATGGCTGCGCGAGCCGGCTTCGGACACGGCCAGCGTGGTGAGGTGGCGGCCGGCCGCGATCTCGCGGCGCACAGGGTCGTCGGCAAAGGGTTCGATCAGCGCCACGCCGCAGTAGTGCATGGTCAGCACCATGGCCGTGCAGGGGCAGTCCTGGGCAATGCGCTCGACGACCTGCACCGCTTCGGCCAGGCCCTTGCCCAGGCCGCCCACCTCGCTGGCGCTGATCAGGCCCAGCAGGCCGGCTGCCGCCAGTGCATCCAGCGCGGCGCGCGGGTAGCGTGCCTGCTCGTCGATCTGCGCGGCCTGGGGCGCGATGATGTCGCGCATGAGGGGTTCGAGTTGCTTCAAAACTTCCATCTGGGTTCACCGTGGGCATGCCCATGACCGCCTGCCGGGAGGCTGTTGCTGGAAGTCTGGGGAAATGCTGGGGCGCCGCGATGGCCGCTGGACGCGCCTGCCGCATGCAGACCTGCAATGGCGGATGGGCTGGGGAAAGAATGCAGGCGATTATGCGCCGGGTGCACTACGGCTTCGCGCAACGGGCGCCTTGCTCGGGCACCATGGCTGGTGTGTGCTTGATCCCGGTCAAGGTGGCGGGAGAACGCTGCGTCGTCACAGCACATTCACGCATGCAGGCAGGCACGCATTCACGCAGGCTCGAAAGCTTGAACGCCTGGGCCCTAGGCCCTGGCAAGCCCCATGGCCAGCGCCTGTGCTGACCCCATCGGCTTGGCAAAGAAGTAGCCCTGGGCCAGATCCACGCCAAGGCTTGCCAGCGCATTGAATTCCTCGGCAGTCTCCACACCTTCGGCGACCACCACGCTTCCTATTTCGTGCGCGAAACTCGTGAGCCCCTTGGCGAGCGCACGGCGGCTGCGGTCGGTATCGACGTCGTGCGTGATGCTCATGTCCAGCTTGATCATGTCCGGTTGAAGATGCAGGATGTGCCGCATGCTGGAGTAGCCGGCACCGGCATCGTCGACTGCCAAGGTCGCGCCCCGGCGCCGCAGCGGAGCCAGTGCATCGGCCAAAGCCCTGTAGTCATCCACGGCGGCATGCTCCGTGATTTCCAGCGTCACGCGCGACAGATCCTGGTCCGAACCCAGAAGCCGGGGCAGCTGCCCCGACTGGATCAGCTGCGGCGAGCAGTTGACTGCGAGCAGCCAATCGGTTGGCAGGCGACCGAGCGCGCCAAGCGCCGTGTCGATTGCATGGCGCTCCAGCTCCAGCCCCAGGCCGACTTCGTGCGCTGCCTTGAACCATTGGTCTGGCGGGCGAAATGGCTCCAGGTCAAAGCGCGACAAGCACTCAAAACCGTGCAGCTTGCCTGTCGCGATGGTGTATACGGGCTGAAATACAGGGCGCAGCGCATTGCCCTGCATGGCAAGGCGGATTTCGTTGGCCGCTTTGTCCCTTGCATGCTGGACCGCAGAAGTTGCACTGAAATGCAGTCCCAATAAATCGGAGAATGCCCGCAATAGCGACATATCGTGCTCACCCAGCGCGGGATTGGGCTGGTGGCTGAAGCAGCACAAGGTGCCGTACAGACGGTTGTCATCCAGGCGGATCGGTACGCTCAGGTGCGAGCCGATGGGAATGGTGTGCGTCTCCGGTATTTCCTGTGCAGCGGGTAAACGGGACGTGTCTGGAATCAACTGCGGCAATTCGCCATTGACCACCTTCTGGCAATAGCCCTCGTTCAATGGAATCTTCTGCTGCCGGAAAATCACACCGCCAGTGCTCTCGTCCACATGCTCCAGCACCCGATCCGCTTCGCGGAATCGGGCCACAAAGGCCACATCCATGCCAAGATGCCGCCGGACCACGGACAGCACACGGTCCACTCCATCCAGTTCAATGGCGAAAGCAAAAATTCTGCTCAAAGGTGCGAATGTGGATTTTCGAGGGGTCATTTCATTGATCTGCTCTATCAGATGTGTACGCACATTGAATTGACGCGCTGCTGGCGGATTGGCGGTCCTCAGTTCTGCCCGACATGGCCGAGCGGCACGATATGCCGTTGATAACGGGAATGAATTATCGGTAGTCCGCTCCATTGGCAGGAACACGGCAAGGTTGGGGTTGCCGCGCCATCGCAAATCAGAACAGGGGGAGAGCAATGGCCCTAAGTATGCGCGGTTGAAGTGCGCAGGTCGAGTCCGTCTGTTCGGATTGACAATGGGAATGAAAAGCCAACGCGGGAACTTGCAAGTTCATTGCACCGCCTGGAACACCGGTCATGCCGCATGCCCCGGGCGTGACGGGTCCAGGTGCTCCATCGGTCACTGCCTGGCCGTATGGCGAATGCGGGCCAGGTACTGGCTGGGCGTCAGCCCCAGATGTTTGCGAAACGCGGCTCCCATGTGCGATTGATGGCTGAAGCCGCAATCGTGGGCGATACAGGCCAGCGAATCGGCATCCGCCCGCATCATGGAGCGGGCCGCCTGTATGCGGGTCTCCACAAGATAGGCATGCGGAGTCATGCCAAGCAGCTGGGAAAACTCACGCAGAAAACGCAGCGGGGTGCGACGGGTCATCCGGGCCAGCTGGGCAATGCTCAACGGCTGTGCAAACTCGGCCGCCATGCGCTCCAGAACCGGCCGATACACCGGGCGCAATGCATCGATGCGCGGGATGGGCACATGGGGCACATCCCTCGCATCGACGCATTGCCGGGCCATGAAGTGCAGGGCTGCCTGCTCTATTGCCAGGGTGTCCGTCTCGGGGCAAAGCAGCAGTTGCCGCAGCTGGTGCGCAATTTGCAAGGCGGCGCGCTGGCCAGGGTGCACAACGCGCCGGGCTTCGGTGTCAGGCACTGCGTCGTCCAGCCATTGCTCCCATTGCGCAGGGGTACAGCGAACCACCAGGTACTCGCCGCCCGTGGCCGATTCGGAAAACACATCCACCCCCGGTGGCGTGCGTGCCACCGTGCCGGGCCATGTGTCGAAGTCCACGCGGCGGTCGCTGCCAATGGCATGCACGCCTTGCTGGCGCTCCAGCGCAATGCCCAGCGAATGAAGGCGGGTCGGGTCATGGCTGCTATAGGCGGCGCGGCCCAGCAGCTGCACCTCGAATCCCGGTAGTTCCTGAACTTTCATCACCCTGGCGCCTTGTGTCTTGAACTGAAATTTCTTGATAGACGGGAAACCGGGCGCTGCCCACACTGAAGGCATGAACGCAAACCACACGGAAATTCACCGCATCATCGGTCTCATCGGGGGCATGAGCTGGGAGTCCAGCGCCGAGTACTACCGGCTCATCAACCAGGGCGTGCGCGACCGGCTGGGTCCGCTGCGCTCTGCAAAACTGCTCATGTACAGCGTGGATTTTGGCCCCATCGAGCTGGCCCAGCATGAAGGCCGCTGGGATGACGCAGCTGCCTTGCTGGAAGATGCCGCGCGGCGGCTGCAGGATGGCGGGGCGGATGGGGTGCTGCTGTGCACCAACACCATGCACAAGCTGGCAGACCGCATTGCGGCAGCGGTGCGCATCCCTTTTCTGCACATTGCCGACCCGGTGGCCGATGCAGCCCGGGCGGCAGGCCACCGCAGGCTGGGGCTGCTGGGCACCCGCTTCACCATGGAGCAGCCCTTCATGCGCGAGCGCCTGCAGCAGCAGGGGCTGGAGGTGATGGTGCCGCAGGAGGCGGACCGCGCCGAAGTGCACCGCATCATCTACGAGGAACTGTGCGCAGGCCGGATACGGGAAGAGTCGCGGCGCACCTATCAGCGCATCATGGCGCAGCTGGCCGGGCAGGGCGCCCAGGCCATGGTGCTGGGCTGCACGGAAATCAGCCTGCTGGTGCAGCAGGCGCATTGCCCCGTGCCCGTGCTGGACACCACGGCCTTGCATGCCGAGGCTGCGGTGGACTTTGCATTGACGCCTTGAGGCGCCAAAACGACCCGGACTGAACCGGCCCGGACCCCTATCAGCGGCAGATGTGACCTGCAAGCGCACGCAAGCGGCCCACCTGCGGCAAGCAGATCATCCGTGGGGCCGCCCTGGCGCAAGCGGGGCGAGTTCCATCCGGTCCCGTCCCTTGCGCTTCGATGCATAGAGGGCCTCGTCGGCCTGCTTGAGCCAGTGGGACAGCTCTGTTCCGGGCTGGTCGAACAAGGCCGCACCGATGCTCAGGGACACGGGCTGCGGCGTCGCGAACATCGCGCGCGCCTGCTGCACGAACGCCTCGCGCAAGTCCTGGCCCAGCTCCTGCGCGGCCGTGCCGCAGACGTTGTGCAGCAGGATCACGAACTCATCCCCGCCCAGCCGCGCGGCCAGTGCGCCGCGAGGCAGCACGCTGCGGATGAGGTCGCTCAGCGTCACCAGCAGGCGGTCGCCGGCATCGTGGCCGTGCAGGTCATTGACCTGCTTGAAGTGGTCGATGTCGATCAGCAGCAGGGCGCCGGGGCGGGCCGGCGAGGCTTGTGCCAGCAGCGCCGGTGCGCGCAGATAGAGCGCGCGGCGGTTGTCCAGGGAGGTCAGCGGATCGCGCGCGGCAATCTGCGCGATGCGCTCCTCGCGGCGATGGCGCTCCGTCCCGGTCATGGACATGGCCAGCAGCATGATCGCCATCACGCCCTCCACCAGCGAGATCAGGATCACCGTGCCGCGGAAACTGCCCAGGTTGACGAAGGCGTCCAGCGCCACGGTCGATCCGGCCTTGGCGAGGTAGAACAGGCCGTGCGCCAGCAGCACGAAACTCAACTGCGCCGCGCCCATGCCCAGCGCGCCGCCATGCGGGCGCAGCAGCAGGCCGGCGCGCAAGGTGGTGATGGCGATCAGCAGCGACTGGATGCCCAGCATCGCCTTGGACCACCAGGGCCCGTCTGGCAGAAACAGCATGGCCAGCCAGACGACGGCCAGCAGCCACCAGAAGTGCGACAGCCGCACGCGCATGAATCCGGCGACCCCGGCCAGGAACAGCCAGTGGGCGGCGATCAGCAGGCCGTTGGGAAACCAGATGCCCAGCAGCACATGGCCGCTGGAACGCAGCAGGGCCAGCACGCAGCCCACGACGATGATGGCGAACCCCGCGCTCCACAGCAGCAGCGAGCGTTCGCGCACGCTGCTCCATTCCGCAGCCAGATACAGCGCCGAAGCGGCCGCCATGGCCGTGGTGAGAACGAGCAGGGTGAAGGGGTCGAGAGCCATGGGCGATGGAGGTATCGGCGCAGGCGCGCTCCTTGTGAGAGCCGCCAGACAAGGAGCAATGCGGCGACGGTCCGTGCCGTCGCGATGCAGTGGAGCAAAGCGAGCGGGGCGGATTGTCGCAGGAAGCGGGTTTTCAGGCTTGCTCGATCACCCGGCTGCAGCGATTCCGGCGTCGGCCGCGTTGCCAAGGCCACGTCGCGGAGGCGAACGCCGGGTCCTTGCACTGCGCAGGCATCCCGCCGCTCCAGACCATGGCGAAGCCGTCCTCACTGCTGGGCTGCGGGCTCTGTTGGAAGCCCGGGGCCTTGTGGAAGGCGGTGGATTTGCCGAGCTTGCTTGCCGGCAGGCTGATGAAGAGGGACCTGGTCATGCTGGACCAAGAGGAAGCGGCCACGGCTGCGCGCGGGGCCGTCCATGCACCTGCCGCTCCCCGCTTTGCCATGGTGGCCCGGGGGCGGCAAGGCGGGAGCACCGGGGCAAGATGCCCTATGGGGCGTCAACCGTGACCGGGGGAGCCGGCCCTGTCAGACGGCAACGGCGTGCAGGCGGGTATTGAAAAGCGGCCCTTGGGTGAAGGTCGCCAGGCGCTTGGCCAGCCACAGCACCGCCAGGTCCACCAGGGGTTCCACCAGCACGACGCACATGTAGGCAGCACCGAAGCTTGCCACCTCGGTCAAGGTTGCCAGGCTGGCACCGTGGCCGTAGATGGCCCAGAACGCGACCCACAGGACAATGCCGCCCTGGTAGGTGGTGGACAGGGCCAGGGCCTGCCTGTAGCTGATGTCCACATAGGCCGTGCCGGCGGGAATCAGCCGGCGCGCCAGTTGGTTCACCGCATACAGCGGCACCAGCAAGGTGGTGACGTTCATGCCGTACTGCGGCAGGTCGAAGGGGGCAAAGAACAGGCCCTGCACCAGCAGGCCGAACGCCAGGCCGATGGCCGCAGCTCCCGCGCCGAACATCAGCAGCAAGGTCGAGCCCAGGATCAGATGGACCTCGGACACGCCGACCGGCTCGTGCGGAAACACCTCGAAGAAGCTGAACACCAGCGCGGTGGTGATGACACTGCGGGCCAGCAGCGCGAGCCAGCCGCCGTTGTCGCGCAGGCTTTGCCGTGCCAGGGCGGCGGTCAGGCCGAAGGCCGCTGCGGCGGTGACATAACTGAGGGCGATTTTTTCGGGGCTGACGACGCCGGGTTCGATGTGCATGGGAGGTCCTGAACAGTCAAGGTCCGTTGCAGGGCGGGCGCCGGCTGCGCAACGGCAAAGGTATTGAGCATAGCCGTGGATGAATGGCTGCGCCATGCCTTGGCGCGGCAGATGCGTTTTCTGTCCAGGCTGCGCGGATGTACTCGGGTGATGCCGGGAGCAGCCATGCAGCGATTGCCGCTGTTGTCTGGATGCCGACAGCTCACTTCAAGGCGTTGTTGAGTCGCTGAAGCTCAAGTTGCTTGGCAGCACTGGCCTCGAGATTTGCACGCTCCTCGTCCAAATACCGATAAATGCTTTTGAGCTCAGTGATTTTCTTTCTGATTTCCAGCATTTTCTTTTCAATCAACTTGGCACCCTCGGCACAATCGATTGACTTGTTTCTCTGAGCGTCCAGAATTTCGCCTATTTCCGCAAGAGAAAATCCCATGCTTTGTGCGCGCTGGATAAATCCAAGATCCTGCAGGGTTTGTGGTGTGTAAACACGGTAATTGTTGTTTCGCCGCAATGGTGCGATAAGGCCGATCTTCTCGTAGTAGCGCAGGGTATGGCGGCTGGCGCCGCTGCGGACCTCGAGTTCGCCGATATTCATGAGAAAACGCTTGACTATAGAGTTGGGTCGACAGTCTACACTCGATTTTTCATCGTGCCAAGGAGCAGAAAGATGAGCGTGGAGTGCTTTGTTACGGGAGGGACCGGCTTCATCGGCCAGCATCTGGTGTCATGCCTGAGCGCAAAAGGTCACACGATTCGGGTGCTGATGCGTCGCCCGGAGCGCCTGGCGCAATTGCGGGAGCAGGTCGACAATCTGGGAGGTGTCGCAAACCGGGTCTTTGCCGTGGCTGGCGATCTGGAGCAGGAGAGCCTCGGCTTGAGTCTTTCCGATCGAGAGGCTTTGCGGCAGGCCGAAGTTGTGTTCCACCTGGGCGCCCACTTCGCGTGGGGCCTTTCAATGGAGCATTCGCGTGCAGTGAATGTGGAAGGTGCAAAGCGCGTGGCGTTGTTGGCAGCGCAGCAAGATAGCCGGCTGGTGATGATCGGCGGCTATATGCTGAAGAACAATGAACATCTGCAGCGCATCGGAATTGATCCCGGCCATCCGGAAAGGACTCATTGGCCTGCCGTCTATCGGCGTGTCGGCGCTTACGAGGGGAGCAAACTGGAGGCGCATTTCGCGACCCTGGAGTTCATGGCTGCCAAGGGAGGGAAAATGACCGTCGTGCACCCCGCAACGGTCTGTGGTCATAGCCGCACGGGACATATACCTTGCAGCCAGCCACTGGTGGATCTGATACGCAATCTGGCGCAGGGAAAACTGGCTGCAGTGCCCGGTAGCGCAGAGCACTGGTTGCCATTGGTCACTGTGGATTATCTGGTCGAGCTGGTTTCGGCTTGCGCTTTTGATCCTTCCATGGCCGGTCAGGAGCTTCTGGCGCTTGACGACCAAAGTCCCAACTTGCGAGAACTCCTGGCAGAGGTGGCACAACCTCTTGGAATAAAGTCCCCAAAGCATCATATTTCGCTCCGATTGCTGAAATGGCTTTTGAGCATTCCTCCGGTCGCACGGTTTTTGAATACGGATGCCGAAGCCCTGGACTTCATCCAGACTACGCGTTTTGACACAGCGGCGGTCGAGCAATTCGCCAAAAGGCACGGAATATCAAAGCCGGATATTCGTCAATCGTTACGGAATACTGCAATGTTCGTCAACTCATATTGCATGCCCAATGAAAGAGTCCACTGACGTGTATTTTGCCGGGATGAATACTGAGAAACTATCAAGATGCATTGCACCTATGCAGGCACAGCCAAGAGCAGCCCTCCACTGCGCCCGTGGCACTCCATAATTGTCCTTTTCAGGTGTCGAGGCCGGCACCGAGCATCCGTTTCGAGGAATCCGCTTCAGTGAATCAACAAGTCCATACAAGAATCGCTGTCCTGGGGCCCGGTGCGATCGGGACCACCGTCGCTGCTGCGTTGCACGAAGTCGGCCGCACGCCCATGCTTTGCGGCCGTACGCCGCGTGACAGCCTGGTGCTGCAAGGTAGCGGTGTTCGCATCGTTGTTCCCGGGCCGGTGAGAACGGATCCAGCACAGATTGCACGCCCGGTGGACCTCGTTTTTCTCGCGGTCAAAGCGACTCAGAACGCTGCCACTGCGCAATGGCTTGCGGCGTTGAGCGGCCCGCAAACCGTCGTGTGTGTCCTGCAAAACGGGGTCGAGCAGTTGGAGAGTGTCACTGCGCTGTGCCCTCAGGGGCGAGTCGTTCCTGCAGTCGTGTGGTTCCCTGCGCAGGCGCAATCCGATGGATCGGTGCTCCTGCGCAGCGATGCTCGGATCAGCCTGCCTGACGAGGCGGCCTCCCTCGTGGTTGCGCAGGCACTGCAAGGCTCCCGGTGCCTGGTAGACCTGGTTTCGAATTTCAGATCTCTGGCCTGGCAAAAGCTGCTGCAGAACGCGGCGGCCGGGCTCATGGCGCTCACGCATCGCCGCTCGGGCATGTACGGCCGGCACGACATCTCCAAGCTCACACTGGACTACCTGCAGGAGTGCCTGGCCGTGGCACGCGCCGAAGGTGCTGAACTGGGCGATGAGGTCCCGCAGGCGATCCTCGACAAGTTCCAGGCATCCCCTGCCGACCTGGGCACGTCCATACTGGCGGATCGCGAAGCAGGCCGTCCGCTCGAATGGGATATCCGCAACGGCGTTATCGCGCGCCGCGGCCGGGCGCGCGGGATTCCGACCCCGATCGGTGATGTCTTGGTGCCGCTTCTTGCTGCCGCGAGCGACGGCCCCGGCTGATCACCCATGCCTTGACGATAAGGCCTGTGATCACAGGCCTGCCATCCGCATTCAGCCTGAAACTGCCGGCAGCACCCCCCAATCCCAACCCTGCCGGCCGATTTTTCCGAAGCCGGGGACAATACCGGGTTCGCGGGTTTTTCCGGCTCGACCTGGGTCGAGGACGGGAATCGCTTGCGGAAGGAAGCTGCACTGGCGTTGAACCCGGACGCAGAAAACCCCAAGATCGGACGGCGGCGAGACTGCCGAGATGGCGCAGGTGCATGTGACGAAGAGGGATTGGTGGACAAGGGCCTGCCGCAGCCGCAGCGGTCGGCCCGTCAAACGCGATACCCGCCTGGTGGGCTGGCTGCTGGCCGTGGTGTTCGTGTCGGTATCGGCGGCCACGGTGTGGCAGTTGGTGGCTGCACGCCAGCGCACGCTGGCCGAGGTGGATACCGTCAACCGCAATCTGGCGCAGACGCTGAATACCTATTCCGAAGGCGTGATCACCCAAAGCTCCATGCTGCTGCTGGGCATTGCCGAAAGGCTGGAGCTGGATGGCGCCGGTGCCGCGCACCTGGAGCGCGTGCTGCATCTGGTCAACCGCCAGGAGCAGTTGCTGAACCAGCTCAACGAGCTGCTGGTCGTGGACGCGCAGGGGCGCTGGCTGATGTCGTCCAAGGGGACGTTTCCCCCAGGAACGCAAAGCGCGGACCGCGACTTCTTCACGCACCACCGCGACGACCCGTCGTCAGGCATCTACATCGGGCCGCCGATCCGCAGCCGCTCCACAAGCGAATGGGTGATCACCATCAGCCGGCGCTATACCGACAGCGAGGGCCAGTTTGCCGGCGTGGTCGTGGTGACGCTGGGTGTGGAAAATTTCCTGCGGCTGTTCGGCAAGATCGACATCGGCGAGCAGGGCGCCATTTCACTGAGCACGCCGGGCGGGCAACTGCTGGTGCGCCACCCCTTCCGTGAGCAGGACCTGGGCCGGGACTTCTCGCAGTCGCCCAATTTCCTGCGCCACTATGCGGGGGCGATGTCGGGCACGGCGTCGTTCCGCTCGGGCCTGGATGGCACGGAAAGAATCTATGCCTTCCTGCGCAGCGAGCGCTATCCGCTGGTGACCACGGTGGCCCTGGGCCGCGACGAGGCGCTCAGTTCCTGGCAGCGCCAGGCGCAGCTGACGCTGGCCGTGGTTCTGGGGCTGTTTCTGGCGATTGCGCTGATCGGCTGGCGGCTGACGGCGGCGATGCGGCTGCGCTCGCGTGCCGAATGCTCCCTGGTCAGCGCGCGCGAGGAATTGCTGCAGGCCAACCGCCGGCTGGAGGTGCTGGCCGCCCAGGACCAGCTCACGGGCCTGGCCAACCGGCGCCGCTTCGACGAGGTGCTGGAGCGCGAGGCACGGCGCGCCGTGCGCGAGGGCACGCCGCTGTCGCTGCTGCTGATCGATCTGGACCATTTCAAGGGCTACAACGACGCCTACGGCCATGTGGCGGGCGATGCCTGCCTGCAGACAGTGTGTCGCACCCTGGCCCAGGCCGTGCAGCGGCCCGGCGACATGGCGGCGCGCTACGGCGGGGAGGAGCTGGCCGTGGTGCTTCCCAATACGGACCATGCCGGCGGGCTGCAGGTGGCCGAGCGGCTGCGTGCGCGCATCGAGGGCCTGGGCCTGGAGCACCGCAGCAGCCGCTTCGGCCAGGTGACGGCCAGCATCGGCGTGGCGACAGCGCAGTGCGGTGAGGCTGGCGCGACTCAAGGCGCTACACAAAGCGCTACACAAGGCACTACCCACGGCTCCACCCAAGGTGCCGCCGTGGCGCTGGTGGAAGCGGCCGACCGTGCGCTGTACCGCGCCAAGGCCGCAGGGCGCAACTGCGTGCAGGGCTGAATGGGGGTGGGTCTGCGTGCGCTCAGTCCGTGGGCGAGCGGTGGGCCACCACCTGCTGCTTGAGGTCGCCCAGCGCCTGGTACAGGTCGTTGCGGCTGGCCTGCGGCATGTCGCCGAACATGCCCATGACCCAGGACTCATGCGCCTTGGCCATGCGCGCAAAGGTCTTGCGGCCCAGCGGGGTGAGGTGCAGCACGGAGCTGCGCCGGTCGGACTCCACCTTGGTGCGCACCACCAGGCCCTCCTTCTCCAACTGGTCGGTGATGCCGGTGATGTTGCCGTTGGTCACCATCATGTGGCGCGACAGCTCGCCCATCTTCATACCCTCGGGCGCGCGCTGCAGCTGGGCCATGAGGTCGAAGCGGGGCAGGGTGGTGTCGAATTCGCTGCGCAGGCGGTTGCGGATCTCGCCTTCGATGAGGTTGCAGCAGGTGAGCATGCGCAGCCACAGGCGCAGCGCATGGTGGTCGTCGGGCGCGGCGCGCGACTCCAGGTCGGGAGCGTGGGTCATGGCTGGTTCTGCGGTGTGGGGGCGCTCAAGCCCATCTGCGCGAGGATGGCGCGCGTCAGCGGGCTGGCCGGGTCGTTCAGGGTGAGCACGATGTCGAAATGGTTGGTGCCGGGCATGGCCACGTACTGGCCTGACGATGGACCGGGGCCACAGCGCTGGTTCCAGGCGGCCAGGTAGTCGTCGCTCTGGCGCTTGAATTCATCGGTCTCGCTCTCGCCGTAGCTCACGATGAGCGGGCAGGCCGCGCCGTGCGGCAGGAGGGCGGGGCTGTTGCGAATGGCGTCCTGCTCGCTCAGGCGAATCCATTCGTTGATGTGGGTGTGCACCAGCGGGCGCAGGTCGAACAGGCCCGACAGCGGTGCGGCGCCGCGCACCACGTCTTCGGGCACGCCGTAGTCCGCATGCCAGCCGCCGGCCAGCAGCATGCCCGCCAGGTGGCCGCCGGCCGAGCTGCCGCAGACATGGATGCGGCCCGGGTCGCCGCCGTAGCGGGCGATGTGGGCATGCACCCAGGCCAGGGCGCGGCGTGTCTGGTCCACGATGCGGTCCAGCGTGACGGCGGGCGCCAGCGAATAGTTCAGGGCCACCACCACGGCGCCGGCGCGCGTGAAGGTGGGCGCCATGCTGCTGGAGTCGTCCTTGGACAGCAGCCGCCAGTAGCCGCCGTGGATGAAGAAGAGAACAGGGGCGCCTGCCGCCCCGGTTGCTGCCGGGAAAATGTCCAGCAGCTCGTCGGCATGATCGCCATAGGCCACGTTCAGCGCGCAGGGCAGGCTCTGGCGCGCGGCCCGGCTGTCGTCGGCATAGGTCTTGATGATGGGGGTGATGTCGGGTACCGTCGCGCGGGCGTTGTACTGGACATCGAGTCCGGCGCGGTCGTAGTGACGGTAGAGTGCTGGCATTGGAACGGAGATGGCGCGAAATGGTTTGTATGGCAGGTATTGGTACAAGTCCCAGACTTGTTCTGCAAAATACTTTAAACCTAAACTAAGACCCGCGCCAACCGTTCCAGCCCTTACAGAGTTTCCCGTCCAGCGTGACGGAAGACTGCCTCACCACCGATTGCCATCCGCGCGGCCCGCGCAAGGAGCACAGCAGCATGCGTTTCCTCACCCCCTTCCTGGCCGCAGCGGCCCTGGCCCCTGCCTTTGTTCCCGCGCTCGCGCAGGCGGACACCATCAAGGTCGGTATCGCCAACGATATTTCCGGGCCGTTTGCCGCGCTGGGCGCCGAGGCGCGCGATGGCTTCAACCTCGCCATCAAGCAGTTGGGCGGCAAGCTGGGCGGCCAGCCGGCCGAGTTCCTGCAGACCGACATGGGCGGCAACCCCGACCAGGCGCGCCAGCTGGTCACGCGCTACATACAGCGCGACAAGGTGGATTTCTTCACCGGCCCCATCGGCTCCAACGTGGCCCTGGCCGTGGGCCCGGCGCTGTTCGGCGCCAAGGTGCCCTACCTGTCCAACAATCCCGGCCCCAGCCAGTTCGCGGGCGCGCAGTGCAATGCGTTCTGGTTCGGCACGTCCTACCAGAACGATGCCTTCCACGAGGCAGCCGGCAAGCTGGCCGCCGACCGTGGCTTCAAGAAGATGTTCATCATGGCGCCCGACTATCCGGCGGGCAAGGATGCGCTGGTCGGCTTCAAGCGCGGCTACAAGACCGCGCCCGGCGAAGAGGTCTACACCAAGCTGGGCCAGATCGACTATGCGGCCGAACTGGCCCAGATCCGCGCGGCCAAGCCCGATGCGGTCTACATCTTCCTGCCGGGCGGCATGGGCATCAACTTCGTCAAGCAGTTCGTGTCCACGGGGCTGTCGCAAAGCGTCAAGCTGATCGGCCCGGGCTTCTCGGCCGACGAGGACGTGATCCAGGCCGTGGGCGAGCCCATGCTGGGCATGGTCAACACCGCGCAGTGGGCGCATGACCTGGACGTGCCGCAGAACAAGGCCTTCGTCGAGGCCTTCCGCAAGGAGTACAAGGGCCGCAACCCCTCGGTCTACGCGGCCCAGGCGTATGACGTGATCATGGCCATGGATGCGGCCGTCAAGCAGGCCGGCGGCAAGGCCTCGGACCGCCAGGCCATCGTCAAGGCGCTGGAGAAGGCCGACTACGCCTCGGTGCGCGGCCCCTTCACGTACGGCAAGAACCACTACCCCATCCAGGCCTACTACCAGCGCGTGATCGAGAAGGATGGCAGCGGCCGCATCACCAACAAGCTGGTGGGCAAGGTGTTCGATAAATATCAGGACGTCTACGTCAACGACTGCAAGATGTGACCCCGCCGCCGCGCCCCCGTCGGGCGCGGCGTGCCTTGATCTTGATTTTCAAAGCCGGATGATTTGTTGACCGCGCGCGGGCCGATCGCCCGCGGCAGGGGGCGTGTGGATGACGTGGACGCTGCTCTTGGAGCAATTGCTCAATGGCCTGCAGTTCGGGCTGATGCTGTTTCTGATCGCGGCCGGGCTGACCCTGGTGTTCGGCATCATGGACATCATGAACCTGGCCCATGGCTCGCTGTACATGGCGGGCGCCTATGTGGCGGCAGAGACCCTGCAGCGCACGGGCTCGTTCACGGCGGCGGTGCTGGTGGCGGCCGTGGCCACGGGCGTGGCTGGCATGGTGCTGGAGCTGGTGCTGATACGGCGCCTTGCCGTGCGCGACCACCTGGCCCAGGTGCTGGGCAGCTATGCGGTCATCCTCATCGCCAATGACCTGGTCAAGATGGTCTGGGGCCCGGCGCCGGTGATGCTCAACATGCCGGCTGCGCTGTCCGGGCCCGTGCAGCTGCTGCCCGATCTCATGTACCCGGCCTACCGGCTGATGATCATCGTCTTCGGCCTGGCCGCCGCGTTGGGCCTGTACTGGTTCGTGACGCGCACGCGCGCCGGCGTGCTGGTGCGGGCAGGCGCCTCCAACCGCCAGATGGCCACGCTGATGGGCGTGCGCGTGCCGCTGCTGTTCCTGGGCGTGTTCACGCTGGGCGCCATGCTGGCGGCGGTGGCGGGCGCGCTGCTGGGGCCCATCACCTCGGTGCAGGTGGGTATGGGCGAGGACATCCTGATCCTGGTGCTGGTGTGCATCGTCATCGGCGGCATAGGTTCCATACGCGGCGCCCTGGTGGGGGCCTTGCTGGTGGGCATGGTGGATACGGCGGGGCGGGCCTTCCTGCCCATGCTGCTGCGCCAGGTGTTCTCCCCGGCCGTGGCGTCCAGCGTGGGGCCCACGCTGGCGGCGATTTCCATCTACGTGCTGATGGCGGTGGTGCTGGTGTACCGTCCTTCCGGCCTTTTCCCTGCGCGAGGCTGAGCATGGAACACAGCACATTGCAAGGCAGGTTCCAAGCCCGGTTCTTCTGGACCGTACTCGCGCTGCTGGCGCTGGCGGTGTTCCCGCTGGTGGCGCCTGCACTGGGGCTGGACTTCTACATCTCCTTCGTGCGCCGCGTGCTGATCTACGCGCTGGCCGCCACCAGCCTGAACCTCATCCTGGGCTATGGCGGCATGGTGGCCCTGGGGCACGCGGCCTTCTTCGGTGCGGGGGCCTATGCGGTGGGCATCCTGGCCATGAACGGTGTGACCTCGGCCCTGGTCGCCTGGCCTGCCGCCGCGCTGCTGGCCGGGCTGCTGGCCGCCGCCACGGGCGCCGTGTCGCTGCGCACGCGCGGCGTGTACTTCATCATGATCACGCTGGCCTTTGCGCAGATGCTGTTCTATATCTTCATCTCGCTGCGCCAGTACGGCGGCGAGGACGGGCTGAACCTGCCCGGCCATTCCGTGCTGCCCGGGCTGGACCTGGGCCACGACGTTTCTTTCTACTACGTGGTGCTGGCGCTGTTCGCGGTGCTGATGGCCTTGTTCGGCCGGCTGGTGGATTCGCGCTTCGGCAAGGCGCTGCAGGGCGTGCGCGAGAACGAGTCGCGCATGGAGTCGCTGGGCTACCCGGTCTACCGCCTGAAGCTCGTGGCCTTCGTTCTCAGCGGCGCGGTGGCGGGGCTGGCGGGCGCGCTGCTGGCCAACCACAACCTGTTCATCTCGCCCAGCCTCATGCACTGGACCCAGTCGGCCAACCTGCTGATCATGGTGCTGGTCGGTGGCGTGGGCCTGCGCTGGGGCGGCGTGGCCGGCGCCGTCGTCATGCTGACGCTGGAGGAAGTGCTTCGCATGTGGACCGAGTACTGGCACCTGCCGCTGGGCCTGCTGCTGCTGTGCGTGGTGTTCGGCGCGCCACGCGGCCTGACGGGCCTGTGGTCCGCACGCGGGAGGCAGGCATGAGCGGCGCGGCCACACCTATCTCCATCCCCACCCCGGCCTTGGAGGCCAAGGGCCTGGTGCGCCGCTTTGGCGCGCTGCTGGCCACCGACCATGTCTCGCTGTCGCTGGCGCCTGGCGAGATCCATGCGCTGATCGGCCCCAATGGCGCGGGCAAGTCCACGCTCATCCATCTGCTGTCGGGCACGCTGGCGGCCGACGCCGGCACCCTGGCACTGGCCGGGCGCGACGTGAGCGCACTCAACGCCCACCAGCGCGTGGCGGCGGGGCTGTCGCGGTCGTTCCAGATCACCAACATCTTCAAGCAGTCCAGCGTGCTGGACAACCTGGTGCTGGCCGTGCAGGCGCATGCCGGCAGCAGTTTCCGCTTCTGGCGCCCGCGCGCGGCCGAGGCTGCGCTCTACGAGCAGGCGCGCGAGCTGGCGCGCGAATGCGCCATTGGCGCCAGCCTGCTGCAGCGCCCCGCAGGCACGCTGCCGCATGGCGAGCAGCGCAAGCTGGAGTTCGCGCTGGCCCTGGCCGCGCGGCCCGGCGTGCTGCTGCTGGACGAACCCATGGCCGGCATGGGGCCTGATGAAACACTGCGCCTGACCGAGCTGATCGAATCCCTGCGCGGCCGCGCCGCCATGCTGCTGGTGGAGCACGACATGCAGGCCGTGTTCCGCCTGGCCGACCGCATCTCCGTGCTGGTCTACGGCCGCATCATCGCCACCGGCATGCCCGACGAGATACGTGGCAACGCCGATGTGCGCCAGGCCTACCTGGGAGACGAAGAAGTGAAGGAGGGCGCGTGATGCTCGAAATGCAGGCCGTGCAAAGCGGCTACGGACCCAGCCAGGTGCTGTTCGGCGTGGACCTGCGCATCGAGGCAGGCCAGGTCGTCACCCTGCTGGGCCGCAACGGCATGGGCAAGACCACGCTGCTTCGCACGCTGCTGGGCCAGCTGCCGCTGCGCGCTGGCCGCATGGTGTTTGCCGGGCAGGACATCGCCGGCTGGGCCACCGACCGCATCGCCCGCGCCGGCGTGGCCATCGTGCCCGAAGGCCGCCAGTGCTTTCCCAACCTCACGGTGCGCGAGCACCTGACGGCCTTTGTGGCCCATCGCAATTCGGGCAGCCCCGGCGCGGCCGAGCCCTGGACGCCCGAGCGCGTGTTCGCCCTGTTCCCCCGCCTGGGCGAGCGCGCCTCCAACATGGGCAACCAACTGTCGGGCGGTGAACAGCAAATGCTGGCCATAGGCCGCGCCCTGGTCACCAACCCGCGCCTGCTCATCCTGGACGAAGCCACCGAGGGTCTGGCCCCCCGCATCCGCGAAGAGATCTGGTCCTGCCTGGCCCAGCTGCGCGCCGCTGGCCAGACCATCCTGGTCATCGACAAATACGTGGAGCGCCTGCTGGGCTTGGCCGACCGCCACCTCATTCTGGAGCGCGGCAAGGTCGTGTGGAGCGGAGACTCGGCCGCGCTGGATGGGGACAGAGCGCTGTGGGAACGGTATTTGGGAGTGTGAGCACGCGCAATGCGTTCGCAGTTCAAGGCGAAATTCAAGGCGCGATGGAGGGTTGAATGGCATTGAAGATCAATGGGTGGCATGCCATTCAAATACATGCCTGTATCCAAGATGGGAAATTGCTTACATTTACAGGATGTATCTGACCCTGCATTTGATTGCCCTATAGCCATCGGCTTGTCTATGATCCCCGCTCACCAAGAGACGGGAGGCCGCCCCCAGGGCGGTTCATACAATGACACGCCGAGTCACCATCCATACGCCATTGGGCGATGAACTGCATTTCCGTGAATTGCGCGGCCAGGAAAACATCAGCCAGCTCTTCAGCCTCGATGTGGAAATGCTCAGCGAAAACGAAAGCATCGATCCCAAGGCCCTATTGGGCAAAAACGC